>JGI10211J34971_10002630_pt1 | contig 14559 bp, 13 predicted proteins | sample Etolagsediment_FD_34971 | JGI IMG/M metagenome (IMG submission 34971) | reverse complement strand
TCTACTGGGTACCTCGATCCTTTTGTCATGAATCACGGTCTCCTTTCTCCAGGTTCTCATATTCCTGGTTACGGAGCCTCCGTCAAACCCGGGGCGTATCACAAACAGCTTGATACCCTCTGCGCTACGCAGTTGTTGATCAACGGGAAGGTTCGCTGCAACCAGATCCCGCAGCCGCGTCCACTCCTCCAACAACTACTCGACGCTGCGCAGGTTCCCTTACCCGAGGTACTCCCCAGCAAGGGAGTACGTGTAACCACTAAGAAGAAGCTCGCTCCTCGTCGCAAGAAACGGTAATCCATACGTGGTTCCAGCCGCATACTCGTACTCCAACTCAGGGGAACATCCGTTCAAACACTGGGGCGACTACCGGTAGACCTCGGCCACATCGTAGTCCAAATTGACTAGCCGTAGGCGGATGTAGGTAAACGAGTCATCGCCGGATCCCCAGATACCCTCACCCTCAGTCGGTACAACGACACCGTTGTATTCTCCGTGTTCGTGCATGGGTGTGTTCCACGGTTGCAGCGCGTCCTCGTCTCGAAAGCGAAGAGCATGAAAGTCGATGATCTGGCCAGCCTTGTCGAAGAAGAACATCCCGCTGACGGTGATGGTGTCTAATGTTAGTGTGGCGCGAGCCGATCGATCGTCGATGGCCTCCCACGAAATGGCATCGGAAAGAGCGGCGAACGGAAACCAGACTGTCTCCTGGAGATAGCGCAGTGCAGAGCCCTGATCCAGCTTCGGGCCGGAAGCATCCACTACGGTGAACAGGGCCAATGGCTTCATCTGCATGCTGCCCCGACCATCGCGAAACAAATCGACCCCCCGGATGAAGAGACCGGGCACAGCCGAAGCCGACACACGCCAAATGAAGGCAGGCGGATCGATGGTGTAGTACTGGTCGGCATGAAATGGCATCCATGGCTGGTCGGGTCCGAGGCGTATCTCGCCTTCCTGGCGCAAGCGGATTGTCCTTGGAATTGGCTGTCCCACAATCCCGGCTGCACTGAGCCAATACTGTACCGGTTCGGGCAGTTCGTTCAAGTTCTCTTGGACGACGATTCGCTGTTGGGAAGAGCTCTGCTCCAGCAACGCTTCGATTTCTTGTTCAATCCGCTCGTCGAATCGCTCATTAACGATCCAAACTGAAGCAACAGCCAGCCCGATCGCCACGGCCATTCCGATCGCAATTGTCCTCCACATGCTTCTTGCCGCCTTTCGGGCATAAGTATCGTTAGCTTCTCGCGACGGTTCAATGGATCGGAGGTTTTCCGTACAGTCACGCTTCCCGTACTCTTGAGGTGTGAACGAGTAACAATCATACATTCGAGCAAGTACGCGAGCCCGAGTGATTGCGGTTCGAGCGAAACGTGCCCTCGTGGCTACGTAGCGCATGGAAAGGCGGTGTGCTGCTCGAGTTCGAAGCAGCCTCAAGTGTGGAGGGGCTAATCCTGCGGCTGCCCGGCAATCTCATGGAAGCATCGGGAATGGAAGTGTTTGCTTGCTTGAACGATATTGTAGATCAGGCAGTCAATCTGGGACACGATTCGGAAGCTGATTCCGATAAATAGATCCCGGCTGATCCTCAATAGCGAACTCCCGGCGAGGTTCGCAGACGCGACTGATGACGCACCAGGATTCCTGGAACAGGTCATAAGGCTAGGGCAAGGCTGCCAGGTCTCCTTATCATAAGCGAATCTCCAAGATGACCTGAGCGTCTGATCATAGAAAGATAGGTACTCGAGGTATATAGGTAACATTCAACTATAATACAGAAAGCCGTTGCGCAACATTCGACGCATTGATAATCAGTCATGCTCTCGGATACTTGTCATCACAGATTTCGGGGCTACGTAGTATCCCTATTCCGATCTGGATCGGGAGAAGAACTCACAGTGAGTCCCTGTCGTTTCGAGTAGAGTTGAGGTGTCTGTCGCAGATGCATATACTCTGTACGGATCATCCTCGCGAGAATATCACAAGTGTCTGATCACGGAGGTGCTGTGGGCGGAGTCGGGCGGTACATAGTGCAACGTGTCCTATTGACGATTCCTATGGTCTTCATACTCCTTACCGTTGTCTTCCTTCTGTTGCGGGTGATGCCGGGAGATCCTGTTTCCGCCATGCTGGGGGGCAGGAATGTTTCCGTTGAGGTCCTTAATGAATACAGGGCAAGATACGGATTCGACCAGCCACTGTACAGGCAATATGCCGAATATCTTGGCGACGTGCTCCGGGGCGATTTTGGCAAATCATACAGGACCGGCAAGCCGGTTATTCAAGAGCTTCTCCTTCGATTTCCGGCAACAATCGAACTTGGGGTGTTCGGGATTCTTGTTGCAGCAATCTTCGGATTCTCAACTGGACTCATTGCTGCGACACGCGCTGATCGTCCTATTGACCATGGTGTTCGAGTTTTTCACATCACATCGTTTGCGATGCCCCTGTTCTGGCTTGGCTTGATGCTTCAAGTCTTGTTTGCTGTCAAACTGGGTTGGCTTCCGGTTGCCAGTCGGCTCGGCGGGCGTATGGCTTTCACATTCAAACCGATTACGGGATTCTACGTTCTTGACGCAATCTTCCGCTGGGACGGGAAAGCACTGGCCGACGTGGCTCGGCATCTTGTCCTGCCAGCGATTACTCTTGGTGTTGCGCTAACGGGATTGCAGGGGCGCATTACGCGTGCGAGCATGCTTGAGGTTCTTGACATGGACTATATAACCACTGCACGAGCCAAGGGTATTCGGGAACGGATCGTGATCCTTCATCACGCCTTGCGAAACGCATTGATCCCAATTATCACGGTCTTCGGGCTACAGTTTGCGGTCTTAATGGGGGGTGCCGTGTTGACGGAAACAGTGTTTTCTTGGCCCGGCATTGCAAGCTATCTTGTCCGTTCGATTGATGCAAGGGATTATTACTCCATTCAAGGAACGGTGGTTTTTATCGCGCTGTTCATTTCAGCAATCAATTTGATTGTCGATGTTCTTTATTCGACGATCGATCCGCGGGTAAGGTACTAGCATGCCTGACACGCCAGAGCTCCAAGTCAATGAACGCCGGTCACTGCTTATTGCGGTTGTTGATTGGATAGTCCGCAAAGCCAGCGGCGGACGTACAGCTCTTCGAGGCCAGTGGACGCTCAAGGTAGGTTTTTACGTTGTGCTGGCCTTTCTCGTAATGACGTTACTTGGCAACTTGATTCCGGGCTTGAGCGGGTACCATCCGACTCTTTATCGAGATGCACCTCGATTGGAGGGTCCCACAGCTGCACACTGGATGGGAACCGATCAGTTGCAGCGCGATGTATTTAGCCGCATTCTCAGTGGGGGCCGAGCTTCGCTAATCGTTGCTTTTGCTGCTGTTGCCCTCAGTATGACGATAGGTTCTTTGATCGGGTGGATCTCAGGGTTCACCGGCGGGTGGTTGGATAGGATCCTCTCGCTAACGATGGACGCGATCTACTCGTTCCCATCGATGATCTTGGCAATTGTTCTGGTGGCCATGTTCGGGTCCGGTATATCTCCAATGATTTGGGCGGTTGGATTTGTGTACATTCCGACATACTTCCGCGTAACGAGAGCCGAGGTTCTTCAAGTGCGGGAGACGTCATATATTGAAGCGGTGCGATCTATTGGAGCCAGTAACACGAGGATCATTCTGCGTCACGTGGCCCCAAATACTGTAAATGCAATCATGGCGGTTTCCTCGTTCAATCTCGCTGACGCGATCCTTACGGTCGCTGCGCTTTCGTTCTTGGGTTACGGTCTTCCTCCCCCAGCTGCTGATTGGGGTTTCGATATTCAGAACGGCCAAAAATTCCTTCAATCTGGAGCATGGTGGCTGATCACGTTCCCAGGTTTGATGATCATCTCTCTCTCTCTCGGGTTTGGACTTATTGGTGAGGGCATTAGCGATCTTCTCAATCCCAAGAGGAGACGGAAGAAGGTTTGACTTGCTGGCGTCGAACGTGCTATTGTAGGTTTTAGGATGCTGCTTTCCTAGAACTGAGCAGAAAGTGTACGTTCACATTATGTGGACGTACTGGTAGTAAAGGAGGTAGTGGTATGCGCAGAGTATTGTTGGCAATGCTAATGCTGTCTATGGTGTTGGCGATTGGGACCGTATCGGCTATGGCGGCTGAACCCCTGATTATCGGAACGACCGACCGGGTTACGGAACTGTCGTTCGCAAACAGCTACGACCATTTTTCGTGGCACGTTCTTCGTAACTGCACAGATGCACTTACGAGGTTTGATACAGCAACCAGCGAATTTGTCGGAGCAATTGCTGAATCGTGGGATGTGTCATCCGATGGGTTAGTGTGGACTTTCTATATTCGCCCCGGGATCACATTCTGGGACGGAGAGATATGTGATGCGGCTGCGGTCAAGTACTCGCTCGATCGCACGATCCGCCTTGATGGACCAGAAGGCGGCGTAGGCTTGATCAAGCCATACATCGATCGCATCGAAGTGGCTGGCCCCCTGACGCTGGTAATCTACCTGACACAGGCGGATGCTGTTTTTGACCAACGCATGTCGGACCAAATTTCGCCGGCAATGATCTACTCTCCAGCGTCGGTTTCGGACACTGATTTCACCAATGGACAGTTCGCGGGAACGGGCCCGTACAAACTCGTGGAGCATGTGGCTGATCAACACGTCATCTACGAGGCGTACGATGGATACTATGGCGTTGCACCGTTGACGCAGAATGTCATCGAGAAGATGTACTCGGACGCTGCGACGCTTCGAGCAGCTATCGAGGCGGGCGATGTTGACGTTGTATTCCGCACGTTGGCCCCTCAAGATGTTGCAGATCTAGAGGCAAACCCTGATGTCGTCATCCAAGCCTTCCCTCCGAGCCCAGGCGTGCGCTACTTGCTTTTCAACGTGACGCAGCCCCCGGTGGACGTTCCGCAGGTCCGTCAAGCGATTTGCTACGCTGTCGATCGCGACATGATTGTTTCGCAGGTGTTTAGTGGCACCGTTAACCCAATCTACACAATGGTCCCAAATGTCGATCCTCCGTTCTTCGGTGCGGTTGACACGTTCCCGAAGCGTGACATTGCGATGGCAGTGGAGCTTCTCGCTCAGGTCGGCTACGATGCCGACAACCCTCTGGACGTGAACCTCTGGTACACGCCGAAGCACTACGGAACCTTCGAGGCCGATGTCGCTGCAGTGGTCAAGGGCAGCCTTGAAGAGACGGGCGTCATCAATATCACAATCCAGGTACTCGAGTGGGGCGCGTACACCGAACGCATGAGTGCGGGTGGATTCGATATGTTCTTCCTCGGATGGCATCCGGATTACTTCGAGCCGTCCAACTTCCTCGCACCGTGGACCACCGAGTCTCCGGAAGCTATGGGGACTTACTTCAACGGTCATCCCAACTACGAGGCGTACAAGAACATTATGGAGATTGCGACGACAACGGTTGATACCGCTGTGCGAGCAAGGCTCTATGAGGCGATTCAGATTCTCAGTGCGCAAGATGTGCCGTGGATTCCTCTCTGGTCAATGACCGACGAGATGATTGCCGCGTGGCTACCGAGCGTGCATGGCGTCGAGGTATTCATTACGATGGATATCGACATTGCAGCCATATACAAGGACTAATCGCACAGATACATCAATGTAGTACATGATCAAGCGGGGCTGGGAACGGCCCCGCTTTCTTCTAGAGTTGCTATTACACCGTACCAGTATTCTGTATGGATCCGAGCCAACGCTGATCTGGAGCGGTGCATCGCTAAATCACTGGAATTTTGAGATATGTGCATAAGAGCTAGCCGCCCCACTCTTCAGCCAAAATGGCATATCGCACCGTGTCGCTCCACTCCCCTCCCGGTTCGGCAGGAACGTGGGCCTTCACGAAATGGGCCTCCTTGCGCATGCCAATCCGTTCCATCAAGGCCCAGGATCTTGTATTGGTAGAGATGGTTCCGGCGACAATACGGTGATAGCCACAGCTCTCAAAGGCATAGGTAATCAAGCGGCGGGCGGCCTCAGTGGCCAAGCCCTGTCCACGATACTCGATACCGAATCCCCAGCCGATCTCCCCCTGATGTTTACCGTTGCTGACCATACTTAGCAGGCCGATCACTACCCCTGTTTCCTTCGACTCCACTGCCAAATCGACGCACTTGTCGGTCTCGAACACACTGTAGCCTCTCTGCGTATCGATGTATTCGGCCATCTTTCTGCGATCCTCGCGCGGGACATTGGTGGTTTCGCGGTGCACTGATGGATGGGCCGTGAACTCGATGATGTCATCGATATCGGCCTGCGTGAAGCGACGGATGATCAGCCGGTCGGTTCGAATGGGAAGAGTCACGATCACTCCTCCTGAGGAGGCCGGAACCCAGCACGGCGGATGTTGTTCAGCACGCCTTTTGACTGATTGCGAGTGAACTCCTCGGTGTAATGACCGATCGTCCAATTCTGCGCACGATTGGTCACACCGCGTTCCGTGGACTTGGTCCGTTGCTCATCGGTCCACTCGTTCTCGAAGCAATGCTGCCAAGCTTCGTCGCCCTCGCGATACCAAGCAGCGATGTCTTCGTCTGACGGTATTTGATATCCGTTGCGATGTACGATGGCCTCCAACGGTAAACGAGGCCTCAATTTGGGTTCCTCTTCCGGATAGCCAATGGTGACGAGTCCGGCCGGGACAACGTACTCGGGCACACCGAGTGCTTCTTGAAGATTCATGGACAGAATCATGCCGATGTAGACCGTGCCCAAGCCCAAGCTCTCCGCTGCGACGACAACATTCTGAAGCGCGATGGTGGCGTCCCAATACGAGATCGCCAAATTGATGGGCTGATGGTTGTAGAACGGAGCATCGTTCAATTCATAGTACCGCTTGACCCGGTACTGATCGGCAACGGCTACGATGGCCAAAGGACCGTTGATGTAGCTAATCTTCTTTAGCAACTGCGGTTCATCGATCACGATGAAGGCATAGGGCTGAATGCTGCCCGCGGTGGCTGCGCGAGTGCCGGCACATAGGATGGATTCGATCATCTCTTCGGGAACCGAATCAGGCTTGAATTTTCGGATCGAGCGGTGATTCATCAAGCAATCGAGCACAGGATTCGTTGGCATCATTTGTGACCTCCGTTTGAACGAGAAGCGTAATTCTGAATCCATATGATACAACCTTGGTAACAAGTGTTGGCCATGAGACAATCACCCACCAGCATCCATGACGTGGTTTGTGACGCTTGTCCCGTACCAATCGCTCCGATCAAATGGTTCATCCGTCAATCGGGCGATGCGATTGGCATGATGCCGTACCATTGCCTGGAACGTAGATGTTGTGAAAGCTGTGCAGGGAGGTAATACGTTAGAGGAAGAGGCCCTGTGCTATATCAGGACCTATCCGAAAACCGCCCGCGTTGCCTGATCCATAGCAGGAAGGCAGAGGCCACAATGGACTTCGTCGCGCGCCCGGCATCCATCAGGCTGGCATGCAAGATGGTTGCTTTACNTGAATGCCTGCACACTAATGCTGGTTATGGATCCGGCCAGATCACGTACCGTGTCCTGAGTCATGCCGAACTCCTCAGGGTCCACTTCCTGGCCGTCGAGAACGATCTTGGCATCGCCTTTGGGCGGCAGTGCAGCGCCAAAGGTCGTTTCCGAGAGGATCTCGACTTCGCCGAACCCGGCGGCTTGGATCATGGAGACGTAATCTTGCTTCAGGGACGCTCGTGCAATGCATCCCACATAAGCTTCGATTGATTTTAAGATCGCTTCCGGCAGTGGTCCAAGCTGAACGATATCCGAGATCATCATTCGTCCGCCGAGCTTGAGAGCCCGATAGACTTCGCTCAACACCTGAGGCTTGTCCGGAGAAAGATTGACGACGCAATTGAAGATCACAACATCAACCATTGAGTCGGGAACGAGTAAATCTTCGATCTCCCCAAGCCTGAACTCGACGTTGTCGATGTCGTTCTTCTTGGCATTCTCACGAGCGCGGTCGCGCATGGCTGCCGTCATGTCTACGCCGATGACCTGCCCAGATTCGCCGACAATGCCAGCGGCCAGGAAAAGGTCAATGCCGGCGCCGGAGCCAAGGTCTAAAATGGTCTCACCGGCTTTCAGAGACGCCAATACGGTCGGGTTTCCACACCCCAATTCGAGATCGGCGCCTTCCAGAATCGAGTTGAGTTCACGTTCCGAGTACCCGAGCTTCGTGCTGATAGTCTAGGAAGAGCCACAGCATGAGCTCGTGGTGTCACAATAGCTAGTTCCAGCTTTCGCCCTCTCTCCGTATCGCTCGCGGACGACCTTTCGAATGTTTTTCGGCTCCTTCATCTCTCTCCTAGGTTTTCGTGTCGAGATCTTGAGTGATTGACTTGAGTATCGATTGCACTACTTGAACAAAGTCGTTGGCCTCTGCGAGCAGGATGCAGAAGCAGGCTTGAGCTACTGGAAGCCGAATGGCGAAGGAGGTGAGAAGACGCACTATGGCCAGCAGCAGTGCCGCTCTGGTATCATCTAAGGCACCTAGCGTGTCGTTGGCCGCTGATACGAAGGTAGTAAGGGAGGGGGATCATGCCGACAAACACCAAAGCCGTTGTGCTTGTCACTGGAGCCTCCTCCGGCATTGGCCGGGCTTGTGCCATTCGCTTGGCTCGCCAGGGCTGGCACGTGTTCGGAACCACCCGCCGCGTGCCGGAACGAGTAGAAGATGATCTTTGCCAATCCCTTGCATCGTCGGATCAGTTGGATGTCGTGACCATGGATGTTGACGAGTACGAGTCGGTGGTCCGGACGATGAAGAACATTGTGGAAAAGGCGGGCCGTCTGGACGCGGTGATCAATTGCGCCGGATTCGGCATCGTGGGTGCCGTCGAGGAAACCTCGGACCAGGAAGCGCGAGCCATCATTGAGACCAATTTGATGGGCATCCTGCGGGTGTACCGCGCTGCCATTCCCACTATGCGTACCCAAGGTTCAGGCATCATCATCAACATTTCGTCGATCGGTGGACGCATCGGACTGCCCTTTCAAGGCTTCTACAGCGCCACGAAATTTGCGCTCGAAGGTCTTACCGAGGCGTTGCGTATGGAGATACGCGGATTCGGTATCCGGGCCGTGTTAATCGAGCCAGGAGATTTCTGCACCGGGTTCACTGACAGCCGGCAGCTTGTCGAGAAGTCGGGCTCGAGCGATGTCTATCGGGTCTCTCAAGAGCATGTCCTGTCCATTGTGGAGAAGGACGAACGCGGAGGTGCATCACCGGATGCGATTGCACGTTTGGTGTCACGTATCCTGTCCAAACGATCTCCACGTGTTCGCTATACAGTAGGGCCGATAGCGCAAAGACTGGCCGCTGCATTGAAAAACATTCTTCCCTCGAAATGGTTCGAGTGGGCACTCTCCAAGTACTATGGAGCAAAGTAGCAGCACGAAAGGAAGGCACAGTGGACCTGTTCGAGAAATGCCGTGGCTTTTATTCCGATCCTGCCGTCGCTGAGAGCATGGGTTTCCCGGCCAGTCCCCAGCGAGCCAAGGAGACGGGCATCTATCCGTACTTCATCCCGCTGGATCATGCCGAGGGGACCGAGATCGTCATCGGTGAACGCCGATTGATCATGCTTGGATCCAACAACTACCTTGGCTTGACCATGCATCCCGCTGTTCGGGGTGCAGCGGAAGCCGCCATTCGCAAATTCGGAACGAGTTGCACAGGGTCGCGATTCCTCAATGGCACACTAACCCTTCACTGCGAGCTTGAGGAACGATTGGCCTCCTTCTTGGGGATGGAAGAAGCGCTCGTATTCAGTACTGGGTATCAGACGAACCTTGGCGTGCTCTCGTCGCTGATCGGGCGCAACGACATCGTGATCTGCGATAAGGAGAATCACGCATCCATTGTGGACGGATGCCAGCTTTCCTTTGGGAAGATGCGTCGCTATCGGCACAACGACATGGAGGATTTAGCACGTGTACTGAAGGCGTGTCCTGATGATGTCGGCAAACTGCTGGCCACCGACGGCGTGTTCAGCATGAGCGGCGAAATTGCGCCGCTCCCCGAGATCGTCTCTCTGTGTGAAGAAACCGGAACGCGGCTACTGGTCGACGATGCCCACGGTATCGGCGTTGTTGGAGCCGGGTGCGGCACGGCACACTTCCACGGCGTAGAAGATCGAGTGGATCTGCTGATGGGAACGTTCAGCAAGTCACTGGCTTCGATTGGCGGATACATTGCGGGTGAAACTACAACCATCGACTGGATCCGGCACATGGCACGATCGTTGATCTTCAGTGCCAGTCTTCCGGCTCCCAACGTTGCTGCCGTACTGGCGGCGTTGGACATCATCGAGAAGGAGCCGGAACGCGTAGATCAGGTCAATGTGATTGCCGATCGTTTGCGGAACGGGCTTCGGGACTTAGGATTCGACGTGGGCCACAGCGTCACCCCAATCATCCCCGTGTTCATTGGGGATTCGATAGATGCGCTCAAGGCATGGAGATTCCTGTTCGATGCCGGGCTCTATGTGAATGTGGCCATCCCTCCTGCCGTTCCTCCCGGACAATCGCTTCTTCGAACCAGCGTGATGGCCACGCATACGGACGGGCAAATAGAGAAGGTACTTCAGGCGTTTGCTGCGCTGAGGGAAACCACGGGATTGACTGAATAACCTGCTTGCGGAATATGTGTGGAAGGCGAGGGAAGACTGCAGTTTCTGAGTGGGGCAACTATCCAGAGCCCATGCCGGCCGCTTCACCGGCTCGTTTCCCGGTGACGAACGCCCACAGGAAGTTGTAACCACCGATGGGGCCGAAGGCATCGAGCATCTCACCGCAGAAATAGAGATTGGAAACCCGCTTGCTTTGCATCGTCTTTGGGTCGACTTCACCCAGATGGACACCGCCGCCGGTGACTTCGGCAGCGTCAAATCCGTCATTACGAGTGATCGGAAGTGAGTAGTTCGTCAGCGTGCGAATGAGCTGTTCGCGGCGGTCCTTCTCCAGCGTTGCGACGCGGCTTTCGAACAGGGAGATCTCTTCCAGCAGTTGATCGGCCACGCGATCGGGCATTTCGTGAATGAGAACGCCACGAACCGTCTTCCTGCCTTGGGTTAACAGCGTGCGCCATTCGTCCTCAGTTCGATCGGTCCAAGCGACGAAGACTTGAACCTGCTGGCGATGCTGCCGCGCTCGGGCCACCACATGGCTCGTATTGAGAATCGCCGGTCCACTGTAACCGCGGTGGGTAAACAGGAATCCTCCCCGTGAACTCGATTGCTCGGTTTCCGATTTGGCCGTCACGGTGGCTGTGATTGTGATACCGGCCAAATTGCGATGAGACGACTGTGCTCCAATCAGCGTGGTTAGAGCCGGGTACGGAGGGACGATTTGATGTTCGCGCGAACGCGCAATGGCCAAACCCGAACCGTCGCTTCCTGTTTGAGAATAGGACAGTCCGCCGCATGCAAGAACGACACGGGCTGCGCGAATCGTTTCCTTATTTGGAGACGTAAGATAAAACGGATCGCTGCCACTGAAGCGAGCAAGGTAGAACGATTGCTTGATCTTCACTTTCGCACGCTTTGCGGTTTCGAACAAACCATTACGTGCCGCCTTGCCGCCTCCCTCAACATGCAGTTTCCCGGTAACAGAATCGGTCTTAATCTTCAATCCGATCTGCGTTTCGAAGAATGCGTGCACATCGGCCAGAGGCCACGAAAGCAGGATGTTACGTAAGGTATAGGAAGACGAATCCGTTATGTAGGACGCCGGATCAACGCTAGCTGGCAGGATGTTGCAGTGACCACCGCCGGATAACAGCAGCTTCTGGCCCGGATTGGGCATACGATCCAGTATCAGGGTGCGCGCGCCCTGCCTGGCGGCGAAGATGGCTGCAGTCAACCCGGCCGGGCCAGCGCCCACAACGGCAACGTCATACAACACCGATTTGGACATATCGAGAGGATAGCTCCATTCCACAGGAACAGCCAGAGAGGCCCCCCGCTTGTGCGAACGAGGGGCCGTGAATGGCTAGGATCAGATTACTGCCCAAGCATGCTTTCGAGGAACCTCAAGTATTCGGAGTTGCTCGATAAGACGATGCGTGTGTCCGTGGCCAAGGCGACCTTGTAGGATTCCAACGTTCGCCAGAAGCGATAGAAATCAGGATCCTGGTTGTAGGCCCCCGCATAGATCTCGAGAGCTTGGGCATCGCCTTCACCGCGTACTTTCTCGGCATCCTTCTGCGCTTCGGCCAGGATGATCACAACTTCCTTGTCCGCATTTGACGTGATCTGCCTCGCCTGTTCTTCGCCTTCGGCACGGAGCTGAGCAGCGATTCGCTCACGCTCGGACCGCATGCGTGAGAACACAGCCTGCTCGATTTCCGACGGCAAGTCGGCGCGCTTGATACGAACGTCGATCAAGAAGATGCCGAAACCGTTGAGCAGCTTGGCACGGCTCAGTTCAGTGACTTCACGAAGATACTCGACACGCTCCGCGGACACGATCTCGTCGAGCGTGTGTTTGGCAAGGATGTTGCGCAGATCCGAGTATACGATTTCGTCGATCTTCGATTGCCCCCCGACAAGCCGTCCGCCCGTTGTTTCCACGAACAACTGCGGATCGTCGATGCGCCAAATCGCGTAATTGTCGATCACCATGCGTTTCTGATCGTATGTCAACACTTCTTGCGGCTGAATGTCGTAGTTGAGAATCCGATCTTCCAGATATGTAACTGACTGAACGAACGGGATCTTCGAATACAGGCCGGGCAACTCGACGATGCGAACGATCTCGCCGAACTGAATCACAACGGCTTTTCGGGTTTCGTCGACCGTAAACGTGAACAGGTTGAATGCGATCACGGCGATCAAAACGATTCCAACAAAGATAGCGAGGGATCTCATTACTGACCACCTCCCATGGAATCGAGATTGAGGAGTTTCAGCAACCCGTCTTCATGTCCCGACAGAACGATCTTGTCCATGCCGGGAAGAATCTCTTCCATTGTTTCGATGTATATGCGCGTTCGCGTTACTTCCTCACCCAGTTCGTACTTGGCTAACACCTCGACGAAACGTGCGACATCGCCTTCAGAGCCCTTGATGCGAGATTGCTTGTAGGCTTCGGCTTGATTGCCGATCTCCTGTGCCTCGCCACGAGCACGCGGGACGAGATCGAGGGCGTAGCGCTCGGCTTGGTTAATCAGCTTCTCCTTATCCTGGCGCGCACTGTTCACATCATCAAAGGCGGAGATGACCTCCTTAGGAGGCTTGACATCCTGCAACTGGATGTTGGCGATGAGAATCCCCGTTCCATAGCTGTCGAGCAGTTCCTGAAGCGCGAGCCTCGACTCGATCCCGATGGTGTCGCGTTGCTCCGTCAACGTTTCGTCCAGCGACTTGGTGGCCACCTGTTCGCGAAGCACGGCCTCGGCGGCCTGTTTCACGATAGTGGCCGAATCGATGAGATGAAATGCGAAGAGAGAGGAATCATTCACGCGGTATTGCACGACCATTTCCACGTGGGCGATGTTCCCGTCTCCGGTCAACATCAAGGCTTCGGTTTCGATGGTTTGATAGCGTGGATTTGGCGCTGGGGATATCGTCCTGAATCCGATTTCAGACTTTCGAACCTCAAGTATGTTGACGACGACGACGCTTTCGAATGGAGTCGGCAGACGGTAATGAAGACCCGGATCGACAGTTCGTACAAATCGTCCGAACCGCTTCACGAGCCCTTCCTCGGACGGACTGATGGTGTAGATTCCGCTGACCAGGTAGATGGCGACGATCAGGACGATCGCAATCCATCCGACCCAGCCCGGTAGGCGACGCAAATTAACCTGCCTTTGCCCTTCCTCTTGCTGTGCATCGGGGTCAAGCAGACGATCAATGAATTTCGCCATATCCTCCCTCCTCTTTGATTCATTCCTCTGGAGCAGAAAGCATTATTCAATGCTCCTAGCTCCTATGCAACGTATTATACGCTAGAGAACCAACTTGTTTCGATGAGGTCAAGTTGGGTGGTTGCTTGCCGTAGAGCGGCTGGGTAGGCTGTGGGGATTTCCGTATCAGGAGGATTCATGAGTTCGTCCAAGGACACAGCTTCTCAGACGCCGGCCACGCGTCGAACCGATCATGTCGATCGTCTGCATGAAGTGGACGTCCCCGATCCTTATCGCTGGCTCGAAGACGTCGATTCACCGGAGATCAAGACATGGATTTGTGCGCAGAACGAGCACACACAATTCATGCTCTCGCGCGTTCCCTTCGGGAAGAGTGTACGCGAACGGGTGGAGGCGCTTTCATCCTACGAGATCGTGGGGATGCCGAAGGGTGCCGGCAACCGGCTCTTCTTCACACTGCAGATACCTGGAGCAAGACAGCCGTTGCTGGTCTGGATCGAGAGAGGCAAGGATGAGGTTAATTGCCTGTTGGATCCGGCAACCCTGGCCGAGGATGCCACCATCTCCATCATGGAATTCGAGCCAAGCCCCAGTGGGCGGTACTTGGCATATGGACTGTCCGAGGCTGGCTCGGATTGGCAGAAGTGGTAC
>JGI10211J34971_10002629_pt1 | contig 14559 bp, 18 predicted proteins | sample Etolagsediment_FD_34971 | JGI IMG/M metagenome (IMG submission 34971) | reverse complement strand
GGGCCGTGGAGAGTGACGCAAAAGGTGCGCTGGTACCAGACACTACCATCGACGACCTGCCCCGCCAGTGGCTGGAGCAGGGCATCGACCGGAAGCTGTGCAAGCGCCCGACCATGACCTACTGCTACGGCGTCACTCAGCGAGGTCTGATGGACGCCCTCGTGGCCGACGGCTTCGTGGACTGGGCCGAGAACCAGCACGCCGCCGTGACCTACATCGGCCGCAAGGTATGGGCCGCCATCCGGGATAACGTGCGGGCCGCCGCCGACGCCATGGACTGGCTGCGGGCCGCGGCCTCCATCGCCAACCGGCACGGCCTGCTGCTGGAGTGGACCACCCCGGACGGGTTCCGGGTCCGCCACCCCTACCTCGTCCCGTCCGTGACCACCGTAAAGTGCATGAACATGACACTGAGGGCGGCGGTGACCGGCGAGGACCCCAGCGTGCGGGCCCACGTCCAACGCAACGCCCTGCCACCCAACTTCGTCCACTCGCTGGACGCCACACACCTCCGCATGACGGCGGTGGCCGGTGCCGTCCACGGCATCACCTCGTGGATGATGATCCACGACTCGTTCGGCACGCACGCCGCCGACGTGGACGAGCTGGCCGTTACCCTGCGAGAGCAGTTCATCAAGCTGTACACCATCGATGTCCTTGATCGGCTCCGTCAACAGGTGACTGAGCTGACCGGCGAGGACCCGGGTTCGCCTCCGGAAATGGGCGCCTTTGACTTGGAGCTGGTTCGGGATGCCCAGTACATTTTCTCCTGAGGTGGTCTTGGTCCGCTGGATCGACTCGGCCTCTGAGGTGGGCACGGCCTGGAACGACCTGAAGGTAGCGCTGAGAGCGCTCAAGAACAGTGAGTACCCCCATGACATGATGTGCGAGACCGCCGGCTTCGTCCTGTGGGAGAATGATCAGGCCATCGCCATCACGCTGTCCATGACCCACCACGAGTGCGGCCCTTACATCCTGATCCCCAAGGTAGCCATTCTTTCCAAGACACCACTGCATGCAGAGGAGACCTATGACTGACCGACCGATTCGCATCTACATCGCAGGCCCGATGACCGGCCTGCCCGACTTCAACCGGGCGTCGTTCACCTACATCTGGAACCGGCTCACGCGCCTCGGCTACGAGGTGGTGTCTCCCCACTTCCTTGAGTCGGTGATCGAGATTGACACCCGATCCAAGAGGGGCCAGGGTGCGGTGTACCGCTACGCCCTGCCCATGGATCTGTTCGCCCTGTCGTCCTGTGACTTCGTCGTGGCGCTGCCCGGCTGGGAGCGGAGCAACGGGGCCAACTTCGAGAAGCACGGTGCCGACCTCATGGCCATCCCGTGGGTCGCCCCCGACTACACCTCCGACGAGTTCCCCGGCGGCCTCGACCAGTACACCGACGAGGTCGTGGACCTCCTGCTCGACCTCCAGATGGAGGCCGCCAAGTGAGCCGAGTACTGGTCATCGGCGACGTGCACGAGCCCTGTGTCCACCCCGGGTACCTCCGGTTCTGTCAGGACACCGCCGCCAAGCACGACTGCAACGAGGTCGTGTTCATCGGGGACGTGGTGGACTGGCACGGCGTGAGCTTTCACGCCAAGCACCCGGCCGCCCCCGGCCCCAAGGACGAGTACGAGCTGGCGATGGAGGGCGTGGCCCGCTGGAGGGACGCCTTCCCCGATGCCACCGTCACCATCGGCAACCACGACGAGCGCCTTGTCCGTCTGGCCGAGTCCGTCGGCGTCCCTGGCGGCATGCTGCGGGACTACGAGGACATCTGGAAGACGCCCGGATGGCGGTGGGCATTCGACTACATGAATGACGGGGTCTATTACTTCCATGGCACGGGCCGGTCCGGACAGAACCCGGCCTACAACGTCGCCAAGGACATGGGCCAGTCCGTGGTCATGGGGCACGTCCATTCCGTGGGTGGCATCAAGTGGATGTGCAGCCCCGTGGATCGCCGCTTCGGCCTCGACACCGGCTGCGGCGTGGATGACCGCCTGTTCGCTTTTGCCTACGGCCGACACATCAAGAAGAAGTCCGTGCTGTCCTGCGGCGTCGTCCTCGACGGCGTCGGTCAGCACATCATCATGCCAGCGGGGCGTGGTGAAACCTACGACCGAGCCCGGTTCCCCGAGAACCCGCTCATCAAGTACAGTCGATAAGGAGAGTCTGCATGGCTAATCAGTCTGGTGCCACCGTCGAGCGTCTGGGCCGCCTCCGTACCCCCAAGGGCATGGCCGCCTTCGCCTACCTCAAGAAGCCCGACACCTCGTTCAACAAGCGCCGCCACCGCATCACGGTGGTGTTCGACAAGAACGACCCGGAGTACACCGCGTTCGCCAACCGTCTCGTGCAGCTGGCTACGGACGCCGGGCTCCCCAAGAAGGCCGTGCCGATCAAGGCCGCCAACGAGCGCCTTGCCGAGACCCTCGACATCGAGGTGGGCACGCCCTACATCGAGTGCGAGTCCAAGATCAAGGAAGGACAGCCCGACGGCGAGGTCCCGATCTTCAACGCCAAGGGTTATCTGGACGACTCGCTTGACGTGTGGGGTGGCGACCTTGTCCGTCTTGAGGTGAGCGCCGCCAAGTGGGAGATGTCCGCCGGCAAGGGCCTGAAGCTGTACCTCAATGCCGCGCAGCTGCTGAAGTCCAGCGGCGGCGGGCAGAAGGGTTCGACCTTCGGCGTCGAGACGGAGTTCCTCAACGAGGACTCGCCCACCGCCGACGACACCGTGGGATCCACGCTTGCTGATGAGGGGTCCGACATCAGCGAAGACGACCTGCCCTTCTGATGCACGTCACTGAGTATCCCGACGGAACCCTTGCCTTCCGTATCGACGTGGCCCCGACTCCGGCATCCAGACCCCGGGTGACCAAGCAGGGCTGGACGTACTACGGAAAGCGATACAAGGACTTCCGCGCGGCCGTCTCCGAGTGGGCCAAGGAGTGGGAGTATCCCCCGCTCCGAGGCCCGCTGGAGGTGGAGACGTGGCTGTACGTCCAGCGCCCCAAGACCACCGAACGACAGTGGCCGAGGGGCGACAACGACAACTACGAGAAGGCGGTGTGGGATTGTCTGAACGGTATCGTCTGGGAAGACGACGACCAGATCGTGGACAACCGCACCCGCAAGAGGTTCACACACACCGACCCGTGCATCATCATAATCGTACGACCTGTAGAGACCTTCGATGAATGAGCCCGATCTCATGAAGGCCTTCCTTGACGCCTATGAGGAACAGGTACTGGCCAGAAAGATGGACCTGATGTCCGACATAGTGGCCGCATTCATGGCCCGCTATCGGCTCGACCCGGCCGATTGCGTTCTCGTACACCACACCGGCCCGGATGGGGATCGCATCTGGGTCGAAAAGAAGGGGCCCTATGACCGCGCTAACGAAGGAGCCATGTCCCCGATGCCGGGAGAATGGTGACGACCGGAGCGGCGACAACCTCGTCGTCTATTCGGAAGGGCGTGGCGCCCACTGCTTTGCCTGTGGCTTCCACGTTCACGGGAACGGCAATGCCGCCGACAGGGCGCCCGCCTCGGAGCAGCTTACCCGCCCCCTCAAGGGGCAGGTGATGCCTCTTGCCCATCGCAAGATCGGCGAAGACACCACCCGCATGTACGACTACCGCCTGGCCAAGATCAATGGCGAGGTGGTAGAGGTGGCCAACTACTTCCGGGACGGCACGCTCATAGCCCAGCACACACGGGGCAAGGGCAAGCAGTTCCGGTGGAAGGGCGACACCGACAATCTGCCGCTGTTCGGCCAGCACCTGTGGTCCGGGCAGGGCAAGCGCATCGTGGTAACGGAGGGCGAGATCGACTGCATGTCGATTGCGGCCATGTGGCAGAACCGCTGGCCGGTCGTGTCGCTGCCCAACGGAGCCTCGCACGCCGAGAAGGCGATCCGCACCAACTTCGACTTCCTGTCCGGGTACGACGAGATCGTGCTGGCGTTCGACAACGACGAGGCGGGCCGCACCGCCGCCGTCAAGTGTGCGGACCTCTTGCCGCCGGGCAAGGCCCGCATCGCCAGCCTGCCCTTCAAGGACGCCAACGAGTGCCTCCTCAAGGGCAAGACCAAGGAGTGCATCCAAGCCCTCTGGGAGGCGCGCACCTACCAGCCCGACGGGATCCTGCACGCCAGCGACATCACGGAGAACGACCGCCCCAAGCAACAGGCGTGGTCCTTCCCGTGGGCGTGCCTTACCAAGACCCTCATGGGTCAGCGCTCCGGCGAGATGACGCTGTGGGCGTCGGGCACCGGCTCCGGCAAGTCCACGATCATCCGTGAGCTTGCCTACCACCACCTCCTGCGTGGCCGCCGTGTCGGCATGCTCATGCTGGAGGAGGCTCCGGCAGAGACGCTGGACGATCTGATCGCCCTGCGCCTCAACAAGCCCGTGCGGCAGATCGTGGCCGCCCGGGAGCTGAACGCCCTGCTCCAGTCCGAGGGCTCCGACACCCTCGACTTCGGCATTGCCGACGACCTGACTGACGAGCAGTACGCCGAAGCCAAGAAGTTCTTTGGCAACCTGCCCCTGTACATCTACGACCACCACGGGACCAACGAGTTCGGCAACGTGCTCGCCCGGGTCGAGTACATGGCACAGGCGCTGGCCTGCGACGTGGTGTTCATCGACCACGTCACCGCCATGGTTGCCGGCATGGACCGCAACGGCAGCGAGCGCGAGGCCATCGACAAGACCATGAAGGACCTCCGGTCCGTGGTCGAGCGCACTGGTGTCCATATCGACATCGTGTCGCAGCTCAACCGCCTCGACGGCAAGTCCGCCGAAGAGGGCGGGCAGATCTCGCTCAAGAATCTGCGCGGCTCCGGGTCACTCGGCTCGGTGTCCAACTCGGTCATCGCCATCGAGCGCGACCAACAGGCCGAGGACCCAGAGGATCGACGCATCATCAAGGTGCGCAGCCTCAAGGGCCGCTTCACCGGCAACACCGGCGTGGCGGGCTACCTCAAGTACAACCCCTTCACTCGCCGCCTCGAAGAGGCCGAGTGGACCGAACCCATTGGAGACAAGCATGACCCCGGACAGTCCTTCCAGCCAGAGCCCGAAGTCCTCGACGGAATCCTCCCAGACGAGGCCGAAGTTCCCGGCCGTGCCGCCGTTGCGCATGGTGTGTGACCGTATGCCGGACGGCTTCGTCGCCAGCCAGTTCAACGAGAAGGAGATCAACATCAGGGTCGCCCACCTCACCAATGCCGTGTCGGAGCTGTACGACCGAGTGTCTCAGCTGATCGAGCGCGTCAACCGGGGATCCTGATGTCCACCCTCGTCTTCGACATCGAGGCCGACGGCCTGAGCGAGCTGACCCTTGACCGCAAGGGTCGGCCGCTCCCCGAGTGCCGCAAGGTCCACCTCTTGGTGGTCCGATCCTACCCCGATGGCGAGACGACGGTCTACCGGCGCAACGACTCCGAGGACACCATTGCCGAGGGGTGGAAGCGCCTGTGCGCCGCCGACCTCATCATCGGACACAACATCATCCAGTACGACCTCACCGTGTTGCGCCGCCTGTATGGTGGCGACATCACCGGCACGGTGTACGACACCCTCGTGGCCGCTCGCCTGCTCTGGCCCGACCGCAAGAACCACCCGCACGGGGGCAACTCCCTCGATGCGCTGGCCAAGGCGGCGGGCCGAACCACCAAGGGCGAGTACACGGGGACGTGGGACGAGTGGACGCAGGAAATGGAGGACTACTGCGTTCGGGACGTGGCGGCCAGCACGGCCGTGTACGAGTTCATCCAGCCTAAGGCGGCCGAGTTTCTCCCCGCCCTCAAGCTGGAGCATCGGGTCGCCCGCATCCTCGCCCAGCAGATGGACAATGGCGTTTCGATCGATGTCGATGCCGGGGAGCGCCTGATCGAGCAGCTGGTGCTGGAACAGGCCGAGTGCTACGACCAGCTGCAAGCCGTCTTCCCACCCCGTGTGGAGACCATGCGCGCCCGGTGGTGGCAAGGACCGGACGGTGAGTTGTATGAGACCAAGAAGGAGGTGTGCAAGGACCTTGCCTTCTTCCTCGTCAAGGGCCCGCACCGCACCAAGGAGCATCCGTTCAACCCCGGATCGTCCAACCAGATTGCGGACCGCCTGCATCAGAAGTACGGGTGGGTGGCGCCCCGCACCGATGCGGGCAACGCCTCCGTGACCGAGGACGTGCTGATGAGTCTCGACTTCCCCGAGGCGGCGCTGCTCCTGCGGTACCAGCTGGCAGGCAAGCGCCTCCAGCACTTGGAGGACTGGGTGACCCGAGCTCGGCACAGCCGCACGCCCGGCCGCATCCACCCCTACATCAACACCTGCGGCGCTGCGACGGGCCGCATGACTCACTCGCAGCCCAACCAGACCGCCTGCCCCAAGGTCCAGAAGGGTCCCGACGGGCCCCTCATGGGCTACGCCGGGCGCTACGGCTGGGAGTGCCGCTCACTGTGGACACCCCGCTCGGGGTGGCTCATGGTCGGCGGCGATGCCAGCGGCCTGGAGCTCCGGATGCTGGGCCACGCACTGGCCCGGTGGGACGACGGCGAGTACGCCCGACAGGTGGTGGACGGAGATGTCCACACCGTGAACATGCAGGCTGGCGGGCTGATGACTCGTGCCCAATCCAAGGAGACCTTCTACGCCTGGATCTACGGCGCTGGTGACGAGAAGCTCGGAGAGACCATAGCCGACCACCAGTCGCTGACTCGGGAGCAGCGCGCCAAGTACGGGGCGAGGAGACGCGCCAACATCGGGGCCACCTTCAAGGCCCGGGTCAAGCGCAACATCCCGGCCCTCGGCAAGCTGATCGAGTGGTGTCAGGAGCAGGCCGCCACACAGAAGTGCCTGCCCCTGCCGGATGGCCGCCTGGCCCCCGTGCGATCCCAGCACGCCGCGCTCAACACCCTGCTCCAGGGCTCCGGGGCCATTGTCATGAAGCTGGCACTGGTCCTGCACGAGCACGCCCTGCGCGAGCGGGGCTGGAGGTGGGGCCAGGACTTCGGCTACATGCTGAATGCCCACGACGAGTTCCAGCTTGAGACCCGCCCCGAGATTGCCGAGGAGGTGGGAAGATTGATCCCGTGGTCAATCAAGGAGGCGGGCAAGCGCCTCAACATCCTGTGCCCCCTTGACGGCGACTATGCCGTGGGGGCCTCATGGGCAAGCACTCACTGATGCTACCTACCAAGGACCCCGTATCGTGGCAGGAGCATGTGAATGCCCTGCAAAGAATATCGGATCTCGAAGGGCGGCTAGACGCCATCACCGAAGAGCGGGACAGAGAGCGCGCCCTGCGTGCTGTTGACGCCGCAGAAGTAGGCAGACGCCTCACACGCCTTGAGGCGAACATCAAGTTCCATCGATCGTGGTGGGACAATGTCATCCTCTGGTGGCGCTCGGCCTGATACTGAAAGGACAAACACTCATGCGTATCGTTGCCTTTGGCGGACTCGCTCAAGCGGGCAAGTCCACCGCAGCCGGGATGCTTGCTCGCACGGCGTTCGAGAACGGCTACACTCCCAGGATGGAGCGTTTCGCCGGGCCCCTCAAGGATGCCTGTACCGCCCTTGGTGCGGACAAGGATGAACGCCCCGACCTGTACCGGAAGTTCTGCCAGTACGTCGGCGGCAACTTCCGGGATCCCGAGTTTTCCCCGCCCCACACCGGCCCGAACTACTGGGTCGAGCTGACGGATACCCGTTTCCGGAAGCTGGAGGAGGCAGAGCTGGAAGACCGAGGCCACGACAACTGGCACGAGACGCTCGTGATCGTGGACGACGTGCGCTACCAGAACGAGATCGACCTGATCCGCAAGTGGGGCGGCACTCTCGTGTTCATCGACGGGTGGCGCCGGCTTGGTCTCCCGACCGACCCCGAGCAATGGGACAAGTGGCGGCGCGATCCCTCCGAGGATCTGGCCATCAACTACTCGCTGCTCAAGGAACCGGACCAGACGTTCGACTTCATCGTGACCAACAACGGCTCCGCGGCGGAGCTGGAAGAGATCGTGCAGGCCATGCGCGCCCAGTGGTGCGGGGAGATCGCCTCGGATCGTGCCCGTGAGTGAGTATCATGTCGCCCGCACGGCCCTCATCGACGCAGACTACCTCGCCCACGAGGCGGCGGCATGGGCTCACGCCACGCAGGCCGACGCCTTCGACCTGATGGAGCGGGTGCAGGCCACGGTCAAGGGGTGGGCGGCGCAGGCGTGCTGTCGCTTCTGGGTCGTCCTGTACTCCGACAGCCGAGAGAACAACTTCCGGCGCGACCACTACCCCCTGTACAAGGCGCACCGCACCGGCGACCCTCCAGCCATGCTGGAGATCGCGCGGCAGTGCATCCGGGACATGAGCGCCCGGACCTACACCGCCCCTCGCCTGGAGGCCGACGACCTCATGGGGATCATGGGCACCAACGGCCGGATCGAGAACCCGGTGCTGGTGACGCGGGACAAGGACCTGCGACAGATCCCGGGGTGGCACCTCAACCCGTACACCGAGGACTTCCCGGTCTACGTCTCCCGCCGGGAGGCCGACCTCAACTTCTGCGCCCAGTGGCTGCAAGGGGACGCCGTGGACGGGTTCCCGGGCATCAAGGGCGTGGGCCCCAAGCGGGCCCGCAAGATCATCGGAGACCCCGACTCGCTGCGCTCGGCCTACCGACGCTGCGCCGAAGCGTACGAGGAGGCAGGCAAGAGCCGGGACCAGTGCCTGGCCCAGGCCCGCTGCGCCCGCATCCTCCGGGCCTGCGACTGGGACCCTGACGCCCGTGTGGCGGTGCCGTGGACCCCGGAGCGCTCCCTGGAGCAGGAAGGCGACTGGAATGAGTGACACAAAAAGAGTACTGAATCCAGAAATCACGCTTTGTGTCTACGCCCTAGCCCCTGTACCCAGCAAGACCCCTTGGTGGGCACGCAAGGCCAAGCTTACCTATTCTCACATCTGCCTCTCGCTGGAGGATGTGGTGTGGGAGCAGGGCATGGGGCAGCTCAGAGGGGTCCGAGGCCGGGCCTTGCGCGCCGGGGACTGGGCGCGCAGCGCTTTCTCCACCCGTCGGGCCTTCAAGGCCGTGGCTGTGGAGTTTACGGCCACGCCCCAGCAGATGCAGGCCTTCCGGCAGGCGGCCCAAGACATCGCCAAGCGGAAGAGCCAGCCGCTGAGGACCGTCCTGCGGTACCTCGGGCTGTGGCCCGTCCCGGCCTGGAACTGCACTTCGCCCGTGAGGGTACTGTTTGGTGCCCTGGGGCACACGCTGAAAGGAGAGCTGCCTGATGACCTCATCCGAGAGATCGAAGCCCTGTCCGCCGATTCCGACTGCTTTGATGGAGTGGCTGGAAGACTGGGCTGACCGGCAGGCCGCGAACGCCGGGCGTGCCCGGGCACGAAACAGTGACGGCGCCCTCATGGCTCTGTACACTCAGGCGGGAATCGACGCAACCGTCGGAGCCCTTCGCACCGCACATCGAATCCAGAACCCCAAGGAGTCTTCCAATGGCGGAGATTCAGTCGGGCGGAGAAACCGTCACTGGCCTCCCCCTCCCTCACGAACAGGAAGCGCTGATCCGCGCACAGAACGCCCGACGCCTCGCGCGCCGTAGGCAGGCCGCCGCCCTGGCCCTCCAGGTGCAGCAGACCAGCGCCGAGGATCTGAGCCGCTTCGGTGAACGCCGACAGGTCGGAGGCACCTTCGAGTCGCTGCAGGCCGTGCCTGAGCGTGAAGTTGCGCCGTTCGAGCAGCTGAGCTTGGAGGACCTCGCCGGGTTCTTCCAGCAGCTCTCGTTCGACCCCGAAACCATCAATCTGGGCTCGTCGCAGTTCTTTACTTCGTTCGGACCCGGCGTGCTGGGGCTGACCTGATGACCATTCGCGAAGAGTTTTACCGGCTGGATCAGGACCGAAGCTACGCCCTCTACCGAAAGCGCGAGTGCAGCTCGTTCACGATCCCGTCCTTGCTGCCGTACGAGGGCAAGTCGATCCACACGGATCTGCCCGTACCGTTCAGCATGCTGCCGGCCGAGGGCACGAACGCCCTCGCATCCCGGATCACCAGCGTCGTATTCCCGCTCAACGGTCAATCGATCTTTGAGCTGCTCATCGACTCCCCCGTGGCCCCTCAGGGCCGCGACGACACGGAGCTGGCCGCCAGCCTTGCCCGCCTTGAGATGCGGGTCATGGACGAGCTGGCTCCCACGAACCTCCGGTCTGCCGTACACCTGGCCATCAAGCACGCCATCGTGGTCGGAGACTGCGTCGTTCACATGGACGACAACCTAAACTTCCGGGTGTTCCGCTTCGATCAGTTCGTGGTCCGCCGCAAGCACGAGGGGGATTGGTTCGAGCTGATCCTGTGCGAGGCCGTGATCCCCGACGAGGAGCCCAACCTCCCCAAGGGCGGCACACCCAACCCGTCGTCTCCGCCGTACGTCTACCGATCGTCCCATGGGGAGGACTGGGAGGCCCTGTACACCAAGGTCACTAAGCTGCCCAACGGCAAGGTCGAGGTGGTGCAGGAGTTCCGCGACGAAGAGATTGGACGCAAGGTCCACGACGTGTCGCCCTACTTCCCGGTTCGCTGGGGTGGCGTGGCCGGTGAGCCCTACGGCGTCTCCCTCGTGGAGGACACCATGGGCGACATCCGGGCCCTCGACGCCCTTGCCGCCGCCCTGCTCGACGGGGTCATGCTCAACGCCGAGTATCGGTGGGGCGTGAACCCGGCAGGCATCACCGACATCGAGGACCTCAAGCGGTCCATCAACGGTGACTTCGTCCCGGCCTCGCCCGGCGACGTGTTTCCTCTCCAGTTCCAGAACGCCGCACAGGTGCAGGCGACCTTCTCGGCCCTCGCTCACCGCGAGCAGGTGGTCGGCCGCCGGTTCCTGATGAACAGCGCCGTGCAGCCCCAGGGCGAGCGCGTGACCGCCAGGCAGGTCTCCCTCCTCGCGCAGGAGCTGGAGGGCCAGCTGGGTGGTGTGCTGTCCATGATCGCACGCGAGCTGCAAGAGCCCATCCTTCGACGGGTGCTGTACGTCATGAGCCGCCAGCTGGCGGACAATGGCCAGCCGAAGCTGCCGCGGGAGGTCGTGGATCAGATCAACAAGGCGGGCGGGTTCGTCAAGATGCGGATCCGAGCCGGCCTGGAGATCCTGAACCGCGAGGCCGAGCGAGAGAAGCTGGACGCCGCCATCGAGCGGATGCGCAACCTGCCGCCCGAGGCGCTGGCGGTCCTCAACTGGACCGCTATCGCGCGCGACTGGTGGCAGTCGATGGGTCTTGAGACGGAAGGCCGCGTCAAGACCGAGGAACAGCTCCAGCAGGAGCAGCAGGCCGCCCAGCAACAGGCCATGGCCCAACAGGCCGCCATGATGGGCATGCAGGCCGGCATGAACCAACCCCCTGAGGAGAACGCATGACCGACGAACAGAATCCGGCCCCCGATCTGGGGACCCCTGAGGGCCGCGCCGAGGCGTCGGTCCGATTGGCGCTCAACAACCCCTCGCAGGTCCCGGCCAAGTTCCGGGGAGAGGACGGCACCATCAACGTGGACGCCCTCCTCGGCTCGTACCTTGAGCTGGAGCGCCGCCAGGGCGGTGAGCCCGTCAACGTGGTCCGTGAGGCGCCGCGAGCTCCCGAGCCCGCCCCTGCGCCCGCCCCTGCGCCCGCCCCCGAGCAAGGGACCTTTGCCGATGCGCTGAACGACGCCCCTCGCGTCGAGCCCAATCAGGCCTGGGACGCGCTGAGGAACGAGATCGCCACCACGGGCTCGATCAGCGACCAGACTCGGGAGCAGCTGCGCCAGCTGGGCGTCCCGACCGAGGTGGTGGAGAACACTGCCGCCGGTCTCAGGGCCAAGCAGCAGGCCGACATGGCCCGCGCGGCCGAGCTGGTCGGCGGCAAGGAGACTCTTGACGCCACCCTGAGCTGGGCCAAGCAGAACATGAGCGCCGAGCAGCGCAAGAGCCTCCTCAGGGACCTCCAAGGCCCCAATGGAGAAATGATTCTCATTGGCCTCAAGGAGCGCGCCCGCACTGCCGGCGCCTTCGGAGAGTCCGGCACGCTGGTCGAGGTCAATGGCGGCGCAATGCCGTCGGCCAACAGCCAGATCAAGCCCTTCCGCGATGCGGCCGAGCGCCAGGCGTGGATGTCCGACCCCCGTTACCGCACCGATCCCGACTATCGGGCGCTGGTGTACAAGCGGCTCGGCATGAACACCGGCCTCGATCCGTCCGTGTACGATCAGGGCATCATCACTTGATGGTTTGCGCGGTAGCTCAATGTAGAGCGCCTGGATGCTAGTCTGGGGATGCGGGTTCGACTCCCGCCCGCGCTATTACACAGCCCCCACGAACCGGAGCATGGCCGCACAGCGCCCCAGCCCAGAGCCTCGTGGAGAGTAGGCCCCATCGAGGCCCGCATGGTGCGGACAACCTCATTACAAGGACAACCTGCAAGGCAAGGACACTTAGTACAAGGAGAAGCCAATGTCGGCTAACTCCAACCCGATCCGTTTTGGATCGAACAGCGCCCTTGGCGTTCCCGCTTACGACGATCTTTACCTTCCTGTCTTCGGCGGGGAAGTTCTTACTCGCTTCAACGAGTACGTCTACATCAGCCAGATGGTGAAGCGGGCCAACATTGCCAGCGGCAACACTGCGCGCTTCCCGCGACTCGGCGGTATCGGCGCTGAGCGGCACGGTGTCGGCACCAAGCTCCTCGGCCTGGACAGCGAGCAGACCGAGCTGACCATCACGCTGGACGAGCGCCCGCTCGTGAGCCACTTCCGGCTCGACGACATCGACCAGATGATGAGTCACTTCGAGACTCGCTCCGAGATGGCCGCTCAGGCCGCTCAGGCTCTCGCGGAGGCCCAGGACCGCTACACCCTGCGGCTCCTCATCAACGCTTCGCGCGCGACCCCGGCCTCGACCTTCGGCGGCACCGGCTCCAACTTCCCCGGCGGCGGCACCGACGGCGCAGGCACTGCCCGAGCCATCGACTTCCAGCCCACGGCTGGCACCCGTCCCACCGACGACCAGATTGGTGCGTTCCTGACGGGTCTCGACCTGAACATCGAGCGCTGGGACCAGCTCCGCGTGCCCTTCGTGGGACGCAACTGCGTCGTGGACGTCCCGGCGTGGCACGGCATCCGACAGTTTGGCTCGCCCCGAGGGGCCACGGATCTCAACAACGGCCGGACCCCCCTCTTCATGGAGAATGAGGGCAAGTACGGCCCGTCGGGCGGCCAGGAGCAGTTCGGCCCCGGCGCGGTGCCGATGTTCCCGTCCGCGATTTCGTACAACGGGATCAGCATTTCGCGCACCAACCTCCTTCCGAACAACCAGGATCTGTCGTCGGACGACGAGGCGAAGTACCAGGGTGACTTCACCCTGACTCGCGGCATCTGCTGGCAGACCGACGCAGTTGCGCTCGTCATGAAGATGGACATCATGACCGAGATGGAGCGAGACATCAGCCGCCAGGACTTCCTGTTCGTGGCTAAGATGCTCTCCGGCGGTAAACTCGCAGCCTAAAGGTTCTGCCGCCGTAAAACCTAGTGAACTCAGGGAACCACCCAGGAATCCTGAGCCAAGCCCTGCAATGGGATGCAGGGAAGGTGCAGAGACTATCCCGCAAGGGAGTAGGCCGATACGGCCGAAGCGCTAGGTACACTTTCTCCGAACACGGAGTACTATGTCTACGATCATTTGTCATGCGTGTGGGGCTGAAGAGCCCCGCCGAGGTCAGCACCACAAGTTCTGCGAGCCTTGTTCCACCAAGCGCCGCAGAAAGACGAACCGCGCTTGCGCCAGCAAGTGGCGCAGAACCGTCCCGACCTCCGAGCGAACCGCCAAGCGGTCTGCGTTCCGCGCACAGCAGGACCAAGAGTACGGTCATTGCGTGTACAAGCACGTTGACCCCGTCACCGGGGAAACCGTGTACGTTGGCAGCGGCGCGTTTACCCGCGCCACCTCCTGCCGCTGTGGCGGAGGCTTTCAGCGGACCAACGACCACGCCGAGTGGTACAAGCGGCACCGCCGAAACGGCACCATCCAGACCTACCATGACTACGCGGTCATCGTTCACCGCAATGTACCCTCCCGCGAGGAGGCGTACTTGCTTGAGGGGCAGCTCGCCATTGACGAGATCGTCAATGGAGCCCGCCTGTTCAACCGCGAACTCCCCAATCCCAGTAGACGTAGAGTGTAAAGATATAGTCCAATATGGGAACCCTCCGCCCCGAGTGCGCCATCGAGCTCGTTGACGACAACACCTAATTCGGATAACTGATACATGGCTATCTACAACACCCGATTCACCCCCAAGCGCCGAGGCCCGACGCTGTCGGATGGAGCCGGCGGTTCTTCCGAGCGCCCCTCCGCCAAGGAGCGCGACCCCGTCCTTCGCCAGATCGGCTGGCGTACCGAGGACATCCGCCTCACCAGCACCGGCACCGACGTGTCGGCTGGCGAAGGCTCTCCGGTGTACGATCTTGGTGCCCCCGATCTCCTGTCGGTCGGTCGTTACCTCGTGGCTCGAC
>JGI10211J34971_10002627_pt1 | contig 14561 bp, 23 predicted proteins | sample Etolagsediment_FD_34971 | JGI IMG/M metagenome (IMG submission 34971) | reverse complement strand
ATAAAAATTTAAAACATATGAACGAAAGATTAATATCTAATTTTAGTGATGTATATGTATCTATTCAAGAATACTTGCAAGAAAGTTTAGGAGAACCAGTATATCTTAATCATAATTATTCAGTTCCATCTTTTCATATCTTTGAATCACACCCAGTGTTCTTAGATTTTCCTAGTAATTGGCATACAGATTATCCTCATTTAATTTTAGATATTGGTGATAAAGATGCACATAGTTTTACTTATGTTGTTGACATTCCTTCTTGTGGTGCAGGACTAGAATACAAAGATGGTGAAGAAACAAAATATTTAGAATATAATGTAGGTGATTTTATATTTCATAAAGGTGATTTTTTGCATAACATAGCACCATTAAAAGAATATAAACCAAATGAATATAGAATAACTTTACAAGGTCATATTGTTAGAGATCAAGATCGTTTAATAATGTTTTGGTAAGGAGTCTATATGGGCAAGGGGTCAGGAAGAAGAAATGAGAATTTAAAATTAGTAGAGTCAAACCCATTTTGGGAAAACACTACATTTGCTAAAAAACAACGGGAAAAAGAAAATGGCGGGAATGTCTCCAACACAACTGACACTAAGAAAACTAAAAAGTAAAGGATATGAAACAGTCCAGGTGGTCGAAGTGTGGATACCATTTGGTAAGTTTGGTAATCGCAGGGATTTGTTTGGAGCATGGGATATACTTGCAGTTAAAGATGGAGAAACCACTGCCATACAGGTTACTTCCAAATCTAATATATCAGCACGAGTTAAGAAAATATCTGAGAATGAACACGTTAGTAATTTAAGGGATGCCAACTGGAAACTATTAGTTCATGGTTGGTATAAAAATAAAAGCAATAGATGGGAGTGTAAAGAAATTGACGTTAGTTAAAAATCCTTATGACAGAAGAGATTATAAATACAAACTAAAAGAAAGAATGGTTAGTAGGAAAGAAGCAATAGATGCTTGCTTAAAAGTATTAGATGGTAAGGAGTTAACTAGAGAAGAAATTTGTCAGCAGTCAGGATTAGACAAAATTCATATACATAATATTTTACAAAAGATGAGAGATTATGGTTTAGTAAGATTTACATCTGAAAAGAAAAATGGTAAAAGATTATATACAAAACATTATGAATGTTTACTTGCTGAACATCTTTATCCATCACCGGAAGAGATAGAAAAACAATTTACAATAAAAGGTCGCACAGTTAGAAAATTAGAACAGGGCGGTAACAGACGATCAGGATATGGTAGTAATGTTACTTACAGTAAATCTTACTCTTGGGATATGGAATGAACTTAGAATATCTAAAGCATTTGTTAAGTTTATGGACTCGATGGATGAAGAATGACGACTATGGTCTTGGTTATCCAAAACGTAGTTTAGGTATGAGTTCCGGTGGAGCATCTACTGAAGATACATTTGATGAGATGTATGACGACCTGGAATTAGATAAAGTAAGAACACTCAATGCAGTAATCAACGAATTAAATCATGAAGAAAGAAAAGCAGTTCATCATTTTCATCTTGGTAGTGTTGCACCAATGTATAAAGAAATAAAGTATGAACTTGCTATAGAAAACATATTAAAAAATATTACAAAAAGGTTAAATTGATATTGCACTGGACACACGATTAATGTAGAATTATGAACATGAGGGCAAACTATGCCCGCTATTTCTCTATCCCTACAATAGAGAACTCTCCTCCTAGACCCACTTCGGTGGGTCTTTTATTTTATATAAAGGAAAGATTATGCCTAAAGTCGGTGGTAAAACATACTCATATACTAAGTCAGGAATGGCAAAAGCAAAGAAAGAAGCAAAGAAAACTGGCAAAAAAATGACGATGGCAAAAGGTAAGAAGTATGGCAAGTAAGGGTTTGTATGCCAATATCCATGCCAAAAGAAAAAGAATCGCTAAAGGAAGCGGGGAAAAAATGCGTAAAGCAGGAGCAAAAGGCGCACCCACAGCAAAAGCGTTCAAGCAAGCAAGCAAAACTGCAAAACCTGCTAAAAAATCTCGGTGATTGTGTATGAAGAAAGACTCACGATTAACTAGAGCAGGAGTATCAGGTTACAATAAACCTAAGCGCACACCTAACCATCCTACAAAATCTCATGTCGTTGTGGCAAAAGATGGTGACCAGGTAAAGACTATTCGATTTGGACAACAAGGTGTATCGGGTGATCGCAAGATGACATCTCGTGCTAAATCATTTAAAGCAAGACATGGTAAGAACATAGCAAAAGGCAAGATGTCCGGAGCATATTGGGCAAACAAAGTTAAGTGGTAGAAAGTCCATGCACTTATGAGTGCCATGTGATTGACGACCAATGTATAAAATGTAAGAGAACAGTTGACGAAGTTATCAATTGGACTAAACTTACAGATACAGAAAAACAATCAATAATACAGAGAATTAAAAATCAAAATTGATAATACAATTGATATTGCAAAAGAGTATTTAAGAGTCGAGTCAATACTTCAACCTGCTATAGATTTAAACAACGGGTTATATGAATCTAAAGATATACTCGAAAGTTTAATCAAGCATGAGTATCAATTGTTTACTGCTAAACATTCAGCAATTGTTACTACAATTAATCCATATCCTCATGGCATTGTATTACATTTGTTTTTAGCAGGCGGTAACTTAAAAGAACTAGAAGAGTTATACAAAGAAACGGAAGAGTTCGCACGTTATCAAAACTGCAAGTCAATAACATTAATCGGTAGGTTCGGTTGGAGTAAAAGTTTTCTAAAAGAATATGGAATGAAACCAACCTGTTTACAAATGAGTAAGGAATTATGATAAAACTACATCACATATTTAGATTAGTATTTGGATTTGCAATGGTCGAGTTTTGCAGATTCTTTTACTATTATCAATATAATACTGGTCCAAGTTATTCCCAATTAAATCCATCTGCTCCATCTTTATCAGCAGAACAACAAAAGTTATTAGGTATTACGCCTAGTTCTAAATATACAGGGTTATCACAAATTGGTAATCAAAACTTATATTTAAGTGGAAATCAAGTATGGCAACAAGATAATTCAGGTAATTATTATCTTAAAGACATTGGAACAAATACACGATTTAAAAGATATGGTGGTGATGTAAAAGGATTAATCAAAGAAGGTGAAGAAGATGCAAGAACATATACACCATCTATGGCATATCTTTCTGCATTACAAAGAGCGCAAACACCTTATGCGCCATTTTCTGCACAGCAAGCACCATTAAGCATTGCAGGATATAATCCATCCGCAATGTCTAGTGTATATACCCCTGCAACAGCAACAAATTTATTAGGTAACTTACCTACTGGTCCAATGTATGGAGCAGGAAGATTTCTTACTGGCGGTAGTGGTTTATTAAATATGCCAATATCATTTACACCATCAGGAAACAACACATCAAATAATTCAGGATCAAGCACACCATAATTTGATATAATTATTTTATGTTAAGAATATTTGTAGGTTTTGATGGGGAAGTAGAACCAATTGCATATCATGTGTTCTGCCAAAGTGTTATAGAGAAAGCAACCATACCGGTGAGTTTTACACCACTTGCTTTAAATACACTAAACAACTATATGGAGACACACAATGATGGTTCTAATGCTTTTATCTATTCTCGTTTTTTAGTCCCATATCTTTGTGACTTTCATGGTGAAGCATTATTTGTAGATGGTGATATGCTATGCCGGGAAGATATATCAGAGTTAATTAACACTATAGACAGAACAAAAGCAGTATCAGTAGTTAAACACGACTACAAAACAAAACATCCAGTTAAATACTTAGGTAACAAGAACGAAGACTATCCTAGAAAAAACTGGTCAAGTGTCATATATTGGAACTGTAGTCATTACAAGAACAGAGTATTAACACCTGAATACATTATGACTGCAACAGGTAAACACTTACATCGATTCGAGTGGTTACGAAATGAATTTATAGATCTAGTTGGTGACATTCCAAAAGAATGGAACTGGTTAGTATCTGAATACGAATATAATCCTGATGCCAAGTTAGTTCACTTTACTATAGGAACACCATGCTTCGATGATTACAGTCGATGCGATTATGCAGAAGAGTGGGGAACGGCATTAGATAACTTATTAATACCTATGGACATATAATGGATATTGAAGAAATAAAACGGAAGATCAGAACTGGAGAGATTCAGATACCTGATACTACCATTGATCCGTCTGTAGTAGAAGAACTTAGAAGAAGACAAAGAATAGCAGAGATAAATGCTAGAATGAATCCTGAAAGATATAATACAGGGAATGAGCAACCAAGACTGATAGATGTCAGTGGTTATTATATGTCACCCAATGTAGAAGGTAGTTTTAATACACAAGGTAATCAAGTTATACAAGATCCAACACAGGGTATTAGTTATAGTCCATACGAAGATGTGACGGCATATGGTGGAAGAGTAGGAGCAAACATTCCTGTAAACGAAGGAATACTATCGGCAGGAGTGACAGGTCAAGGTTATAATGTAGATGTAAATGCTCCAGGATATACAGGAACATTTAAAGATAAAGCAATTACTGGTGCAGACGTAGCATATGGTAATGAAACAGGCGAAATAGGATTAGATTACTTTCTAAATGAAAATATGCCTGATGACTTTTTTATAAGAGGATTACTTAACTTTTAAACAACCAACCTATATGGAGTTGTAATGGAACATGACGATAAACAAATAGAACAAACAAACACACATGGTGGTAAACGAGAGGGTGCAGGTGCGCCACTCGGAAACAAAAACTCTAGTAAATCCAATAGATTATACGCAGAAACAATCAAGAGGATTAATGTTCAGTCTGAAGGACAAGTAGCATATGACATTGCTATGGCATTAATTAATAAAGCAAAAGAAGGTGATATATCTGCTATAAGAGAGTTTGGTGATCGAGTTGATGGTAAATCAGTATCAACTACAGAATTATCAGGAATAGATGGTGCAGATCTTCCAATAGGTATTACAGTAGAGTATGTCAAACCTAAAGATTAAGGCACAGTTTCCTGAGATATTATCATTTCTAGCAGAACCATATAGATATAAGATCTTATTTGGTGGTCGAGGTAGTGGGAAATCATGGGGAGTTGCTAGAGAACTTCTAATACAAGGAGCAATGAGAGAGAATCCATTGCGTATTCTTTGTGCTAGGGAAATACAACGCTCTATTAAACAATCTGTTCACCAGTTACTATCAGATCAGATACAAGAATTACAATTAGGCGGGTTCTACGATGTCTTAGAGAATGAGATACGAGGTAGAAACGGCACTAAGTTTAGTTTTACCGGTCTTGCTAACAACACAGTAGAGAGTATTAAGTCATACGAGGGTGTTGATAGAGTATGGATCGAGGAAGCACAAACAGTTAGTAAGAAGTCATGGGATATTCTTATACCTACGATTCGTAAACCAGGATCAGAGATATGGGTAACATTCAACCCATCACTAGATACAGATGACACATACCAACGATTTGTAGTTAATCCACCTGAAAACAGTAAGGTCGTTAAGATTAATTATAATGACAACCCATTCTTTCCGGATGTGCTAGAACAGGAAAGATTACATAGTAAAGAGCATGACCCTGACTATGCAAACATATGGGAAGGTGATTGTAAGTCAGCAGTTGATGGTGCTATCTATGCTAAAGAGATTACAGATGCACAAGAACAAGGAAGAGTAACAAGAGTTCCTTATGACCCACAACTTAAAGTTCATATTGTTATGGACTTAGGTTGGAACGATAGTATGTCAATCATACTTGTGCAAAAAGGTGTATCAGATGTTCGTATCATTAACTACATCGAAGATGACCATAGAACATTAGACAGTTACTCTGCTCAACTACGAGACATGAGATACAACTGGGGTCAAATGTATTTACCGCATGATGGTCGAACCAAAGACTTTAAGCATGGTGTATCAGCAGAAGATATTATGCGAAGACATGACTGGGATGTTCGGATTGTTCCACGACTTGATATAGAATCAGGTATAAGAGTAGCAAGAATGAACTTCCATCGAGTTTACTTTGATACAAACACACAACGTCTCATTGAATGTTTAAAGCATTATAGACGTGGGATTAGTTCTACAACCAATGAACCAGGCGCACCGGTGCATGATGAGTATTCACATGGTGCAGATGCGTTTCGTTATTTAGCAGTATCTATTGAAGATATGACCAACGAGTCTTGGCACAATAGCGAGATACAATATTCTAATTTAGGAATCGTTTAATGAAATTAACACAAGAAGAAATAGTTGCTAAGATAGAGAACGAAGAAAGTATTGCGTATGGTATTAATGATGCGCAACTATCTACGGAACGTGCAGAAGCAATCCAATACTATTTAGGTGAACCATTCGGTAACGAAGTAGAAGGTCGTTCTCAAGTAGTATCTTACGACACTCAAGATACAATCGAAAGTGCTTTGCCACAATTACTCAAGGTGTTTGTTTCAGGTGACGAAGTTGTAAGATTTGAACCAAAGAATCCTGAAGATCAAGAGTCAGCAGACCAGGAAACAGATTATGTGAACCACGTTGTTATGGAAAAAAACAGTGGGTTTGAAGTATTCTATGTTTGGTTTAAAGATGCACTACTATCTAAAAACGGATATGTAAAAGCATANTATGAAGAAGAAGATGACATTGACGAAGAGTCATATGAAGGATTAACAGATGCACAACTTGATATGTTGGCACAAGATGACAATGTTGANATTGTAGAACANACATCTTATCCTGATCCATCAGTAACACCAATGCCAATGACACCTCCGATGATGACNGAAGAACCTGAAGTNAAACCATTGAATGGTGAAGGTGTTGAGATTGACATGGAAATGCAACAGATGTTTGCACAACCAATGTTACATGACGTTAAGATTCGTATTACAGAAACTAATGGTCAAATTAAAATTAAAAACGTAGCACCTGAAAGCATTATGGTATCTGTTGATTGCAACGGAACAAACTTAAACAGTGCTAGATTTGTGCAACATCGTGAGTTAATGTGTCCTGAAGAAGTTGCAGAACAGTTCGATATGAAAGTAGAAGAAGTCGAACAGATTATGGCAGACACACAAGATGCGTTTGAATTAGAATCTAATGCTCGTGATATTTACCAAGAGCAATATGATCGTGCTGTAGATACAACAGACATTCTAGTTAAAGATACATACTATCGAGTTGGTGATGAACGTATGCGCTATGTTGTTATTGGCAACACAGTTATTTACGAAGAAGAATGTGACCATGTTCCATTTGCCTGTATATCTCCTATGTTAATGCCACACAGACACGTTGGTCGTTCTTATGCTGATTTAACTAAAGACATCCAAATGGTTAAGTCAACATTGATTCGTGGTCAATTAGATAATATGTATCTCTCTAACAATGGTCGTTATGCTATCTCTGATAGAGTAAACCTAGACGATATGCTAACCTCACGACCAGGCGGTGTGGTTCGAGTGCAAGGTGATCCAGGCAGTGCAATTATGCCAATGCAACACGCTCCGTTCCCTGCTACATCTTTCAACATGGTTGAATACATGGACAACATGAAAGAGAAGAGAACAGGTATTACTGCATACAATCAAGGTTTAGATAGTAACTCACTAAACAAAACTGCTACTGGTGTTCAGCAAATAATGAACGCATCACAACAACGATTAGAGTTGGTAGCAAGAACATTTGCAGAAACAGGTGTTAAAGACTTATTCTTACTTGTTCATAAAATGGTAAGACAAAACTTAACCAAACCTGACATCGTTCGCATTAGAAACAAATGGGTAGAGATTGATCCTCGTTCATGGAAGAATCGTAAAGACTTATCTATCTCAGTAGGTCTTGGTGCAGGTAACAAAGATCAGCAATTAATGCACTTAAACAACATTCTACAAATGCAAAAAGAAGCATTACAAGTTGGACTTACAGATCCAGGTAAAATCTACAATGCGTTAGCAAAACTTACACAGAACGCAGGATTTAAGAACCCTGATGAGTTTTGGAATGATCCCGCTAACAACCCAATGGCAGGACAACAACAACAACCTGATCCTCAACAACAATTGATTCAAGGTCAGTTACAGATAGAGCAAATGAAAGCGCAAGCAGATATGCAGTTAGAAGCGCAGAAGAATGATGCAGACATGAAGCAGGAGCAATTACGTTCACAAAATGATATACTTATAGAACGTGAGAAGATCGCATCTCAAGCAGAGTTGGAAAGATTTAAAGCACAACTTAAAGCAGAGACTGATCTTGCTATTGCAAACATTAAAGCACAAATGGGAATGTAATGAAAGATAAAGCACTTGAGGAAATCAAGCGTGGGGGTGAAGCAGAAAAGATACTGAGTAACAAAGTTTACCAGGAAGCATTTAATAAGGTTAGAGATAACATTGTTGATGCAATGCAAAACAGTCCGTTAAGTGATGAAACAACACATAATAGATTAGTGATTGCACTACAAACTTTGACTCAAATCGAGAAAGCACTGACAGACATCATGCAAACAGGCAAGATGGCACAGATACAGGTGCAAGACCCACGATAAAGAATTTGGGTAAGGGCAAACCCACTTTAGTAACATTATGCCTAATATAAAAAGGAAACATTATGAGTGACCAACCTAATATGGAGTCACCACAAAGTCGCTTGGAAGCGATGCTTGGTGATATTCAAGATGAAACTCTACAACCACCGGTTGAAGAGCAAGAAGAACCACAAGAAGTTGAGGAAGAATTAGAAGAAGAAGTCGGTGAAGAGGAAGTTGTAACCGAAGATTCTGAAGATGAAACCGAAGAAGAAGAACTAGAGACTGATGATGAAGTAGACGAAGAGGAATCCGATGAGGAACAACCTGTTGAGTCTGTTAAGTTAAAAGTTAATGGTGAAGAAATCGAGAAACCTCTTGACGAAGTCGTGGCATTAGCGCAACAAGGACTTGACTACACGAAAAAGACTCAGGAAGTTGCTGAGAAGCGTAAGGAACTTGAATCTTTAGAGAATCAAATCCGTATGCAGGAACAGAACCTTCAACAGCAGTCTATGCTGAACAGTGAGTTAATTCAAGATGTAGCGAAAATTACGGCACTAGACCAACAGTTATCCGAGTATCAAGACGTGAACTGGGAAGAACTGTCTGATAGTGATTTCGTAACAGCACAAAAGAAATTCTTTACGTTTAATCAGTTACAGCAACAACGCAGTAACTTGGTTTCACAGTTTGAATCCAAAAGGCAGGAAGCATTGAATAAACAGCAACAGATGGTTGCAGAGAAAGTTGCAAAAGGTAGAGAAGTCCTCGCTAAAGAAATACCGAATTGGAGTCAAGAGACTACCCAAGAAATTATTTCTACAGGCAGAGAAGATTACGGATTTACCGATGCGGAACTTAATGCAATTGTTGATCCTCGACACGTTAGAGTGTTGCACGATGCGATGCAATGGAGAAAACTTAAATCTAAAAATTCGGTAGTAAAGAAAAAGGTCAGTCGTGCTAAACCAGTAGTGAAACCTGGTTCTAAAGACCCTAAAAAAGTAGTCAACTCTAATGCTAAAAAGATGCGTGAACAATTACGTAAATCAGGTAGCGCAGAGATGGCAAGTAAATTAATCGAAGATATGATTTAAGGAGTAAACAATCATGGCAGTTTCAGCAACCAATGTCTATACCGGTGCAGGTATAGCAGAAGATTTTGAGAATATCATTTATGATATTTCTCCTGAAGAAACACCATTGTTATCAATGGCAAAAAGAACTAGCGCAGGTCAAACGTATCATCAATGGCAAACAGATGCTTTAGCATCAGCAGGCGCAAACAGACAGTTAGAGGGCGATGATGCTTCATACGCTACTCTTGCTTCTACAACAGTATTAGGTAACTACACACAGATTTCTCGTAAAACTGTAAACATCTCTAATACATATGATGTAGTTAAAAAATATGGTCGTAAGTCAGAAGTTGCTTATCAGTTAATGAAAGCAGGTAAAGAACTTAAACGTGACATGGAATTTGCATTAGTGCGTAACCAAGCATCATCAGCAGGTGGCGCAGGAACAGCACGTTCATCAGCAGGTTTAGAGTCATGGATCGGTGGTAACAGTGTTAAAGCAACATCAGCATCTACAGCAACTACACCAGGTTTCTCAGGTGGCACAGTTGTTGCACCTACTGACGGAACAGCAGGCACATTCGTTGAAGCAGATCTAAAATCAGCATTAGAATTAGCATGGTTAGATGGTGGTGAACCAACAACTATCTTAATGTCATCTACAAACAAAAAACTTTTCTCAGCATTTGCAGGTATCGCTGAAAAACGTCACATGGTAAATGGCACTAACGAAGCAATCATTACAGCATCTGCTGACGTGTATGTTTCTGATTATGGTAATCACACTGTTAAATTAGATCGCTTTATGCGTGACGAAGCAGTCCTTTGTGTTGATCCTGGTTATGTTAGTGTTGCTACATTAAGACCAATCACAAAAGAAGAACTTGCTAAAACAGGTGACTCATCTAAATACCTAATGACAGCAGAGTATGCTTTAGTGGTTAATAACCCTGATGCACACGCTAAAGTTCAAGGTGTTGGTGCGTAATCAACCTTAGTTTATAATAAGGGGGTGGGATAACTACCCCTTTATTTTTATATGGCAATTCTATTTGACAAAGATCCTTTAACAGGACTAACACAATATTACGATTATGATCCACTGAAGGATGAGCATCAGATTCATACTGTGCAAGATCCAACAGCATTAATCGAACAATTAAAACAAGTAAGAAATAACCCTGAGTTATGGAACAAGGGTGTAAAAGAGTCTTGGGCGCACTATGCAAGTATCCCGCCTATTGTAGAAATGCAATTAAAAGCAAAAGGTATAGACATCTACAACAAAGACCAAACAAAAGAATTACTAAAAGAAATAAATGAGAATTATCCGTTTCTAAAAACAACTACAAAGAAACATGGATAAAGACGAATTAAAGAAGGTTCAATTAGCAATTCATGATCTCATAAATCAAGAAGATTATGAAAGTGCTATGCCTTTAATATATGCAGTATTAGAGCATTATCCGGAAGATCCTCCGACACTTAACTTTCTAGGTTACATTTGGTTAATGGGTGATAAACCTGCATTAGCATATCAAATGTTTAGAAGAGCATTACAAGAGAATCCAGGCAATAAAGCATTATGGACATCACTTGGTCGAGCGTGTCATGAGATGGATATGCCTGAAGAAGCATTGCAATACTTTCTAAAGTCTGCTGAGTTAGACAATGGTTATGCTCAAGCATACAGTAACGCATCTGCTACACTTGTTCAGATGTCAGAATGGAAGAACGCAGAAGAAACCTGTAACCTTGCATTAGAATGTGATCCTAACGATTTAAACGCACAACTTAACCTAGCACATTGCTACCTGGCACAAGGTCGATGGGAAGAAGGTTGGAAGCAGTGGGGCAAATCATTAGGTGGTAAGTTTAGAAAAGAATACGTTTACCACGATGAAACACGATGGGAAGGTCAAAAAGATAAGAACATTGTTATATATGGTGAGCAAGGATTAGGAGATGAGATCTTCTATGCTAACTGTATTAACCAAGCAATAGATATAAGTAAAAAGGTATATATAGATTGTGATCCTAAGTTGCAGGGTCTGTTTAGACGTAGTTTCCCTAGTGCAGAAGTCTACGGAACTAGAAGAGATGAACATCCTTCTTGGATTTCAGATGCGACTATTGACCATCGTTGTGCTATTGGCGGACTACCGGAGTTCTTTTGGTTAGACTCTAAAGAGTTTAATAGAGAACCTTATCTAAAGGCAGACCCTGATCGTAGAACAATGTGGAGATCACTATTTGACTCATGGGGTAAGAAAGTAATTGGTATTACAACTCATGGCGGTCTAAAAATGACTAATAAAAAAGGTCGTGAATTAACACAAGAAGACTTACAACCATTACTAGACCAAGATTATGTCTTTGTATCATTAGACTACAATCCTGAAAAAAGACTAGATGGTGTGAAATACTTTGACTTTGCAACAATGTCTAATGACTATGATGATACAGCAGGATTGATTGCAGAACTCGATGCTGTCGTTGGTGTGAATACTACCGCATTACATTGTGCATCTGCATTAGGAGTCAAGACTATATGCTTAGTTCCTAAATGGCATCAATGGAGATATGCACATCCTAGTATGCCGTTTTATCGCAGTATGAGTCTTAAATACCAAGACGATAAGTCCTGGAGAGAAGTAATTGAATCAATTAATATCTGAAGAATATAGAGAGATGCAGGCAAAACTGCATGAGAACCCTAACTATGGTATTGCTTCTACTTACTTTGCACCCATTGTTGATGACATCTTATCAAGATTTAACATTACAGACTTATTAGACTACGGAGCGGGAAAGTTAAGACTGCGAGATAGCATAACAGTAGACGTTAATTACACTGCATATGAACCTAGCAATCCTGAATACGATAGCGAACCTGAACCAACAGAGTTTGTAACGTGTATTGATGTATTAGAACACATAGAACCTGAGTTACTTGATAATGTATTAGATGATCTAAAAAGAGTAACATTGAAGTATGGTTTATTTACTATACATACAGGACCGGCAGTAAAAACACTTCCGGATGGCAGAAATGCACATCTAACACAGCAACCATACACATGGTGGCAACCAAAAATTAAAGAACGATTTGACATAGTAAAAGAAATCGCTATGGATAATGGTTATCTTGTATTTGTAAAACACAAATAAGGACAATAAATGGCATTTACTAATTACACTACATTCGTAGCGACTGTAGCAAATTATCTTGGTCGAGATGATTTAACTTCAGTCATACCTGACTTTGTAGAACTAGGTCAGCATCGAATGACACGAGATTTGCGTGTGCAAGAGATGATAAAGTCAGCAACTGCGACTACAACCGCAGGTGACAACACAATCGCATTTCCAAGTGATATGTTAGAAATTAAAGATATTCATATAAATGGAACACCAAACTATCAATTAGAATATCAAACACCGGATCAATTTTATAGAAACGAGCAAACACACACATCAGGAACACCAAGATTTTATACGATGTTAGGTCAAGAGTTCCAGTTTGCACCAACTCCTGATGGATCACAAACAGTGCAGATTTTATATTATGCCAAACCAACATTTATTTCATCATCTAATGCAAGTAATGTGTTGTTAGCAAATTTTCCTGATGCACTGTTATATGCAACTCTAGCAGAAGCAGAACCATATCTCATGAATGATGAGAGAGTAGCAACATGGGCAAATATGTATGATAGAGCAATTGCAAACATTAGGATTAACGACAAGGGTGCAACATACCCTAACACTTCACTAAACGTAACAACTCGATAAGGAGCAATATTATGGCAGAAATGTCAAATCATTTAGAAAACGAACTGTATGACCATGTGTTAAGAAACGCATCATACACTTCACCAACAAACATTTATGTATCACTACACACAGCAGACCCAACAGATGCAGGAACAGGAACAGAAGTATCAGGTGGTTCTTATGCAAGAACAGCAGTCACTATGGGTGCGCCTACTAATGGTTCAGGCACTAACTCTGCTGATGTTCAATTCCCACAAGCAACAGGTGACTGGGGAACTGTAACTCACATTGGTATTTGGGATGCAACTACATCAGGCAATATGTTATTCCACACACCATTGGATACATCTAAAAACATTACAACAGGCGATGTGTTTAAAATCGCTAGTGGTTCACTTACTGTTACATTCGCTTAATCATGCCTGCTGATGTTTGTGGTTTTACTACATTAGAGTCATTAGATGCTTTAGGTAGCATAGATGACTTATCTGTATCATTAGATGATGGTGCTTACGCTACTGCGTGTTTACACTATGGTGACGGCACAATTACCAATGATGGTGTTGTTGTTGCAACACCTACAGTAACCATATCATTTAGTGGCACAATCACAGGTGATGCGGATGCTAGTGCTAGTGCAGGATTAATTGTTACTAGAACTGCTGATATAGATACATCTGCTAGTGCAAGTGCATATCCGACTAAGATTATATTCTTTAGTGGGGAAATAGATGCTACAGCAAGTGTGCAAGCACTAGGTGGTGGTCAATGGACAGGGTATGCTTTTGCAGGTGCGCAGGCAAACTTATATGTCTACCCTAATGCGATATTTGAATTTACAGGCACTATTTCAAGTAAAGCAGATATGAGTGCAGACTTATACATCTACGGACAAGAATGGACTCCTGTATCTACAGGTAGTGAAACATGGACACAAATAGGATAATTTAACGAGGTAAAAAAATGGCAAAGACTAAAATTTCACAGTATGATTCAACCGCTAGTGCAAATACTGACATAGACAGTATTAATATCGATGAGGGTTGTGCACCCAGTGGTATAAACAATGCTATTAGAGAATTAATGGCACATCTTAA
>JGI10211J34971_10002624_pt1 | contig 14575 bp, 18 predicted proteins | sample Etolagsediment_FD_34971 | JGI IMG/M metagenome (IMG submission 34971) | reverse complement strand
TATTCATATGCATCCTATATGTTCTTGAACAAAACCCAGATCAGTGGTTATCATAGGATGCTCTTTAGCCTAACACGCTTCTCTTTGTTTTTTGTTAAGCCGCGTCAAAAAATCGATAATAGCATCCTCATCATCAAGGTATTCCAAAGGAAAGTTATAGAGCCGGGCAACGGTTTCATCTAAAGTCTGGTGTAAGGCCCGAAGCTCGGGATGCTCTTTTTTTATAAGCATTTCGTTATAGAGCGTTGTGAGGCCAATTTGACGCCCCATACAGACGCTTTTACGGTAAGACTCTATACGAATCATAGTTTGCTCTACTTGCTGTGATAGGGCCCTTAATTCGTCTTCTGGAAGCTTTTGGGCGATAAGGTCCTCCCAGGACCAAGAGGATTTTTCTTGAGTGGAGTTTAAGCGCGCGTCGAAAGCATCGGTTAAAGAAGGATCCCATCCAAAGCAAACAAAAGCCACAAAAACCGCTGCAGATCCTGACCAACTTGAGGGGGGTAAGGAAAAGAAAATCTTTCCTTTTGTAGCAAGAATTTTTTCCAACCCCATCTGGCGTGAATTGTTAGAAATAATGTTGTTAGGCAATACAAAACCCACTCTTCGGGGCTTAACCTCTATCGCTTTAACGATCCACAAAACTGCGTAGTCCGCTTTTAAAGAAAAAGTTGGAAACCTATGTTTAATAAAGTTTACGTAATCATCTCCTTTTTCAGTACGGATACGACTACCACCTAAAAAGGGTGGATTGCTAATAATGACGGATAATACATTCATACTAAATACCCACTAAAGGAAAAGGAAAAGTTTCAAAGCAGGTTGTGTTTGTGTATGTTTTAGTCCCTCCTAAACTACAGCCCTGATATTTAGACCAAACGATGTGAATTTTCGAGGATAGAATACCTAGGAATGAGAAACTATCAGATGCTATTACCACAGTTGCACAATCTTGCAATATATTTTTATTTTCAATCATCATAAAAAATCTATATTTTGAGACCCTTGAAGTCGCAATAAATTGTTTGAGCGGTTTGAGTTGTTGTCTCATGCTTTTAGCCATAAATTGATATTGCCACCAAACTTTTTGAATTTTTTTAATTTGTGGACCAGTGAAAGTGGTATTTAAACGTTGTGGTTTTACTTTCTTTTTAACAATATCAAAACACTCCTTATACTCCATAGCTTTTTCTAAAGACCAATCCTGAAAGTCAATAATCATACGACTTCCGCTCCAAGTCCATCCTTGATTAAGATCCTTACCCACCATGAATATCTTTAAGCATTCTTTGTTTTTAGGGTTTTGTTTAATAAGTTCATCAGCTTCTTCAAAGCTTAATAAAAAACCTTTAGCGTTAGGAATAACTCCCTGAAAAGATAAATTTGAATTTCTTTTAATTTTCATGAAAACCCATTAATTCACAGGCAGACCGCGATTCAACAAATTACGTAATTTTTTTAAAGCTAAATATTTTTGATTCATCATTTGCTTATAGTTTTTAAAATTCAGCTCTGGATCTTCTAAAAGCTCTTGATCGGTCATCTCATCAAAAAAGAGTTTTCTCAAAATGAGTACTTTTTTTCCATTATAAGTTGGACTTTGCTTGATCATTTCTTTTAAGTGCTTATCAAGAAAGATTTTTTGTAAGGCATAGCGCTGATCATGTGTTGTATCAAACTGTTTGTAATAATCATAATCGGTGTAAGAAGTTAAAAGCAAAAAAGAATTTTTAATCTTGATAAAATGGCTTATATTTCTTACTGATTTGTCTAGATAATTTCCTTTTTCGGTAATCAAATAATCGGGGTGATCTTCAAATTGTTTTTGATAGTGCTTAATGAAAGATATTTGTGAAAATTTTAGTCTGGATTTATACATCATCAGAAATTTTACGCTGGTATAGTAAATACTAACCCAAGCTATCACAGCAAAGGGTTTATGCATTTTATCGGGATTGTTTTCATAAACAATTTTGTTTCTCCAAACTCTTTCAAAGCAGTCTTGGTAAAGATCAAAAAGCAAAGAGGGGTCGTGATAAAGATCTGCATAGCTAAGTTGATGCGAGAGTTTACAAAGAACGCAAAAAATGAAGAAAGGAATATCAATATTGGTCTGCGTTTTAGGATCAAGATAAAGGTATTTTCCTTTTATAGCTTCAGCCATTTGTTTGATGTGATACACGCTCTGCCTACCAACCAACCAACTTATCTCGATACTTATAGAGATCATTCCAATCGAAATCGAGAGCATCACCCACAAAAATGCGTGGTTTCTCTGTAAGGCGTCCAGAACACGTGATAAGGGCCCTAAAACACGCGCGAGCCGCTTTAGGGTCCATTTCTATGCCTATGAGATTCCAAAGCGGATAACGGTCCTTATCTTCGCCGAAAAGCTTTTTCTCAAGTTTTTTGAGTTCAGTGTAAGCTACAAAAAGAAAGTTACCGCAGCCACAGGCCGGATCAAAAACCGTATACCTTAAAAACTCTTCATAAGAGGGATTTTCTCTCTCTTCCCAGTCATCAACAATGCAAGGTTTAACTATTTTCATGACATCTTCGTAAGAAGTGTAATGCACACCATGCTTTCTTCGGTCTTCGGACGTCTGATCGTTTTGATACTTTTCACTTAAAGCATAAAATTCTTCTATACTTTTCATACTTCTTCATGACTCTCAGGTAAACCGTTGGGGCGTAGGCATAATTCGTCTTCACACATATCTTTTAGCTTAAGCTCTTGAAAGCCTGAATCGAGCATGGTCATAAACTCTGAAGTGGAAGAGGGATAAAAGTATTTGCGTTTTCTATGTAAGTTCATTCTCTTACCAATCCACACCAAAGGCTCGTGTCTAAGGTCTAAATGAAGCATAAGCTTAGGCTCTCCATTTAAAACTGTGTCGAAATACAGCCCTAAGCCCCGAAAACGAGAGCAACCTAAAACTCTGGAAATAATTTGTATGGGTGAAACGAAAGGTAGGAGGCTACAAAGGAAAACATCGATGGCTTGACCTAAACGGCCCGTTTCATAACAAAAGTAATGATAGGACTTTCGATTTACGTGGTTACCAAAGTCGTCATGTCGAATCACGGCTCCTTCCACAGGAGAGATTTTGATAGGCACACCAAGGGCTTCTCTTACTTTGTCGAGTTCTTCTATGACATATTTATTTAAAAGACCAAGTTCATCAAGAGGAAATTCGTCTTGTTGAAAGTATTTGATTTTACTCCAATCCACAGAGGATGCCGATTGGGATTTAAGATAAGCGAAATTTTTCATGTTACTATGTTACTTAACTGGAGGACTAATGTCACGCTCTTGGATCCTAATCACCTTTTTCTTTGTAGCCTGTAACTCTTCTTTTTTTGATCCGAATACCGAGTCTATTGCAATGACGGTTGCAGAGCTAACATCGGTCTATCTCTTAAGAGCAGGAGATGTTTGGGCAGAGCTTGAAAAAAATGATGGTGATATCGAATGGAAAGATGCCGTTGCAGACGTTTATATTGCTTTACGTAAGGGATATAAACTTTCTAAAAGAGAAGAAGAGTTGGTTGAAAAAGAAGTAACAGCAACACTATTGCAGATTAAAAAACACAAAGCAGGAATTTTAAATGGCATCAAATAAAAATACAAAGAAGTTTTATAAGCTCAATAAGAGTATCAAAGAAACAAAAGACGCCTGGGATCGCTGGCCTGTACGCTCGCAAATTTATCGATATTCGCAACTTTTAGACCGTGAAGAGACACTTGTTAATGATACTTATCGAGAAGAGGGCGCTGAATTTCAAGCGCGTTTCCTTTTCGAAAGTGAAGCAGAGCGCGATAAGTTTATACGTGAGATGTTAGTCGATTTGAAATTTAAGGTCCTCTTTTTCTTGCATATTCTAATAGAAAGAGGAGATAAAGACTCTATTATCTTTGCTCTTAAAGAACTTTTACAAAAAGGATTTGTTCAAGATGAGATAGAAAAGTTGGATGAAAATACCTTAAAAGATTTGAAGAACTTTTTTGAGAAGAAAACCGGATCATAAAACAACGCAATTTGTTAAACAGCCTAAGCTTAAAAACCACATTAACATAGCATAGGCATCGCAAACGCCGTCTTTAAACCGCCCTTGAGGTGTGAAAAACAACCCCCGATCAAAGTCAAATTCATGACAGAGAATTTCAAGGCGATTTCGCTTAACATCGCGATGATAGGGCTGTCCGGTCGAAATTCGGTCTTGAAAACCTGAAGACCAAGCATTGGGAGCTACAAAGAGAAGGCTCTTTTTAAGATGCATAAAGTGGGTTTCAAAAAGCGCAAGGAATTTTCCAACTTCAATCACCGAAGTAGTGTAGGTGCGTAAAGGACTCATACCAAGCTTGATAGGCTTTTCCAAAACCACAAATATTTCTTCTGTAGAAGTCAAAATTAATTTTTCATCAATCCAGTCAATTACTTTCCAAAGATCCACCAAATGCTTTTCTTTAGAACTACCATCATAGAAACGGATTTTCTTAAGGATAGGCATTTCTGTATGCCATAACTTCTTTTTATTATACCAATAGCAAACAATTGCACCTTTTAGCCCGGGGTCTATAGTAAAAATAAGTGGATTTTTTTCTTTATTCTGTGATAATATCTTGTTAATATCTGAGAAGTAGAAATACGCGTTTTGTTTCATTAGGATTTCTTTAATGTCCGACACAAAAATAACAAATTATTTTTTTCACTACAAACTTGAAAAGAATGGGAGAGATTTAGTGTCGGGAAATATCTGGGGTACAGAAGCCGGTCGCAGTTTCCATTTTGATTTAGAGACACATAAGTTTTTTGATTTTTCAAATGTGTATCATTCAGGGCGCGGATATAAAAAACTTTTCGAGCTTCGAAATGAAATCCTGCCAGAAGAGTTTAGGCTGAATTATCAGAAGAAAAGCCCCGGCTACAAAAGAAAAGGTGATGATGGGGGTGGAAAACCTTACACTGATAGAGTTGATGTTATACCCGCCGCTTTAACGCCGCCTACCAAACTTTCGCTGTGGGAAAATGGAGAGAGAAAAGATATTCCTGCTTTAGCCTATGCTTATAAAAACGGGCTTGGAGAGAGAGTAGGATATATTATGAGAGGAATGGATGATAACGGCGAAAAGATCATCCGCCCGCTATCGGTTTGGCTTCGTGAACTTCCAGATAAGCGCATGGTGCCTTCTTACAGACAAAAAAAGTTTGTACCATTTCTTTATAACTACGATCTTATTTGTGCATGTCCTGAAAAAGTGATCATCATTGTGGAGGGTGAAAAATGCGCAGACTTTGGCATGAAACAAGCGGTCCAATATAGGCTGCCTATTATTTTCACAACATGGCCTTTTGGTGCGCAGAGCTTTGCAACAGATCCTGTTATTTGGTCTGTTTTGAAAGAGCGTCAAAAAGTTGTTTTATGGCCTGATAATGATGACATTGGGAAAACCATCATGGAGACCATTAAGGCTCGTTTTCTACCTCAAGCCAAAATAATTAAGCCAGAGAATATCGGTCTTAAAGAAAAAGAAGATGTTGCAGATCTTCCCATAGGGCCGGATTTTGAAAGACTTCTTAAAAACATTGTTGATGCTCTTGCATGAAATATGAAAAGATTCACAAAACCCTTTGGACAAGCGGGTTTCTTGCTTGGAAATGCCACTCTGGACAGCTCGAAATTTATAAGGAAATTAGAAGTCTTGATCCCTCTGTTCAAGAGGCTTTAGTGTTTTGCGCACGGCGCTTTGGAAAATCCACACTCGGCGTGATCATGGCGCTTGAAGACTGCCTTCGTAACCCGGGCTCGCAAGTGCGTATTATCGGCCCTACCATAAAACAAACTATTTCAATTGTGGAACCAATAATTAGAAGGTTAACAAGCGATGCACCGCCTAATTTAATACACCGAATCAAATCCGAATACCGTTGGTATGTAGGGGGTTCTTCTGAACTGATTGTCGGCGGGTTTGATAGCGTAAACATAACACGACATCTAGGACAGGAAAGTGTGTCTATTTATCTTGAAGAATCGGGCGCCGCGAAACCTCATGATTATGAGTATGCTATTACAGAAGTCCTTACACCACAGTTACTTCATACACGCGGAAGAAAAATACACTTAACCACACCACCAACGCAGCTTGATCATCCCCTCATTACTAAAACCATGCCCGCTACAAAGGAAAAGTTTGCTTTCTTTCATTATACTCTTTTTCAGAATCCCTTATTGACAGAAGATCAGATTGAGGATGCTGTTCGTGAGAGCGGTGGCGCACAGACAGCCGCCTTTAAACGCAATTACCTATGTGAGCTGGTTAAGGATGAGGATAGCCTCGTAGTGCCTCAATTTGACCCCTCAATTCACGTGTATGAAGAATCGTTGTTATACCCAGGTCAAGAGCTAACCATTGTGGGCGATCTTGGGGGGGTGCGAGATAAAACAGCACTTTTCTTTTGTAGCAAACACAACTCTGTTCTGTATATTCATGCAGAGCTTACATACCCAGCATTAACCGAATCCAGACGGATTTTTCTTGATATCCATGCAAAAGCCAAAGAGCTTGGAGTGAGACTATCTCAAACTTTTTACATCGATGCGCCTCATGCTATGACTATCGACTTTTGGCATAATTTTAAAACCATCGTTAACGTTCCTAAAAAACTACATTTTGATGAAATGGTCAGCAAACTTAGACAAATTTTTTATAGAGAAGAAATCCAAATTCATAGGAGCTGCAAGTTTCTTATACAGAGCTTGACATACTGTAACCTCACAACAAACCAAAAAGACTTTGAAAGAACCCAAAGTTTTGGACACGCAGATGCTATTGCAGGCCTGGCATACGCAACATGGTCTGTTACGGAAACATCTCATGGTATACTTGACACCACTAAGGCTAGTTTAAAAGCAGAAGATAAACTTATGAAGGCTTTAAAAGAGAAAAGAAAAAAAGAGAGAGAGAGATTTGATTTGACTCTCTCTGGAAAAACACAGCTTCAAAAGCTTTTTGGAGGAAAAAAATAATGGGAAAAAAATATAATTTGATTAAAGGTGTGTGGAAAAGTTGGGAAAATTTAAGCATCAAACAAAATGTTGTTGATATGATGAAATACTTTCAAGACTTGGAAAAATATCTTGAGGGGGCTTTAAAAAGAGGATTAACCCTTCGTGAAAATGCTGACGTCAAATTGGAAACACACCTTAATGTTCCAGCAAACAAGCCAATAACTATCAGATTTGCAGGACAAACTAAAATCGTTGAAGGGGTTTTAGTGTTACAGTCATCTTCCGAAGGCTCGATAACCTGGGATATCGCAACCAACGGACAGGATTTGGTGTATACGTTTCATACCTCTGCCGTTTCTACAGTGGATAAAATAAAACTTGTCATTATTTACCAATAGGTTATACTGTGAATCAAGAAATTATTTTTCTCGAGAAAAGACATGCTGTGCTTCTGGTGCTTTTTTTGTGCTTTCTATGCACCACTTTTGGTTGGTTGTGCTCTTCTCTCACCCCTCTATTTTTTGAATACTTATCAAGAAAGAAAAAAGAAAAAAGGATTCCTCTACAAAGGAAAGTTGAACTCTTGGAATCCCAAGTTCGACTTCAATCCGAAAAAATCAACGAAATGCAAAATACTGTAAACACAGTTTTTTTATCCCATAAAAGGAGATGACATTTATGGAAGATACCCCTGTCGAAACGCCCGTCGAAACGCCCGTCGAAACGCCTGTCGAAACACCCGAGACACCATCAGAAATTGAGCTTGAGGTAGATGGTGTAAGGAAAAAGTTCAAACCAGAACAAATTCTTAATGTCTTAAAAAACTACGAGAGCTTGCAGTCTAAGTCTAAAGAGTATGAAGCATCACAAGAGCAAATGAACAATTTGATTGCGAATCTTAAAGAGAATCCTAACTTGCTTTGGGATTTCGCAGAGAGCCTTGGTCATGATCCGCGTGAGCTCACGAAAAGCAAGTTTAAAGAGTATCTTGACTACGAAAAAATGACCCCAGAGCAGAGAAAGATCTACGAGCTAGAAAGAAGACTTAAAGCTACCGAATCCGAAAAGGAAAAGTATAATAAAGAAAAAGAAGAGCAAGAGTATCAAGCGAAAGTCGATCAATACTATAAACAAATTGAAAACGAGTTTGCAGAATTTTATCAAAAGCATCCAGAGATTAAACCCTCCAAAGAGATCGCAGCAGAGCTTATCAAACTGCAAAGAGAGGCTCTAGATTTAAAAGGCAGTCGTCCAACGGTCTTAGAATCTTATGAACTCTATAAAGAGCGTCAGAATGCCCTTAAAAAGCGTTTCCTAGATTCTTTATCCGAAGAGGAGATCCCAGATTCGGTTTTGAATGCTGCGCGTAAAAAGCTTCAGACTGAAGCGCGTAAGTTTAAACCACCAGCCGGTCAAAAAGCTTCCGCCTCTGCAAAGAAAAAATACTCTACAGCTACAAAGAAAAGATTAACAATTGATGACTTTTTTAAATAACTCTCTCAGGATCAACGGTGATACATGCTACCCTCTTTAGAAACAATCCTTTCTTGTGTACTTGCTTTAAAAGTCTTTACATCCGGCGTGATGCTGATTACACCAAATCAAGCGGACGAGCAACATTTTCCGCCTCTGGTTTCCATGGAAAACGATACCAGCCCCCAAGATAAGGATAACTTTGAAACCTTTATCGCCCTTTTAAAAGATAAAGGAATGTCCTTTTTAACGTTAATAGAGGCCGGGGCTCTCTATCTTCTTTGGGTGATCGTCAAAGATACCAAATCGCGTGAAGAATTACTTGAAAAAATTTTCGAAAAATGGTCTAAGGAAGAGAAAAATATTCGTCAGTTTGGTAAGCTTTTTCGCTCTTTAGGGGTACCTTGCTTAGCAACTCATGACTCTTCTTTAAGCGAAATAGCCTCTCACCTCAAACAAAAACATTATGTGGTCTTGCTTATCAAAGAACAATTTTTGCACGTGAAAAAAATTGAAGGCAGCGTCTTTATTCTGGCGCAAGAGATATTTATAGACAGTCAATCCAAAGACAAAATAGATATAGACAAAGAATTTTATGACGCTTTGATTTTTTTTGAAAAACCCTTTTTCATGGATATGGAAGGCACCTCTTCTAAAAATCAAGAGTGTGAATAACACCTTTTTCTTCTGTAGCAAGAGCTTCTAAATTTCCGCTATCACGAAACTCATTAATTTTACTTATAGCCTCTGCGCGTAATTCGCGAGCCGTTTGTAAAACCCTTTGCGAGCATTCATGGATATATGCGTTGTATGGTGCGGTTTTTTCTACGGCTACAAAAAGAAAAGTTGTATACTTTTCCTCTCCGGCGATTTCATTGGCAACATCCAAATAATGCGCGGCTTGTAAATGATAGTTAAACTTTTTTGCTGACCATTTAAACGCCCCGGGCGTGGAATCGGCTGTGGTTTTAAGGTCGATCATGAGTCCTAAGCTTGGTACACGGATGTCTGGTTTGCACTTAAAACCCTCATAGAAGCCCGGAATTTCGATTTGGAGGTCTTCCATGGACATAACTCTACGAAAAAGCTCAAGCTCCTTTAATTGCCCTTTCATGGCCTCCAGGTGTCTCTTAACGGTTTGTGTGGCTTTTCCCGGCCATTTATCCAAAAGCATGAGGTTATGAAAGTCTGTACCAAATTGCAAAACGCTAGATTCTAAAGGAAACTTCTTTCGATTGGCCCACTGCAAAGGCCCTTTTAAAGCAAGAGAAAGGTCGGAAAAAGATATCTCTGGCGAGGCAAAGTATTGTTTATCACTCATAGATATCCAACCATTATCCCTATTCATTGGATGACCCCCAACCGAAAATATCGCTTACGGTTTTTGTGGAAGAGGTTCTTTTAGGCTTTTCTTCTTTGTTAGGAGTCTTTGGTGGAGTCGGCACGAAATCTTTGAGTTCATCTTCTGTATGAAAGCCAAAAAGTAAATGAGGAGCGCAGACACGGCAGAAAAAAGTAGCCGCCCGGTATCGCAGCATAAGGTCTGGCATCGTTTTCCATTTCGAGCCGGGCTTGGTAAGCCATCCTTCTGCGCGCGCGATCTCGAGAGAGACTACGGGACCTTCAACTAAATCTCCATTTTCCTTTGTAGCTATCACTCTGCATGAAGATCGATCCGCTGAAAATTCATAAGTAATGGTGCGAAACTGTCTTGAGTTGTTAAGCAAGGCGATGATAAATGAGCTCGTAAAGCTTGGTTTCCCATGTATAAAGTAAATCCCTTGCATAACCATCAAAAAATTAATACCCAGTTCTCTGGCAATTTCTAAAGCTATCATGATGTTTGCTGGTTTATCTTTAAAAGCTGGTGGTAAAAGATCAGCTTTAGCAAGAATTTTGGCTCTTTCAATCATTAAGAGATGCTCTTCTTTTCGAGCGGTCCAAAGCTCTACTTCATTTTTTTCGGTTTCGTTTGTCATTTTTCTCTTTTCCTACTAGTTTTCTGGTGTGTGGATTAATAATTATATCACGTTTGTTATTTATTTGCAAGGATAAGTAGGTTAAAAAAGCTGGGTTCTCTATGAAGGTTTGGGTCTGCTCTTCCGCGATCCGAATTTCGGTATAATGATCATCGAGGATCATATCTACAATATCTTCTGCACAATCCAAAAGCTCTTGAAAGGTACCAATATGATGAGGTGGTTTTTTGTATTGATATGCCATACTTAAGTATAGCATATTAAAAGAGAACATCGACGATTTTTTTAAAACGATTTTCTTTTGTGTAAAATACACACCATGGTGGTTTTAATTCATCCTTTGCACAAATGAAAGAATCATCATTTTCATTAATGTATTTAGAAACATCAATTTTGTCTAAATTAATTCGTCTTAATTTTAATGTATTAAGATTTTGTCTGATCCCATATTTTTGTTTTTTAGTGGCATTAGGTATATGAATCACCAATTTTTCAAGAAGAGTTTTGTGATTATTTTTGTACAGAATAGCAAAAATTTTATTACAATTACGATTGGTATAAATTTTCCATCCCCATTCACTTACCTCGAACTCTTCAAACATAATATTATCTTTTTGCAAACTTAAAAGAAATTCCTTTTTTTCTTTTTTGATATTATCAAGAAATTCTTTACTTGATTTACCACAATTAGGGCATTTTTGAAAAAATTTAGAATAAATAATTTTACATTTTATGCAAGTATAAGTGCGTTTGTTTTTATCGGGGTTTTTTTTCTTTTTAATGTATTTATCTTTTAAGTTTTCTAAAGAACCATGCCGGCGAATATTACCTACAAAATCTAACACATAACAAACATTTTGGTTATTTGATTTAAGTCTCATCCCTCTACCTGCCATTTGAACGTACAGAGATGTGGAAAGTGTTGGTCGTAAAAAGACTATGCAGTTTGTGTCGGGAGCATCAAACCCCGTTGTGAGTATGTTTGTATTTGTAATTACCGTAATTATTTTATTTTTATAGTTTTTTATTATTTCTTCTTTTTCTTTTTTTGGGGTTTTGTGCGAAAGAGTTTTGGTGTGGATTTGATAACGATCGTTTAAAATGGTTGCAATTTGCTCAGCATGTAAAATACCTATACAAAAAATTAAGCAACTTTTAATTTCATTTTTTTTTATAAAAGTAGATATGTCGCTACAAATAGAAAAGTTATTGTGTGTGGTATTGAGTGTCTCGTTTAAATCTTTTTCATCATAATCATCTCCTTTTATTTTTATATTCTCAGGTATGATGATTTGTTTGATTTCGGAAACTGTTTTTAATCTTGAAATGTAATTATTTTTCCAAAGTTCGGTTATACTAACAGGCTGAATAATTTCTTGGAAAAGGCTATTTTTCCCTTCGTTTAAATAGCCTTTGTGCGTTCTGAATGGAGTTGCAGTAAACCCAATAACCCATTTTGGTTTAATTTTTTTTAGGGTTTTAATATATTGGGTATTTTTATTGTGAGCATTTACTCGATGACACTCATCAATTAAAACTAAATCAAATTTAGGTAGTGATTTTGCTCTTGCTAAAGATTGAATGGTTGCAAATATCACGCGACTGTTTAAGGTTTTTTCATTTATACTAGCTGAATAAATACCTACAGGCGCATTTTTCCATCTGCAAACAAGCTTCTCTTGATTTTGTTTAACAAGCTCCGATGAATGTGTGAGCATTAAAATTTGGCAATCTTTATTTTTGTTGCTAGCTTTTTTACATAACTCTGCAATGATATGAGATTTACCAGATCCTGTTGGTAATACAACACATAAATTCTCTTGTGTTTTTTTAAAATATTTTGTCACTAAGTCAATAGTTTTAATTTGGTAATCTCTCAATTCCATTAATTTCCTTTTGATTAACAAGAAAATATGACATAGTTAAAAATGTCTTTTTGCTGATAAAGACATTTTTATTCATAATATAGAAATAAAGATTTAATTGAACCGATTAATATCAAAGAAAAAGGAGATATAATCATGTCTATAGTAACACAAGTAAATTTTAAAAACAAGAGTGTTAGTCGAGATACACTGAAAAAAACTGATATTAATGCCTATTATGCACTAATTGAAAAAGAATTAGTAAATTGTCAAGATGAAATATTACAGTATAAAGAACTGTATGAACATGAAAAAACAATCCGTGTCATTTTAGAAAAAATCAATAATAATTCACAGTACGAAAACCAACAAACCTGCGAAGATTCCGTGATTATCAATGTACCTAAAAAAATAATGGATTTACCGATTGGAGACTTCGTTAAAACATTTAGTGAATGCTCTGGTATTCGAGAAGCTACCGTGCTTACATCAACTCTTGCGATGGTTTCCTCTATTACTAAAAACATCTATAAAACTGTTTATTCAAAAGCAAATTTTGAATGCGCTACCGGCCTGTATCATTTTGGCAATATTCCGCCATCAATTGGTAAATCACCTTTAAAAAATGCTGTTCGTTTGGGCCAAGATCAAGCAATTAATGAATATAAAGAATACTTTCAAAAAAAATTTCTATCTCCAGATTTTTTTGAAGACGATCATTCTACTAGGAAAAAAGGAAAATTTGTCTTTAATCCCTTTTTACCAAAGTTCAAAGGGGATTTGACTACGGCTGGTCTTGAAAAATGGATGGCAAAAGAAAAGCTCAATTCCTTTTCGATTCAAGCCGTTGAAAAAGGATTCTTACGTGGATTGCTTAGCGAAAACTCAAAATCTGTGTCTGGTTTTGATATCTTTCTTTTAGCTTGGGTTGGTGAAGAACACTCTGTCTGCAGAGGGGGTAGAAACGAGTTTCCAACTGCAATTGTTTTTGGGTCCATTTTTTGCTTAGGTCAAAATGGTACCGTCGAAAAAATTCTCGCAAGGTCGATTGATAATGACTCAGATGGCTTTGAATGCCGATGCATTTTTACTATGGAACCCCCATACCCACTTGAAGAGCGCTTAGGTATTGAAGAGTTTCCTTCGTCGATTTACTCAAAGCATTTTTATCAAATGACCAAAAATTTACTTTTTAAGCAATTTAACAAAATTGAAATTTCCAAACGACAGGATTTTAAACATCTAATCCCTATTAGAATTTCAGATTATTCTGAAAAGACAATTATTAAAAATGTTGAAAAAGAATTTTGCGAAATTTTTAGAAATGGAATGAATCCTAGACTTTCAGAATTCATTGGTAAAGCTAAAATGTTCATTCAAAAGTTAGCTCTTAATCTTTATATAATGACTGAGGCTACAAAGGAAAATTGTCATATTGAGGAAGAAATTCCTCATGAGTATGTTGTTATGGCTAGAGAGTTGCAGCTCCAGTACACGCTCAATCATTTTAATGTTTATAAGTTTTGTGAATTTTCAGCTGATGATTTGGAAACCAATAAGATACTAAGTGTGTTTGACAATAAAGCTTATGTACCTAAAAACCAGCTTATTTCACAAGCTAGAGATTGGGCTGTTTTTAAAAGGTATAAGAACAGAGCGATTTGTAGAATAAAAGCAAAAGAAATCATTGAAAGGCTAATCAAAGAAGAGCAACTTAAGGTCATCATCAAAGAAAGTCGCGAAGTCCTGATTCGAGCCTAAAGGATCCCACGATCCCACATCGCCCCACATCGCCCCACATCGCCCCACATTACCCCACATTACCCCACATCGCCCCGAAGAATTCCAAAAAACCATACTGTCCCAAAGGATTCTACGAAACCACACTGAAAACAACCCACACTGAAAACGACCACACTACCCCACAGGACCCCCACACTGAAAACGACCCCACAATGAAAAACCCTTATTTTCCAATACTTTATTGAGTGTGGGGAAAGTGGGGTAAATGTGGGAAAATAAAAAACGTTGATAAATAAGGATTTTTCGACATGTGTGGGGTAAATGTGGGGAACTTCCCCACACGAAGAAGTGTATGTGGGAGTAAGGTAAATACCTCTTTTTGGGGCAAGTGTGGGGAACTTTTTATAAATACATGTATTTCATTATAAAAAAAATCCCCCCACAAACGCCCCCCGAAGTAATATATATATATATAAAATAATTTTTTTTTTTTTTTTTTTTTTT
>JGI10211J34971_10002623_pt1 | contig 14575 bp, 14 predicted proteins | sample Etolagsediment_FD_34971 | JGI IMG/M metagenome (IMG submission 34971) | reverse complement strand
GAGAAATGGATAAATTACAAGCAGAAGCAGATGCACAAGGTAAAAGTTCATTTGCTTTTGCTTATTATATGGATAAAGGAAAACAAGAAAGAGAAAGAGGTATAACAATTGAATGTTCAACCAAAGAATTTTATACAGATAGTTATCATTATACAATTATAGATGCTCCAGGGCATAGAGATTATGTAAAAAATATGATTAGTGGAGCTGGAACTGCAGATGTTGCTTTATTATTGGTACCTGCAGAAGGATTTGAAACGGCCATAGCAAAAGGAGACCGTTCTACTGGAGAAGTTCAAGGTCAAACAAGACAACATGCACGTCTTCTTGGATTACTTGGTATTGAAAAACTTATTGTGGGTATAAATAAAATGGATGCTGTTAATTGGAGTGAATCACGATACAATGAAATTAAAGAAGAAATGACAAAAATGATTAGTAGTGCTGGTTTTAAATCCAAACAAGTACCATTTATTCCTTATTCTGGTTTTGCTGGTGATAATTTAATTGAACAAACAGAAAAGATGCCTTGGTATAAAGGATGGAGTGCGAATGTATCAAAAACGGAAGTTGTAACTGGTTTTACGATTTACGATGCATTAGAAAAGCTTGTAAAACCCCCTAAACGTAATCATGAAGGAGCTTTACGTATACCGATTAATGGTATTTATAAAATTAAAGGCGTTGGAGATGTAATTACTGGTAGAATTGAACAAGGAACACTTAATGCGGGTGAAACTGTATCAATATGTCCTCGTGAAATAAATAATCTAAAAGTATTTAGTATTGAAATGCATCATAAAACATGGCCTAATGCCAAACCAGGAGATAATGTAGGTATGAACATTAAAGGCATTGATAGAACAAAAATGCCAAAAGTAGGTGATGTAATTTATGTATCTAAACAAGGTGAATTAAAAGCGGTAAAGAGTTTTATTGCACAAGTTGTTGTTCAAGAACATCCGGGACAACTTAAACCGGGTTTTAGTCCTTGTGTTTATGTGCGAACATCAAAATCTGCTTGTAGAATGAATAAAATTAATTGGAAAATTGGTAAGAAAACAGGTGATGAAAAGCTTGATAATCCTCTATTTTTAGAAATGGGTGAGTCAGCTGAAGTTGAGTTTGTTCCACAGCAACCTATTTATATGGAGAGTTTTGATCAATGTCAGGGTCTTGGACGTATTGCTATTATGGATTCAAATCAACTTGTTATGCTTGGGAAAGTAATAAGTGTAGAGTATAAATAAAAATATACTTTAACCTTTAACCTTGAATTTCTTTTTAAAATTTAATAAAAAATTGATATTTTTTTATTGGGAATATAAAAAACATTATGAGTTTAGAAACAGTCAATAAACCATCTATTTTATCATTGAAAAATGAGAATGATGAAAGTGTATTAGTAAAAACATCTGTATATTCAAGATTATATCATTTAATCAATGAAGGAAATGAACACACTATTAAATTATTTGATTATTTTATTGAAAAAGAGAATTTAGATATTAATTATGTAGGGACTCTTTGGACATCTTTATTGTGTTTTTCTATTTTTATGAAAGAAGAGAAAATAGCATTATATTTAATTGAAAAAGGAGCTGATGTTCGATATGTGGATCCTTCAGGTTTAACAGCACTTAATTATTGTGTTGCGAAAATAAATCAAGAAAAAAATGGATTTAAACATCGTGAAGATATTGAAATGGCAAAAGTACTTATTGTACTTATGAGCAAAGGAGCAAATTTAGTACATAAAAACCCGTCAAATGGATTTTTTCCGGCACGCGAAGCCCATTTATATGGTTATGAAATTTCATATAAACTCATCAATAATAAAATTAGTAATATTAATAAAAATCCCGACAAATATCCTGTTCAATCCAAAGAAATTATGGATTTTATGTTTGACGAAAGTACATTTGATATTTGTCCTGAAGAACCTAAAAATATTTTAGATGCTTGTTTTCTAAAAAATGAAGAATTAGCACTTAAAATGGTAAAAGAAGACACACATTCATGTATTCATTTTTTAGATGATGTAAATCAAAACGCATTACATTATGCTATTCAACATCAAATGTATTCATTAACTAAAAAATTAATATTAGAAGGAATCAATTTTGAACAAAAAAGTATTGCCAATCTTAACCCAATTGATTTGATTTTTTTCTATGAAAATGATAATGATAAATTAAAAATGATGAAGTTTTTAGACATTGTCTTTGCTAAATTGGATAAAAATAATATTGAAAAAGCAAAAGAAGATTCTATGATGGATTTTAAATATGAACAAGAAAATATGAAAATACAAAAAGAAACAGAAAATATCAAAAAAAAACAAGAATTAGAATCTATTAAAAAAAAAAAAGTAATAGAAAAAAAATATAAAGCTCAACTAAAAAAACAAAAAAAAATAGATACTAATATTCAATATAAAGAAATTCAATTAATGAATAATGAAGATACCATGTATATTGAAAAAGAAATTAGGATTAAACAAAAAGAATATGAAAATCAACAACTTAATATAAAATTCTTAAAACAAAGTAAAAAAAAAGAAAAATTATTAATGAAAGATTTTTTCTTTAATTGTGAGAAAGTTGAAACATTTTGGGAGAATATCGATATCATTGAACAATAATTTATCTTATTATAATATATATGTGTTATAATAAAACAACAAGTTTAGGAGCTTTTATTTTTGGCATGATTTTTACATTTTTACTTATTTCTAAGAAAAAATATAATTATGCTTTGTTTAATTGTGCTATTGTTTTTATGCAACTTATTGAATATTTTGGTCATTTAAGCATTGAAGAACATAATACTCAAATGAATACTATTGTATCTGGATGTATATTAACATTGGTCTTTTTACAACCCATTATTTATACATACGTTTTTTCTAATAAAAACGAATTAATGAATAATAATACTATTAAATATAGTATTCTCTTATTTGCTTTTATATATATACTTTTCTTATTTAATCTTAATCAGACGAATCAACTTAAAATATCATATTTTAAACCTGATTGTATAAATTATTGTAGAATGAATTGGAATTTTTTTGGTAAATTTATGTATCTATCAATACCATTTTTTATTATGTATTTTTATGTATTTTATAATGCTTTTAATCCAAAAAAAATAGAAAACTTTACTCATTTTTTTATTTATGCATTAGCTCTTTCAATATTATATATGATATTCGTAGATAATTTAAAAGGACTTAAAAATTATTATTCTGGTTTTGGTAGTATATGGTGTATTTTTTCAGTTATTTATGGACCTGTAGCTTATTTTTATGGTTAATAATATAATTTCATAATAAGTACATCTATGAATCCTTTATCTTTTTTTTGTTGAATTATTTTTACTTTTTTGAATTTATTTTTCATATAACACTTTATTGCTCCAATATTATCATTTCTGACTTTCAATTCATACATCTTAAAATAATTTTTTGTTTTACATAAAAATAAATGTAGACTTTGACTACCTATTTTTTTATTTCTATACTCTTGATTTACTACTATAAAATCTAAATAACTAAAAATACTTCTATCATAAAATACAAAGCGTAAATTAAAAATAATGTGTTCTTGATTATGTATTATAAAATAATATGTTTTTTTAATTTTTGATTCTTTTGAGTCTCTTTCAAGCTGTTTTAAATCATAATGAGATTTATAATTTTGTAAAAGATTAATATAACTTTTTTTTAATATTTCATTTTGATTGAAAAAAAGAATAAGTTCCTCAATATTAAATATTTTATATTGAAATTCAATACCATTAATTATTGTTTTTCCATTTTTAAACATAATTTAACATATATATATTTATATTCATCTATAAAATTATTTATATGATTTTTATATTATTTTTATATCAATATATTATATATATGAATCAATGGTATAAAAAACTTAAAACTGCTCCCTGGAATCCACCTAACTATGTATTTGGTATTGTATGGCCTATATTGTACTTACTTATGTTTATTTCTTTCATGATTGTATTTTTAGATAAAAAATGTTACCCTTATTGCTATGCACTTACTATTTTTATGATACAATTAATTATTAATTTAAGTTGGACCACTATATTTTTTACTTATAGACAAATTAAATTAGCATTTTTAGTATTATTACTAATTTTAGGTTTAGCTTTATATGCTACAATATTATTTTACAAAATTAATAAAATAGCAGGAATATTATTGATACCTTACTTATTATGGTTATGTGTTGCTATTAGTTTAAATAGCTATATTGTCATTTATAATTAAACTTTTAATTTTGTAAATTAATCAATCATACGGATTCATTGAATCCCTTAGATCTCGTAAATGCTCCATGTGATCATATTTATCCCAATGAGAAGGTGCTTCATATTCATGATAATGACCTAAACCATTACAAACAGCATGTGTTGTTGTAGTATTTTTATGTTGAGTATATACTTTTTTCTTCTTTTCAACTTTAGTACTTTCAACTTTAGTACTTTGAATGTCTTTTTGTTGAACATCAATGGAAGATGAATCTTTTTCAATCTTCATTTTTCCAAGGTCTTTTTCTAAATCTTCTAAAGTAGAAACTTTTTCTTTTTGTGCTTCTAATCTTTTTATTGCTCTTAATCTAAGTAGATTTTTCTTTCTTTGAGTATATGTATCGACAGATTTTTCTTGATTCATTAACAATGTAGTATCTGAAGATTTTTGATCTGTACCAACAGAAGTTTCTTTTTTTAATTCAAACCATATCGATTTCTTTGTTTTTGGTTCAATATAATAATATTGTTTATATTTTTTACTAAAATAAGGTTCATTCCAGGATGATTGTTTTGTAGTTGAATTATACCAATAATGTAATTTATGTGTATTACTCAAATACTTTTTCCATTCATCTTTGTCTGACATACTTAAATATGATATTATTAACTTTACATATAATATTTCCTAAAAAATAAATCAATTTTTTATTAAAAATAAAGTAATATTATTTTTTTTAATTAATAATATTATACATGGTTATTATTCTAAAAGAAGATATCGATTTAAATAAAATAAATAAAGAATGTTATACAAGTGGTTTACAAGTATATACATCTCAATATATAAATGTAAAAGAAAATAGAATAATAGAAATATCTTATAATAATCGAAGAAATATATCAGATGAAGTTATTCAAATAGATCTTACAATAATTGTCATCAATAATAAAGGAACAATTAAATCAACATTTTGCAATGTTAATTTAATTTCTATAAAGAATCGAAATTTTGATTTTAAAGCAACTATCGCAAAATGTACAGGTGTATTCAAAATGATTTATAAAGGTGGATCTATGCGTTTTACAAGTGATGAGTATCAAATTGATAATAAAGCATCTATTAAAGTTGTTTGGATAAAGGCTGAACCAAGTAGTATAAGTGATTGCTTATTAGTACAGAATTATAATCAATTAAATAATAAATTACCAACAGAATTCCAAAATTTATCATATGGAATATATCCAGAGAATGTTTATTATTATTTATCACGATTAGTTTATAATCGAATTTTAAATTTTTTCCCACAAGTAATTTTTTATCCAGATAATTATAAAGATGTATGTTATTTAATTAAAAATTTATATAAATATCGGGATAGTGTGGAATTTACGATTCGTTGTGGAGGACATGCATATGAATCAGCATCATTAAGTAATGGTATAATAATTGATGTTTCAAAATTAACAAATATAAGCATCGATATAACAAACAAAATAATAACAAGTCAATCTGGTATTAAATTAGGTAAACTTATTGATACATTGACTGACTATAAATTAATTGTTCCAACCGGTCATAATGTATGTGTTGGATTATCTGGATTATCATTGGGAGGTGGGAAAGGTGAATTAAGTAGAGTACATGGATTAACATGTGATAATATTATTTCTTGTAAAATAATTAATTATCATGGAGAAATATTAAATGTAAATGAAACTGAAAATTCTGATTTATTATATGGTATTAGAGGAGCAGGAACAAACAATTTTGGTTTAATATTAGAAATGAATTTGCAAGCATATGATGATTTATATTATAAAGTAATAACATTTACATGGGATTGGAATGAAATAAAATGTTTACAAGTATTAAAAGAATACATTAATAGCATAAATAACGCAACTAATAACAAAATATTATTAGAATTTCATATGCAAGCAAATCATTCCAGTAATGATGATGATATAGATAATTTTTATGTTAAATGTACAAAATTTTATAGACACGAGAATGAAAAAGATAATTTTCATGAAATTCAAAATTTTTTTACATTTAATGAAAATGTAACAATAACAACAGATGAAGGTTATTATAGTCAAGATAAAGGATGGGTAGATTATGGAAATGGAAAAACACCACCTTTTAGTAAAATAAAATCATCGATGTTATATAATAATGTTAACATGGAATATTTAGATATATTAGTATCATCGATTACAAAAATAATAAATATGAAAATAGTCGCAGATTATCAAATAAACATATCTCAACTTGGCGGTGCTACTAAAAATTATTCAGGTAGTAGTTGTTATTACCCAAGAGACGCAACTTCTGTTATTTCTTATTTTATTCAATGGTCTGACCAAAGTGATAATGTTAAAAATATTGATTTTATAAATAAAATATGGACTGATTTTAGACCTTACGCATCACCATATTGTTTTACAAATCTGATTGATTATGATATTAAAAATTATATGAATTCTTATTATGGAGAAAATAAAAGAAAATTAATAAAGTTAAAAAAAAAATATGACCCATATAATTTCTTTCATTGGAAACAAAGTATTCCAATGTTATAAATATTATATTTACAATAAAAAAGTATTATATAAAAAAAATTAGTTTTTATAACAACGTGATATTTAGATTATTTTTATAAATTTTAAATTATTTTTGTTATCAATATTGAAAGTTACATTCATTGTGTTTATTTATAACAATGTAAGACTTAGATTCTTTGCATGAATTTTATGTACATAAAGACATAATGAAATGAATAATGTAATGATATAAATAAATGTTTTCGTTTCTAAGAAATGACTTGTTTTCAAAAAATCAATTGTCGCGTCTAGTATTCCACTAAAACAAATACAGCCTACAAAACTATAGATTAAAACAGGATATGCGTTTGAATCGAATATTTCTAAACATTTTTTACCAGACGATGTTACATAAAGCATTTCTGGTCGAGCTAAATACATATATATTATAGTAAATACCGAAATACATGAGACAACGAATTGTGTTTTATCCATGGGAATATCAAAGAAAATCTTTAGTGGTGTAGATACAATAAGAGATGTATCTGGTATAGGCGTGGCAATATTTTGAAATAATAATGTGAAAATAAATCCGTATAGTCCATATTTGAAACCAAAATCCTTTATTTTCGTGTAAAATTGAATGGCTAAGAAAATGAAAATAAGTGATAAAGCTATGAATTTATTATTCATTGTTATATTTTTAGGTTGCGTTTTATCAAAATAAAGACTATATGAAATGAAAAATACAAAACCTATATTTAGTAAAAAAAAAATAATTTCTTTATTCATAATTAAATAAACTATTTTTATATTTTATTTATTTTGTTATATTTTACTATAAAAAATTGATTTATTTAATTAATTTATAAAAAAAGATATGAATAACAATAGTAAACTCGATAAAACCATTGTGTATTACCACAATGAACCGAATACTAAAAGTAAAAAATTAGCTATTTTTGATATTGATTGGACACTTATTAAACCAAAAGATGGTAAAGAATTCCCGAAAGATGAACATGATTGGGTTTGGTTACGTAAAAGTGTACCAAAAATACTTGAAAAATATTCTAAAACACATCAATTGGTTTTTTTGACTGACCAATCGAAATCTTGGAAGATTAATATGATTCATCAAATGGTGGTAATATTGAATTTAAAAGTAATAGTATTAATTGCTATGACAAAAAAATATAAAAAAGGTAATCCTGAGTTATTTTTAAGCGTATTTCCTGAATTTGATAAAAATAATTGTTTCATGGTTGGAGATGCCGGAGGAGCAAAAGATTGGTCAAGTGTAGATAAAGATTTCGCAGATGCTATTGAGATTGATTTTAAAAAACCCGAAGAAGTATTTCCATTTGATGAAATAAAAGAAATTGAAGGTATTTTTGAAAATAAAGAAGAAAAAGAAGTTGTTATTATGATTGGTATGCCTGGTTCAGGTAAATCAAGTTTTTGTAAAAAACATCTACCTAATTACAAAATGATATGTGGTGATACTTTTAAAACACAACCTAAAATGATCAAGGAAGCAAAGAAATATATTCAAAAACATTCAGTTATTTTTGACGGAACCAATGGAACGTCATTAAAACGAAAAAATTATATTGATTTTGCTCATGAAAATAAAAGAAATGTTAAGTGCATTTGGATGGATACTGATATAGAAAAGTGTATTGAACAAATTAAGAAACGTAAAGTAGAAGGAGGTCATTATGTTCCAAAAATAGCACTTTATACATATAGAAAATATTTTGAAACACCTCATGAAAATGAAGGATTTGAACTTATACAACTTTAATTTTATTAAAATTATTTTTATAAAGATATGAATATAAAGATATGATACTAAATAAGATATAAATAATATATACAATAATTGAAATGTTTACTAATTATCATATTTTATATATATTTTTTAATTTATTTATTGATAATTTTTATCCATTTATAGATAATATTTACGTAATACCTTTTGTTCATGCTTTAATAACAGGATTATATTCTAATTACTTATTATATTTAAATTCAAATGAATATTTTAATATTAGTCTTTATGATGTTAATGAAATTCATCCATATTATAACTCTATTCCAATTTATACTTACATTTATTTATATTTTCATGTAAAGAGCGCTATAAAAAAAAGCAATGCAGAAGTAGTACACGCTTTTATGATAAGTTTAATGTGTTTTATATGTATTTATTATAAAAAAAATCATTATTTTATACCTGGATTAATTATTGAAAGTAGTACAATATTTTTAAAGTTAATGGATGCATATAAAAGTACATTTTTTAAATTTTTATTTTTTATTACTTTTACTATTTACCGTGGATTCATATTTCCATTTATATGTTATCGATTTATTAATAATCATTATTACGAGATATCAAGTATTTATGATATTCATTTTATTTATTTTTTAATATTAATGTTGAGCAATGGACTTAATTTGTATTGGTTAAAAATTATATTTTATAAATTATATAAGTTGGTAATAAAAAACGATTAACAATAACTAATAAATATAATAATTTGAATAATAAAAGTTATGTTTTTCTAAAAAAAATATTATTCTCGTAATATTATCCGAATGAAGATCTATTCCAAATATATCATAAATTTTATCTAAATTTAATAAAAAATATGTTTTGATTTGTCTAAATTGTGTTTCATATATTTCTTGATTGATAAAATATTTTAATTTTTTTTTAGCTTCTATATTCATTTTTTTATTTTTCTCATAAATATTATAGCAAATTGAATATAGCATATCTGATGTTAAAGTAACAAATAAACGCATTATTTCAATATAATTTTGAATTGCATTATTAAAAAGAACATCATTCATAATCTTTTTTTTCCATGATTTTTCTGTTATACTATCTTTTAAATATTGAAGTCTATAATATTCAAAATTATCTTTACATTTATTTTCTATAAAAGGAATTATTTCAGAAAATATTTCTCTATTTATTACATAAATATCATGAATCCATGTATTATGTGTATATTTAAAAGTTGTCATATAAACTTGTTCAATATCTCCACATGCAATATTTTCTAAAACAACATTTTGGTCGAATGTTCTTAATTTTGCTATATAATCAAAATAATGAGGATTGTGTACAACACCTTTATCAATTTCTAATGTTTCCCAACTAAAAGTGCAATTACAATTTGTACAAAACATTTGATTGCAACCGCTTATTTTAAATATAGGCACATAACAATTAGGACATGGTTTTGAATCTTTTTTAATTAATTCAGCACATTCAATATTATTTTTATTACATATATGATCTTCTTGTATCATTTCATAACATGTTTTGCAGATTTCTACATCACATAACTCACATTGATATTCAATATTAATAAAACCTTTACATTTATCATTTGGACATTTTTTAATGAAACTTTTTTTTTTTTCAATATCTTTTTTCATTTTAATAGTTAACTTTTTTTCAAGTTCGTTTATTATTATTGAAAAATTCTCTTTTTTCTTATTTCTTTCATCAATTAATTTATCATATAATAATTCAAAATCATCATTATTTTCTATATTTCTCTTTATTTTTTCAATAATTTTTTTATTTGTATTATCTATTTTAAATATTTTAAAATCATTTTTAATATCTTGTATTTGAAGAAATAATTTATATTTAGGCACTGTATCCATTAATTTATTCTTTTCTTTCTCAAATAATAAATTAGAATAATATTCAATAAAATTATTTTTTAACCATTTTGTATCATTATTTGACAACACAAATTCTAAACTTAGTAATTTCTTACAATAAATACATTTTGGATCCTGATTTTCTAACAATAAACCATATTGAAAACATGGTTCGCATATTTCTACATTACAATGAGGACAAATAATTCTTATATTGTCATTTATATCTTCGACACATAATTCACATGTATATATATCTCTACTCATTTTGTATTTGTATTTGTTTATAATATTTATTTAAAGTAAAAAATCATTTTTTTTAATTTTTAATTTCATAAGATTCTATTAACTTTTGGATTGATTTTTCGTAATATTCAGAACAATGATATTTTTCATGTGTTTTAGGTGTAATGATTTCAAAGTCATATTTCTTATCACATTCTTCTTGACTTCTACATTCATCATCTTGCTCATCATCTTCTTTAAATGATTCACCATTAGATAAATATCGAATATCCCAATCTTTCATCATTTTAATGTGTTTATCTTCAATATCTCCAAATTTATTCTTTAAAAAAGGATGATTCGAATCTAATTGAACGCAAAAATAATCATCTGAAAAGTCATGAGCTTTAATTACTTGATTCTGATAAATACATAAAAGCTCATCCATATTCTTGAATTTTTTACTGATTTCTTTTGGAATTCCTAATGACATCCATTCAGCATCACATAATGAAATATCTTCTACTAACTCTCCATCAGCTACATGATAAATTTTTTTTACTTCACAATCAGAATTTGACATAATAACAATATCTCCAAAATGTAAGCATTCGCAAATTTCACTAAAAAAATCATATTGTTCTGTTGGTTTTTTCTTAGAAATACTTGATAATGAAATATCATCAAATTCATGTGAATATACATTTGGTTGAAAATCTTTGAATTCATCAATTGATAAATCACTCATTAGAGTATTTATATCTTCTTTCATTTCTTCGATAAAATCTGATCCAGTATCTTTTTCATAAGACTCTATATCTTCTTTTTTTTTAAATTCCATAATCTCATCCATTAAAATTGCTTTTTTTTTGTTAATTTGTTTATTCGTTTTTTGAGACACAGTCTTGATTTCAATATTATATGTTTGTGCCAAATTTTGTAGTTCATCTAACTTCATTGAAGTAAGAGTACTTTTGTTAAATCTATCAGATAGACTCATAATTATCTTTTATGTTTAAATTTAATTCCATTAAAATTCAATTTTTTAATTAATATTTATAAAAAAATTGAATTTTTATAATTTTTAAAGAAACCAATAGTAAAGAATATAACAATGAAAAGAGGTAGAGAAAACAAACCCACTTATAGAAGCGATAAAAATAATTTTTTTATTGCTCGTACATCTACAACCAATGGAAAAAGTATTGAAGATCAATTAAAAGAATGTAAAGATAAATTTGGATTTGATGAAAATAGTGAAGAAATTCGATTTAATGGAAGCAGTGCTTACAATGAATCGTCGTACACTATTTTTATGTTAGATATACTAAAAAATACAACCATAAAAAAATTTTATTTTTATTGTGTAGACAGATTTTCACGTAATTGTGTGAATTCTCACATTTGGTTAAGATTAATTAGAAATAATAATCATAAAATATTTTTCTTGTTTGAAGATATTTCATATCCACCAATTGATAATTTTACTCGATTAAATACTATATTAGGTGATGCTGAAACAGAATCAAGACAAAAATCAGTTAGAGCAATTAGAACCCACATTCGAAATAATGATAAATTTATTGGAATTATACCAGGTTTTGGTAGTAATTTTAATAAAAATCGTATATGGGAAATAAAATTGTTATTATTTATTGATAAATTATTAAATTTAGAAAATTCAGTACAGCTTCATATAAATGAAATTAAATTTTCATTAAATGAAATTATTAATTTACATCCAAATTTAGATAATAATTTAAAAATATATATAAAAAAGCAAATAGATTGTTTTGAAATTGAAAAAGATGAAATAATATATTTACAATTAGAAGATAAACAAACTTATACTGAAATAGCTCAATTATTAAATGATTTATTGATAACAGAGCTTATTAAACAAAATGGCTATTTTAAAATTGAAAAATTAGAAAATGAACCTAAATTGCGATCTAATATATATACTTCATTTTTTGTAATAAATGAACCGTCATATGATGATGATTATACATTATCTTCAACAGGACAGCGTGAAATTACAATAAAGAATATTTATACTATGTTATTAAATATAAATAAAGAAATTGATTGTTCAAATATTTTGTCAGAAGATATTTTAATTGATTTGAATAAAAATATAATTGGATTAAAAAAGACTTCTTATTTAAGAAGAAAAACGAAAATCAAAGTACCTCATGATTTGATAATTCCTGAGAATTTTAGAGATTATTTATTTCATAAAATTATTTATATGAAAGATTTAATGTCTAATTTTTATGAAAATCTAAAAAATGAGTGGTATTTTCAACAAATTCAAAATATGAAAAGTATTCATTATGAAATACCTTTACACCAATTAGCTATTAGTGAACCAGAAAATATTGCCACAGGTTCAGGAATAAAACACTCTGAAATATTTATTGATAATAGTACTCAAGAAGTATCACCTAAAAGACAAAAAATAAATGATTTAAAGTTCTACATAGAAACTTTAAAATCATATGGTAGTCTTGATACACCTGAAGCTAAAAAAGCGATTGATGAACTTGGAACACTAATCATGTAGAAATTAAAAACATAAACATATAAATTATTTATAATTACAAATCATATCATTTATATTTTTATTATTTGAATCATCTATTAATCTAAATAACGATTGATAATGGTTTGATAATTATTTTGAATATATTTTTCTAAAAAATTATATAGTACTATATTTTTTTGTGGTTGTTTTGATAAAAAAAGAGTTAAATAAAATTGACTTTTTGATAATTTTGTTTTCATTTCATCTAAAATAAAAAAACGTAATAATTTATGATTATTTTTTGCTGATAATTGTAATAATATAGAGTATAATTTAAGTTTGCTCATAAATAGTATATTTAAAAAAAATTGAATTTAGATTTATTTAAACATAAAAACAAGTATGAAAGTTAAAAATAATTTTTCTGATAAAAAAAAAGCTTTAAAAGCTGAAAAAGCTGAAAAAGCTGAAAAATCTGTAGGAAAAATAAAACCTAAAAAAAAAGTTAATATTAAAGAAACATTAAATCAAACTTATACATATGTGAAAAATACGAATGATCAAATTGAAGAAGAAAAATCAAATGAATTTAGTTTAAAACAAAGAGAATTATATAAAAAAGATATAAATAATTATTTATTATCAAAGGTATATAAAACTAAAAAACCAGACTATTATTATATTATTGATGAATACGATATTGAAGGTTATCTATTTTTATATATTAGTAAAGATAAAATAAATTTTATTTTTTTTCACGATGCAGAATTAGAATTTAAAATTATTCCATTTGAGAAAAATATAGAGTTAAGTAATACTTGTTTAGATTTTTTCTTTAAAAATAAGTTAAATGAACTAATTAATGCATTGAATGATATTGATGAATATTTTCATATTGATAAACTTTTCGATAAAATTAAATAAAATCATAATCTTATGGAATCAATTACTTTGGAAGAATTGATTTACACGAATAAAACAATTTATTTATAAAATTAACAAATATTATTCATTATAATAACCAATGAAATAGAACCATCTTTTATAATTTCATCTTGATTATATGTCTTATAATTAGTAGAATCACATGAATGAAGACGTCCTTGTCCTTCAATAAACCAATTATATTTTTCTTTTATTTCTTGAATTTGAATATTATTATCAAGCACATAATCTTCAATATCTATTTTAAGATTTGTTCTTGATTTATTACATATTTTACAACATTTTTTATAACGATTAACACCATGCCATGATGTAGAACCTGCGTTATATTCTATTTTATTTTTGTCATTTAATTTTACATCT
>JGI10211J34971_10002622_pt1 | contig 14575 bp, 16 predicted proteins | sample Etolagsediment_FD_34971 | JGI IMG/M metagenome (IMG submission 34971) | reverse complement strand
CGCTCTTCCGATCTCTCATTGTTTTGTTTGTCATCACCATACATTTGCAGACGGCAGTGAGACTGTACCTACTATGAAATCTAATGCTCAACTCAAAGGATCAGCCGTAAGGTTGCAAAAGAGACACATATCGGAAGCGGTATGTGAGAAGTATAAGATCTATAAAGATGGTGCAGTGTTGCGGTTTCATTACTTCAGTAGTGATGGTGTCCTGCTAGGTGCTAAGATCAAGACCAAATCAAAGGTATTTTCATACGAAGGTAATACAGATGGAAGTTTCTACGGACAACATTTGTTTCCCACCACTGGAAAACGAGTTGTCATCACTGAAGGGGAACTCGATGCAGCTTCGTGTTACGAGGCTATGCCGGGGTGGCCGATGGTATCTTTACCTAGCGGTGCCGCAGCGGCCAGGAAAGCGATTCAAAGGAATCTCCAATGGTTGCAGGGTTATGAGGAGATTATCTTGTTCTTCGACAATGACGAGGCAGGCCGTAAGGCAACGGAGGAAGCAGCAAACGTATTACCACCTGGCAAGGTCAAGATCGCTTACCTACAAGGCGATTACAAAGATGCGTCAGATGCCTTATCAGCCGGTGACTCGGAAGCGATTCGTCGAAGCATTTGGGACGCAAGGTCATACCGTCCAGATGGGATCATTGAAGGATCTTCACTCTTAGAATTAGTTACTACACCCAATCCACCATCCAATCATGATTATCCCTATGCCGGGTTACAGAAACTGCTACATGGTATCCGATACGGAGAACTTGTCACAATTACTGCAGGATCTGGTATCGGCAAATCATCTTTCTGCAGGGAGCTTGCGACTACACTTCTACAAGACGGAGGACGGGTCGGCTACTTGGCTCTTGAAGAATCAAATCGTCGGACTGCACTCGGATTAATGTCTTGTGCCGTGGGTAAGTCCTTACATATTGGAGAACATACCCATGAAGAACTATCAGAAGCGTTTGATTCCAGCATTGCTAAGTGGAATCTATATCTTTTTGATGGGTTTGGTAGTTTTGATCCTGATGTTATCTACAATCGAATTGAATACCTGGCTGCTGGGTTAGATTGTAAAGTCATCTTTCTTGATCATTTATCTATTCTGTTAAGTGGATTGGATGGGGATGAGCGACGGATGATTGACACTACCATGACAAAATTACGTTCACTTGTTGAGCGTACAGGCATTGCATTATTTCTTGTTAGTCACTTAAGGCGTACAACATCAGACCAGAATCATGAAGAAGGAGCACGAGTTACTCTTGGACAACTTAGAGGAAGTGCAGCAATTGCACAATTATCTGACGCAGTTATTGGACTTGAAAGAAATCAACAGGCCGACACTGCTGGAAATTGTACGACTGTGCGAGTCCTTAAGAATCGATATTCTGGGGAAGTTGGCGTCGCATGTCAACTGAAATATGACCTTGAAACCTGTCGCTTTATTGAACATGAAAACGAACTTGAATTTAACCCCTCAACAGACTTTTGAATCCCCACATCAACAAGCTATGTTGACCAAACCAAAACCTCAGGACTATGGTTACCCGCAATACATCGATGCTTATAGTGATCCATCGTATGGATTGCCTCTCCAACGTCCAAATCCCCCGACACCTGAAGCAGTAGCTAAAGCTAAGTTTGTCGATAGGACCTACAAATGGAAAGGTAAGTAATGCTAATCTTTGACATTGAAACTGATGGGTTGTTAAATGATCTTACCTGCATCCACTGTTTATGTGTCTATGATGACCAAATTAAGGAGACTTATGTATTCAACGATCAGGGCAATAAAGAACCAGTTGTCCGTGGTATACAGATGCTTGATGAAGCAGACTGTATTGTTGGGCATAATATCATTAATTATGACATTGCTGCTATTCAAAAGCTCTACCCCTGGTTTGGATCTCCTACTATTTACATCGATACTCTTCTGCTCAGTCGTATCTACCACCCGAATCTTCTTGAAATAGATAAAGACAAGAAGTGGAGTGACATGCCACCAGCGTTATATGGACGACATTCATTGGAGGCTTATGGCTATCGACTGGGGGAACATAAAGGTGACTATGGAAAGACAACTGATTGGAAGCATTGGTCACAAGAATTAGAAGATTACATGGAACAAGATGTTAAGGTAACACACAAACTTTGGAATCACTTTCTACCCTACCTGACTTCCTCCAACTAGAACATGATGCAGCAAGGATCCTTACCGCCCAAGAACAACATGGATGGTATTTTGATGAAAGAGCTGCATGGGAGCTTACATCGTCTCTCCAAAGAGAACTTGAACAAACTTATCAAGTATTACGAGACAAGCATCCTTACGTTGCAGGACCGGAATTCACTCCTAAACGAAATAATCGAACACAAGGCTATATCGAAGGAGCCTCGTTTTGTAAATTAAAAGAACTCAATCCTACTTCACGCGATCACATTTCATGGCTACTCACGACCCACTACGGTTGGAACCCGACGAGCTTGACCTCTACTGGCAAGGCTATCGTGGACGAGACTGTCTTAAAGGCAATCCAGCTTCCTATAGCGACTCTTTTCTTGACCTCATTGGATATTACGAAGAAATTGGGGATGATATCGGAAGGCACGAACGCATGGCTGAAGCTTGTTACGAGTGCTAGTCGAATCCATCACCACTGTTCAGTTGCAACCAACACTTTTAGATGTGCGCATAGAAAACCAAACCTCGCCCAAGTGCCCAGTGACCCAGAGTTTAGAAGACTTTTCAGAGCTAGTCCGGGTCAGCGTATGGTCGGGGCTGATTTGTCTGGGGTTGAGCTTCGCTGTCTTGCCCATTATCTGGCCAGGTATGATGGAGGTCGGTATCGGGAAGTTCTTCTTAATGATGACATCCACCAAGTCAACGCAGACAAGATAGGCATCAGCCGTAAACTTGTTAAGACTGTAACGTATGCATTTTTGTACGGTGCAGGTGATCAAAAGATAGGATTTAGTTATGACAAAAGCCTTTCCCCGAACAAGGCGAAAGCAAAAGGTAAAGAGATTCGTCAGGCATATATCGATGCTATTGATGGCTTGGACAAACTCCTCAAGGACATTAAACAAGCGTCAGAAAGAGGCTATGTACGCGCTATTGACAAACGCAAAGTACTTGTAGATAGTTCTCATAAAGCCCTTAACTATCTCCTTCAGTCCACTGCTGCTGTCTTAGCTAAGCGGTGGATGGTTATTAACGATCAAACAATTAAAGAAACAAAGCTGTGTTGTTCGCAGCTTTCATTTGTGCATGACGAACTACAATTTGAATGTGACCCAGCCCATACAGAAGACCTACGTACATCCTTGGTATATTCAGCTCTCGCGGCTGGTGAATACTACAACTTTAGATGCCCAATCGATGCTGAAGCAACAGTCGGAGATACCTGGGCAGACACCCACTAAACATGACGAAACTACTTATTGATACAGACTACATTGTGTACAAATGCTGTGCTTCATGTGAAGATGAGATTGACTGGGGTGATGATGTTATCATGGTCGTCTCTAAATTTACAGAAGCTTATAGGTATGTTGTAGCCGAGTTAAACAAACTGAAGCATACATTCCTTTGGGATGTACCTGATCTGGTGTTGTTCTTTAGTGATTCGGAGAACTTCCGTAAAACTATACAACCAGCTTACAAAGGCCATCGTAATCGTAAGAAGCCTTGTGGCTACAAACGTGTTATCAATCAACTCAAGAATGAGTATGAGGTAATCGTTATGCCACAGCTAGAGGCTGATGATGCGATGGGTATTTACGCTACTGCTAACCCAGGTAACATCATCTGCTCTCCTGATAAAGACATGCGCCAGATTCCTGGTCGTCTTTACAACATGGAAGAGGAGATGAGTGTGACTGAGGAAGAGGGAAGGAAGTGGCATCTTATTCAAACACTAGCAGGAGATCAAACTGATGGATATGCCGGAGTACCCGGTATTGGTATTAAACGTGCCGTCTCATTATTTGAAGCAGAAGGCTACTCATGGAAAACCGTGGTGGAAGCGTTTGCTGAAAAAGACCTTGATGAGGATGTCGCCCTGGAGAACGCGAGGCTCGCAAAGATTCTCACCAATGATGATTATGACCATGCCAACCAATCCCCAATCCTTTGGACCCCCGCCGCCAATTATCAAGTTGACGATGGAGCAGGATCTAAAGATGAGGCAACTGAGTGACCTCCTAAACAAACCAGAGACTAAGAAGGAGGACATCATCACGGTGTTCCTTGCTCTTCAACGTCAATGCTTTGCACTATCTAACACCGTATCTAACCTAGTAAAACAATGGCCGAGTCACCATCTCACTATGGCAATTCCTGGGAAGTCGGAGATTTTATCCGACGGCAGAAACTAAACTTTCATCTCGGTAACGCTGTTAAATACATCTGCCGAGCTGGTAAAAAAGGCATTGAAGGTAGAAGCCTTTCTCATGCCTACATTAAAGATCTAGAAAAAGCTATCCACTACTTACAGAATGAAGTCGATTATGAAACCAAGCCTGAATTCAATACAAGCAGCCGAGTTCAGAGAGTCCTATCGAATTCAATCTGGGACGAGTGGGAGACCGAAACAGAAAGCTTTGATCGATGAGGAGTGGAGTGAGTTTCACATAGCTTATGCAACCGAACCGCTGGATCATGTACTAAAGGAACTAGCTGACCTTGTGTACGTTTGTTATCAATATGCAGCTAATGAGGGATGGGATCTAGATGAAGCACTGGATCGTGTCCACCAATCTAATATGTCCAAACTTGATGAAAATGGACAGCCCATTTACCGAGCTGATGGTAAAGTCCTGAAGGGACCTAATTATAAACCACCCGAACTTGGAGATCTTGTTAAATGAACACTGAACTTATTGCTCGGACCGGACGTGTGCAGAGTTGGATTGATGATCCGACTTCCCGGCTCCCCGTATCATGCACCGTCTTTGTTGTTGATGACTCAATGGAAGGCCCTGAGGGTATTGAAGCCTCTTGGCGTTTTGTTAGCCATGCCTTGCGATATGGTGCAGGGTGTGCTGTGCATCTCAGTAAACTCCGTCCTCGGGGTCATGAGAACGGTAAGGGGTTGACTGCTTCTGGACCTATTTCATTTGGTCGTATTTACTCAACTCTAAATGAAACACTCCGTCGTGGTGGCATCTACAAGAATGGGGCTGTGGTGCTGCACATGGATCTCGATCACCCTGATATCCTTGAATTTATCAACGCCCCACGTCACGAACTTCCTTGGGTTAAACGATGCGTCAACCTTACCGACCAAATGTGGGAGGATGCGACGTGTAAAGAAGAGCTGCTTGAAGGTATCAAGCGAGGTGACATCTGGCTAAACAAAATTAGGTATGACAACAATGGAAACCGAATCTACGGAAATGTCTGTCTTGAAGTTTACCTGCCCTCACGAGGAACTTGCCTCTTACAGCACGTCAATCTGGGTGCCTGTGAAATCGACGACATCCCTCGCGCTTTCGTACAAGGCATGTCGGAATTGTGTGAACTCCATTCAAAGACAGGTGTTGGACAATCAGGTGAGTATCTTCCTTCAGAAGTTGACCGACAAGTCGGACTCGGTATCCTGGGTCTCGCAAACCTCCTCAGACGACATAACGTAAGCTACAAGAAATTTGGTAAAGCACTGGATGTGTATAACAACGGTGGACATGGACATAGCCCCGCCTATCTCCTAGTCCAAGCTCTAGCCCAGGGGATTCGTGAAGCAGCGGAAGTGGCTCGGTACAACAAGATGGTGCGAGCCTTTGCAATTGCTCCCACAGCGTCTTGTAGCTACCGCTCCGTGGACCGTGATGGTTACACCTGTGCCCCTGAGATTGCTCCACCGATTGCACGTACAGTGGATCGAGATAGTGACACTTTTGGTGTGCAGACTTATGAATATGGTGATGTTGAGATCGCCTCTGAAGTTGGTTGGGATGACTACAAGCGTGTTGCTGATGGCATCATGACCCTTCTTAATAATACTGGACTTGCTCACGGTTATAGCTTCAACTCTTGGAGTGATGTTGTAACATACGATGAAGACTTCGTTGAGCAGTGGCTTGAATCGCCCCAGACTTCCCTTTATTATTCCCTTCAAGTGATGGGAAATGTTCAGGACAAATCTGATGCGTATGCTGCTCTAGATGACGGAGACGTAGACGATTACCTGAACAGTTTGCTAAATGATGAACTTACATGTGATTGTCAGGAATGAACCCTTATCAGAAACTACTAAATCGTAAACGGAAGTGGACACCCGTACAAACCACTGCAGGAAAAGTAAAAGAGGGTGCGGAGGAGACGATCTTCCGTGCTCTTGCTATTCGACACATGGAGCTACCCGTTGGTGAATTTATCCAAAGTGCACTCAATACTGAGGTTCCAAGTTTGGCGCGGGAGCTACTTAAATCAAATATCAAAGACGAAGAAAACCACGACCTGGCTCTCGGTTACATCGCCTCTGCTTACGGGGTGGATCCTAAGGCTGAATCCGAAGCTCTCAAACTCCGAGAAGCGTGGACTTCGCATCCTGACCACACTGTCGTCAAAGCGATGGTTGCCGAGCGTGCAATTTTCTTCGTACTACTCCCCTTCTTTCGGTTTAACGGTGACGCTGGAATGCGAACAGTATCTGCCGATATCAGCAGAGATGAACAGATCCACGTTGCCTGTAACAGTATTGTCTGTGAAGAGTTGGGACTCAGCTGGTCCCCTTCCTTAGATAAACTGAGGAAGGCGACTATTAACTGGATCCTTCAACCCCTAGGTAATAATACCCAAGATAAATATCTTGATAAAAAATTTTGGTTGGATTCCAGTGACCGTTTGATGTATGAAGGAAAAGCTCCTGAGCTTTCCGCTACACGGTCTGCACGGATGCCAGCATTCTTTGAGCATAGTAATGTCAACCTCCCCCAATACGCTTAGTTTATTAGATGTTCGTGGCATGACAGCTAATGCCATGCTTGTTAAACTAGAAGAAACCTTTCCACCCACTAACCCTACACCTGAAGATTCAATGGAAAAAATTATGTACCGATCTGGTCAGCGTAGTGTCGTTGAGTGGGTCATTCAATATATGGAGGATAACGGATAATGGCTTTTGAAATTTCTGGTAAGAGCTGGAAAGATTACAAAGAAAGAGTATTAGACGATAATGGTTGGGACCCCTTTTGGTCAACTCCGGCCCATAAGAAGCTAAAACAAAAAGCACAGGGAATACCCATCGGTGAGCCTCTTTATGATTACTCCTTTGGTCAAGTTAGGGACGCAGCCCAAGCTCTTGGTATTAACAATATTAAAAGACCAGAACAAGTAGAAGCTGTTCTTAATCGTATTAGGAACCCTGTGATGGCACAGGCTGCTGCCCCCGAACCAGAACCACCAGCACCTACTCAAACTCCAACGTATACACCAACAACACTTCCTGTAAACGATCCCTATGCTGCTGCTGCAACTCAACCTACTACAGCAGCACCTACAACCACTTCTGCTCCAGAACAACCTTCTTTTAGTGATCAGCTAAAAGAAATCGCAAATACGTTTGCTACTGAACGAACCAACTTTCAACAGCAAATTGCTGATATGCAAGCTGCTAATGAAACACGTATGACTGAGATGATAAACCAGATGCAAACGTATCAACAACAAGCTGCTCAATCTCAACGTGAATTGATGATTGGTTTGCAAGCCCGTGATCGTAATCCTGCTGATGTTAGGATGGCTAGGTCTCGTGGGCAACGTCGTGGTCTATCTGGAACTGGTACTACTGGTTATTTTGGTCGTGGTGATATGCGTATTAGCTCTCTTAACGTACCGACAACTAACATCCTTAGCTCTCTTAACGTACCGACAAGTAACATTTCGAGAGGATCCTTTGTATAATTAACAAATGTCAGCTAAAAAAAGATATGACTATTTATCCAGTGATCGTTCCCAGTTTTTAGACGAAGCTGAACAGGCATCTAAACTTACACTTCCTTATTTGATTCGTGGACATGAAGAACATGTCTCTGGCATGAAGAATCTCTTGACTCCTTACCAAAGCGTTGGTGCGAAAGGTGTTGTAACTCTGGCATCTAAGTTGATGCTAGCTCTCCTTCCCGTTCAAACCAGCTTCTTTAAACTGCAGCTTGACGAAAGTCAACTGGGTCAAGAGATGGGACCACAGATTAAGTCTGAACTTGATTTGTCGTTTGCCAAAGTAGAACGGATCATCCTTGAATCAATTGCAGCTACCGATGATCGTGTTGCAGTACACCAAGCACTGATTCATCTTGTTGTTGGTGGTAACGCATTGGTTTACATGGGTCGTAAGAAAATTAAAGTTTACCCTTTGAATCGCTTTGTTGTTGATCGTGATGGTAACGGCAACGTGATTGAAATAGTCACAAAAGAACGTATTAACAAAAAACTAGTTGAAGATAAACTTCCTGAAAACTACATACAAGATCGTATGGTCAGCGATAACTACGGTGACTATGATGATGAATGTGATGTGTACACACATATCCGCCGTGAGAACAATCGCTTTGTATGGCATCAAGAAGTTTATGATTTTAAATTGAAAGATTCTGAAGGTAAGTCTCCTTTGGATACTAACCCTTGGATCCCATTGCGGTTCAATACTGTTGATGGTGAGAACTATGGACGCGGACGTGTCGGGCAGTTCATTGGTGATCTGAAGTCACTTGAAGCACTCACTCAGGCCCTTGTAGAAGGCTCTGCAGCAGCTGCTAAAGTTGTCTTCCTAGTCAGCCCCTCCAGCACCACTAAACCCTCCACACTGGCTGGTGCAGGTAACGGTGCAATCATTCAAGGTAGACCTGATGATGTTGGTGTGGTGCAAGTTGGTAAGACAGCTGACTTCAGGACTGCTTATGAGATGACCTCCACATTAGAGCGTAGGCTTAGTGAAGCATTCCTTATCCTTAATGTAAGGAACAGTGAGCGTACTACTGCTGAAGAGGTACGTATGACTCAGATGGAATTGGAACAACAACTTGGTGGTTTATTTTCACTGTTGACTGTTGAATTCCTTGTTCCGTATCTGAACCGTAAATTAAGTGATGCTCAGAAGTCTGGTGAGATCCCACGACTTCCAAAGAACATTGTTAAACCTACAATTGTTGCTGGTATCAATGCACTTGGTCGTGGTCAAGATCGTGATAGTTTGACACAGTTCCTTACTGTACTTGCTAACACTCTTGGACCTGACGCTATTGGTCAATTTATCAATACTGATGAAGTGATCAAACGCTTTGCTGCTGCACAAGGTATTGATGTGCTTAATCTTGTACGTTCAATGCAAGAAGTACAACAAGAACGCCAAGCTGCGATGGAACAGCAAATGGCTATGCAACAACAACAGATGGAAGTTGATGCCATGAAGGCACCTATCAACGATCCTTCCAAAAACCCTGAGCTGAACCCAGCTCTTATGCAACAACAACAACAACCACCTAGTTAATTTTTATGGCTGAAGTAATGTCCATGATTCCTGACGAAACCCCAGTAGGAGAACTTAATGCTGATGAGCAAGAGTCTCTTCAGGTCGGTGAGCAAATGGAACAGGAGCAAGAACAGCGTCTTGCTGGTAAATATAAAAACGCTGAAGAACTTGAAGCTGCTTATCTTGAACTTCAAAAGAAACTTGGTGAGCGATCTACTGAACAAGAAGATACAGTAGAAACAGAAAAAGAAGAAACCACTTCTCTTTTTGATAGGCTTTGGGAAGAAGCAAAAGGAGATAAAGTTAGTGATGAACTAGTCAAAGAACTAACTGAATCTGATCCGAGTGATCTTGCTAAAATGTATCTTGAGTATCGTTCTCAACAAGAGAACAAAGAACCAGCTCAAGTAATGACACAAGAAAACGTAAAACAATTGAAAGATAGCGTTGGTGGTGAAACCGGGTACAATGAAATGATTAGTTGGGCAGGTGAAAACCTGTCTGAACAAGAGATTGAAATGTACGATTCCATTATGGATAAAGGTGATCCTGCAGCAGCATTTTTTGCTGTTCAAGCTTTGTCTTACCGCTATAAAGATGCTAATGGTGTTGAGGGTAATCTTGTTCAAGGTAAATCGCCTGGACCTGGTGGAGCATTCCGTAGTCAAGCTGAACTTGTACAAGCTATGAGTGATCCTCGCTACGATAACGATCCTGCGTATCGCCAAGATGTGATGCGTAAACTAGAACGTTCTAACATTAACTTCTGAAATGAATAACACAGCTGAATTGCTTAACGGTCGCCTGGCAATGCTGGGTGTGATGGCAGCACTTGGTGCGTATGCAGTAACTGGTCAACTTATCCCTGGTATTTGGTAATGGCTTGCGGAAAAAAGAAAGGTAGTGGCAAAGGCGGCTACAAAAAGTAAGAAGGCTCTTGCCCTACGTAAATGGAAATGCTAATGAAAAACAAGAAAGTAGATCAAAGGGCTTTTGATAGTAATTTTGTTTCTTCTGCCCCCTCTTTTGATATTGGTCCTGGGCATAGGGGTGCGATGAAAGGTAAGAAAATTTATGATAAGGGTAAAGGTACAACCAACCCTAATGAAAAGGAAACCTTCATGAAACGTACTGGACCCCAGCTACCCATGGTTAAAAAGAAAAGTAAAGAATCGTATGGCTAAACAAGGTCTTTACGCAAACATCCACGCTAAGCGTAAACGTATCGCTGAGGGCTCCGGCGAGAAGATGCGTAAGCCTGGGAGCAAAGGTGCTCCTACGGCTGCAAACTTCAAAAGAGCTGCTAAAACTGCTAAGAAAAAATGACTAACACACTTATTGCCTCAATTGTTTGGATTGCATCCTGGTATGGTCCGTATTACCACGGCAGGTTAACTGCTAATGGGGAGAGGTTTAATCAAATGGCAGCAACTGCTGCACATAAAACACTACCATTTGGTACTAGACTAAAGGTTTGCTATAAAACATGCGAGGTAGTAAGAGTTAATGATCGCGGTCCCTTTATTTCCGGTCGGGACATTGATCTCAGTAAAGGGACTGCAGAGCGAATTGGCATGATCGGTGTAGGCGTCGCTCCTGTTTCTATTACTATTTTGAATTAATGACTATTGCTATTTCTGCACCCCAACGTATTAACGTGTGGGAAAAGTTTTGTCAGTATATTACTTCAACAAATAACCGTCTTTATATTGGCTGGTTTGGGACACTGATGATTCCGTGTCTCCTTGCTGCCACTACTTGTTTTATTGTTGCATTTATTGCTGCCCCACCCGTTGACATTGATGGAATTCGTGAACCAGTTGCAGGCTCCCTCCTGTACGGAAACAACATTATCTCAGGAGCTGTCGTACCCAGCTCGAACGCAATTGGGCTACATTTGTACCCAGTGTGGGAAGCCGGTTCGTTGGACGAATGGCTTTATAACGGAGGCCCTTACCAACTGGTCGTGTTTCACTTCCTCATTGGCGTCTTCTGCTACATGGGTAGGGAGTGGGAACTCAGCTATCGATTGGGAATGAGGCCCTGGATCTATGTTGCATACTCGGCTCCGGTGGCGGCGGCTACCGCTGTATTCCTTGTCTATCCCTTTGGTCAAGGATCATTTTCTGATGGTATGCCTTTGGGTATCTCGGGAACCTTCAACTTCATGTTGGTCTTCCAGGCTGAACATAACATCCTTATGCACCCCTTCCATATGCTTGGAGTTGCAGGTGTTTTTGGTGGGGCTTTGTTTAGCGCGATGCACGGCAGCTTGGTTACGTCTAGTCTTGTTCGTGAAACGACTGAAGAGATCTCTCAGAACTATGGGTATCGTTTCGGTCAAGAAGAGGAGACGTATAACATCGTTGCCGCTCATGGCTATTTTGGACGTTTGATCTTTCAATATGCGTCATTCAACAACAGCCGAAGCCTTCACTTTTTCCTTGCTGCTTGGCCTGTTATTGGGATTTGGTTTACCGCCCTTGGGGTCAGCACCATGGCATTCAACCTCAACGGATTTAATTTTAACCAGTCCCTCCTTGCTGCGAACGGACAAGTGATCAACACCTGGGCAGACATCTTGAATCGTGCTAACCTTGGTCTTGAGGTGATGCATGAACGTAATGCTCATAACTTTCCATTGGACCTTGCTTCTGTTGAAGTAACCCCTGTTGCACTTACTGCTCCTACTATTGGTTAACACATGACTATCCAACTCACTAAGGCTGCTTTTTATTACAAACAAGAGCGTCATCAAACAAAGGCTTGGGATTGGCTAGAAGCACAACTAACCCCTGAACAGTTGGAGGAATTTGGACGGTTGTATCGTGACCGTCCCCCTACTCCTTCTGGTTATAAATACGTCACAAAGGAACAACTTGCTTCGATCTGGCAATGCTCAATTGAATTGATTGAAGACCGTGAGATCGAAGAACTGAATAAGTGTTTGGAGACATTCCACATTACCACCCCTTCTCGTATCCGACACTTCCTTAGTCAGACTGCTCATGAGTCTGGTGGTGGCCGTTGGAAGAAAGAACTTAGTGATGGGTGGTATCTTGAAGGTAGGACTGACATCGGTAATGTACAACCTGGTGATGGTCCTAAGTACAAAGGAGCTGGTTACATCCAGCTGACAGGGCGGCATAACTACCAGAAATTCTCTGATTACATTGGTGATCCTAGAGTAATGGAAGGTGTGGATTATGTTGCTGAAACTTACCCTTACTCCTCTGCTGGTTATTGGTGGTGGTCTAACGGTATGAATGAACTATGTGATAAGAACCCAACAGTAAGACAAGTTACCCGCCGTGTAAATGGTGGGTATAACGGTCTTGCTGATCGAGAGTATTATTACGCTATTTGCCAGAGAGTTATCTGATCGATAGGCGGGTGCAACTCCCGCCCTGGCTATTGGTTAGAGCCCTTACGAGGACACCTCTAACCGTCTAGACGGTGGGAATAGACCACAATAAAACTAAATACTTCTGGATCCAGAGGAACTTTGCTTAAACCTCTTTAATAAAAACAATGGCATTTCAATCTTCTGTTAACCCCGCTCAGCTTACTCAGCTGGGTTCTAGTAATTTCGGGGCAGATACTCGTGCTCTGTATCTCAAGCTTTTTAGCGGTGAGATGTTCAAAGGATTCCAGCATAACACTATTGCTCGGGATCTGATCATGAAGCGTACCCTGAAGAACGGCAAGTCTATGCAGTTCATCTTCACGGGTCGCACCAAGTCCGAGTTCCATACTCCTGGCAACAGCATCCTTGGGGACACCAACAATGCACCCCCGGTGGCTGAGAAGACCATCACCTGTGATGACCTTCTGATTAGCTCTGCCTTCGTGTATGAACTCGATGAAGTCCTGGCTCATTATGACCTCCGCTCTGAGATCTCCCGTAAGATCGGGTATGCTCTGGCTGAGAAGTATGACCGTCTGATCTTCCGTGCTATCACCCGTGGTGCACGTCAGGCCAGCCCTGTGTCTGCTGCTAACTACACTGAGCCGGGTGGTACTCAGATCCAGGTTGGTACTGGTTCTGGTACTGAAGCTGATGCTTACGATTCCGCTAAGCTGGTGGCTGCTTTCTATGATGCAGCTGCTGCTCTGGATGAGAAGGGTGTGTCCATGGATGGTCGTGTGGCTGTTCTGAACCCCCGTCAGTACTACTCCCTGATTCAGGCAGTTGGTACTAGCGGTCTTGTGAACCGCGATGTTCAAGGTACTGCGCTGCAAGGCGGTCAAGGTATCATCGAAATTGCTGGTATCAAGATCTACAAGTCCATGAACATCCCGTTCCTGGGTAAGTATGGTACCAAGTATGCTGGCACCACTGGTGTGACCTCTCCTGGTAACACTGGTGACTTTGTTGGCCCTGCTCTTGAGGATGCTTCTGGCGCTAGCACTGGTATCAACAATGACTATGGTACTGCTGCTGAAGTCGGCTCCACTTCCTGTGGTCTGATCTTCCAGAAAGAGGCTGCTGGTATGGTGGAAGCTATCGGTCCTCAGGTGCAAGTGACCAGTGGTGACGTCTCCGTGATTTATCAAGGTGATGTGATGCTGGGTCGTCTGGCCTGCGGTGCTGATTACCTGAACCCTGCTGCTGCTGTTGAACTTCATGTGACCAACACTGCACCTTCCTCTTTCTGAGGATAAATTTTAGTTCTTTTATGGGGGATCCTTCGGGGTCCCCTTTTTTTTTATCTATATGGCTTTTCCTACCACTAATGCAACACAGGAACTTCCTGCTGTAAATCAAATACTGCAGTCATGTGGTCAAGCGCCTGTGACTACCCTAGATCAAACCAACCCGGACGTTGCGATTGCCTATGGGACTTTGCTAGAAGTCTCAAGGGAAGTACAGGCAGAGGGATGGTCCTTTAATAAGGAACTTAACTACCCAATTGTTCCTGATAATAATGGGGAGATTCTGATCCCTAATAACATGCTGCAGATTGATCTATCTAATAACCCCAATAATATGGGGTATGATGTTATCCGTCGGAACGGTAAACTATACGATAAGATCAGTCATACCTATAATTGGCCAAAAGGTAATGTTGAGAGATCGGAAGAGCGTC
>JGI10211J34971_10002621_pt1 | contig 14578 bp, 13 predicted proteins | sample Etolagsediment_FD_34971 | JGI IMG/M metagenome (IMG submission 34971) | reverse complement strand
CGCTCAGAAGCCTACCATTTGTTCGCTCTAAAAAATGGAATTGTCAAAATGGTAGTGGATAACAAATAGTGTATTTGTCACATTTTATCCCCCTCCACCAGACGCAGCAAACCGCTTGATGTCGAAGTGCTTTACCTGGATAAAACCAAGGGTAAACAGGCTGTGGGCAAGTGGATAAAACAATAAACCCGTTGCATTGTAATCGTCTATTAGTACCGGATTACAATCCTACCCTGTGTTTGTCGGTTTATGGCCGGGTTTTTTCGGTGGTTTGATCCGCAGTTGTCTGCCCTTTGCTAGTGGGCATAAAATTCAATCATATCACGGATGGCTTTTTCGCATACCGGACAAAAAGTGTCGCCTGCAAAAGTCTTCATCAGGCAATCGGGTGTAGGGCGGTACATGTTTTTGGCAACGTATCCTCCGCCTTCGAAAGCGCCAATAGCCTGACTGTATTTTTCTGTGTCGGGGGTAGGTATGGGGGTGCGTTTCTTTACCATGTTTTTCCATTTGCGCTCAAAATCAACCAAAGTGGTGATATTGGGTTCCCATGGCTCAATGCTTAAATTGTAAAAATCGTTGTACGAGGTAGAGGAGTCGTAATACTCATCGGCCAGACCAACAAATCCATGGCCCAGTTCGTGGATAAAAATTTTTGCCGACTGCTGGTTGCTGTTTACACTCACATTGTAGTAATTGTAAATGGCTCCTCCCCCGTATTTCTCGGTGTTCACCAAAATGTAAATCTGATCGTATGGCGCGTTGGCAGCCAGGTCGCGAACGCTTAAAATCGTAAGTCATGCAATAACGCTCACTGTCGAAGGTGTAAAAAGTGGTGTGCAATACCGTGTTTTTCCAGATCCCGTCGGCAGGGATGTCGTTGCCCGATTGTTTGGAAGGCGCCCAAATGCCGTAAATATTAAACTTGTCCTGGTATTGGTCGTAAGGGCTAAAGCTGAACAGCCCATCGGCAAACTTTTGACAATCTGATAAAAACAACCCCATTTCGTCTTCGGTGTAGCCTTCGGGCAGAATTACGATATCCACATTTTGAGCAGGATCGCCCGATTTTACCACTTCAAATGAAGGGTACACCAGCCGCCGGTCTCTTTTAATAAAATAATCCGACGGGCGGACAATATGTTCCATTTGCGGCTCCATCACGCCATCGTAATTTCTGGCATAAAGCACTATTTTCACCGGATTTTTTGGAAAAGGAAACACCACCGACTCCGAAAAAGTACGGTTTATTTTTGTGGCTTCGTCGGTGGTCTGCCATTCGCCGAAAAGCGTGTTGTAACCTCTTGAATATAAGAGTGAATCGGTAGCCAAATCCATTACTTTTACATAGTAGTTTCCGTAATTGAACGTGTCGATCAGGTTAACTTTTGATCCTCCCCAGTAGGGTTCCTCAATCAATTCGTCGAAAGTGTAGAAATGCGCGTTCTTGCTGCCACTGTGGTAGTAATCCATGCGCATGGTTTTATCTTCAAAATACCTATCGAATTGTGCAAATCCCTGAACTGTGATCAAAATCATCAGGGTTGATATAATTTTCTCCATTTTGATTTTTATTACCCGACAAAAGTAGTAAAAGCGCTGTTTCATTACTTACCTTTGTAACCTTTGGGGTGAATTGGCGTCCAAACGAAAAAAATGGCCGGTGAGCGAAAACGATCATAGCATCATACAACGGGTTAAAGGTGGCGATAAACAGGCTTATGCTGTGTTGGTAGATCGTTACAAGGATCGGGTTTTTTCGCTGGTTTTGAGCATTGTGCATTCGCGCGAAACGGCTGGCGAGCTGGCTCAGGACACTTTTGTGAAGGCTTTTAAGAGCTTACACCAGTTTCGCGAAGAGGCTTCTTTTGCCACCTGGATTTATCGCATTGCTTATAACACAGCCATTTCTGAAACCAGAAAACGGAAAATAAATCTGGTTAACCTTGACGAAAAGATGGCGCAGCAGCTTAGCGCTTCCGACGATGAAGAGGATACCCAGGCAGAGGCGTTGCTCAGGTTGAAAAGGGCGGTTTCGGTTTTAAACCCCGAAGAGCAGGCGATGATCAGGTTGTATTATCATGAAGATAAGTCGGTGGAAGAAGTTTCGCTTTGCCTGAATTTATCGGTGGCCAACGTAAAAGTTAAACTGTTTCGCCTTAGGGCTAAACTAAAAAACATGATGGAAGAGTACACAAATTCGGCGGTTGTGGTTTAAAAATAGTTGAGATATGGAAAAAGAAGATCTGAAAATCAAACAGTTTTTGGAGCAGATGGCAACGGAGTCTGCGCCCGAAGAGTTTACTAACCGGGTAATGGAAATGGTGAACCAAACGGAATCATTGCCCGTCCGCAAGGAATCAGGGGATTGGATGTTTGGACTGATTACGGCATTGGCGGCGGCCATAGGTTTTCTCACTTATTTTCTCTTCGACCCAACCTTTGCCAAACGGTTCTTCGGTAGTGTTTACAGTTTTATGCTAACTGCAGGGCAGTCTACAAAGGGGCTGTTGCAGGAAGCGCTACCCGCAAACACGTTCATGTTTAGTACATTTTGGATTGGCCTGGTGGCGGCCATCACGCTGTTGCTGGTTTTAGAAAAATTGCTCAGGCGAAGACAACTGCACACGGGTTTGTTTTTTACTGTATAAAGCCGGGTTTAATGCTAAATCAGTTTTTTTACCAGATCGGTAACCCTTGAAAGGGGTATAATTTCGATATTTAGCTTTTTGATGTCGAGTCCTTTCAGTCCATATTTAGAGACAAAAATTTGTTTAAAACCGAGTTTTTCTGCCTCCTGTATCCGGTTCTCCAGTCGCGACACGGCCCTGATTTCGCCCGAGAGCCCTACCTCGCCTGCAAAGCAAACATCCTGACCAATAGCGATATCTTCGGCAGAGGAGAGGATGGCCGCCACCACAGCCAGGTCGATGGCCGGGTCGTCGACACGCAACCCACCTGCAATGTTTAAAAACACATCTTTGCTGCTGAGTCGGAATCCGCTACGTTTTTCTAAAACTGCCAGCAGCATGTTCATCCGCCGCAAATCGAAGCCCGTGGCCGAACGTTGTGGCGTTCCAAAGGCAGCGGTACTAACAAGGGCCTGCGTTTCGATGAGCATGGGGCGCTGACCTTCAATCATGGCGGCAATGGCCACACCGCTGGTTTCCTCATCGCGTTGGCTGAGCAGCAGTTCGCTCGGATTATTTACCTCACGCAGCCCGTCTGCCCCCATTTCGTAAATTCCTAGTTCAGAAGTGCTTCCGTATCTGTTTTTGGTAGTGCGCAATATCCTGAACCCGTAATGCCGGTCGCCTTCAAACTGCAACACGGCATCTACCATGTGTTCGAGAACTTTTGGGCCGGCCAGGTTTCCGTCTTTGGTAATGTGGCCAATAAGCAGCACAGGTGTGTTGCTGGCTTTAGCAAAACGCTGCAACTCGCCGGCGGTCTCACGAATTTGTGTCAGGCTGCCTGCCGAAGCTTCAATGGTATCGGTGTGTAAGGTCTGGATGCTGTCGATAATCACCAACTCGGGCTGTAGTTCGAGGGTATGCTGAAATAAGTCGGCGGTGGAGGTTTCGTTCAGGATATAACACTCCGGATTGTGCCCTTTCAGTCGGTCGGCGCGCATTTTGATTTGCTGATGACTTTCTTCACCCGACAGGTAAAGAATTTTTTTTCCTTGCAGGTTGAGTGCCATTTGGAGGAGCAGAGTAGATTTTCCAATCCCCGGTTCGCCACCGATAAGCACGATAGATCCAGGCACAAGTCCGCCACCCAGCACCCGGTTAAACTCAGCACTTTTGGTGTCGATACGGTCTTCGCTTTGGTTTACAATTTGATGAACCGGAACGGGTTTTGATTTTTTTTGATCGCTCACGAACCCCACCTTCACCGACGAAGGTTTACTCACCACTTCTTCAACAAACGAATTCCATTCGCCGCAGGTAGGACATTTTCCAATCCACTTCCCCGAAGCGTGTCCGCAGTTGCTACAGTAATACATGGTTTTTGCTTTGGCCATACGTGGAAACAATTTTGTGTTTAGCGCAACAAAGTTATACTTTTAAACCTTGTCCGGTTATGGTTGTTCATAGTCTTGGAATGCTTTATTGAGGCAAAACCATGGTGAATGTGCTGCCCACGCCTAGGGTGCTGTCCACCAAAAGCTCTCCGCCCATTTTTCGGGTCAGGTCGTAGCATAAAATCAGGCCGATACCAGTTCCTTGCTCATTGTTTGTGCCAGGTGTTGTGAAATGCGACTCAATTTTGAAAAGTCTGCTCACCTCCTCTTTCGACATTCCCTTTCCTTGATCGAGCACTTGTATGCGCAACGCTTGGCTGTCTTTTTCGGCTTTTATGGTGATTTTTTTACCTGAACCCGAAAATTTGATGGCATTCGACACCAGGTTTCGCAGAACAGTTAAAAACATGTTCCGGTCGATGGAGGCTGACAGGTCTTGTTGAAAGTCAGTTTCGATTGTAATTTGTTTTTCTTTCGCGTTGGGTTCGAGCAGTAGCAAAGTGTCGTCGATCAGGGGTAAAATTTTTAAATCATCAGGGCTGTATTCTATTGCCCCTGATTGCAGGCGAGCCCAATCGAGCAGATTTTCGAGCAGCCGGAAGCCTTGCGATGAAGACTGGTACAATGAGTTGAGAAAACTTCTGATTTCCTGTTCTGAAAACTGATCCAGGTTTTGTTGCAGGATGTCAGTAAACGAAATCATGGCGCTAAGCGGGCTTTTCAGGTCGTGGGCAACCATATGAAAAAACCGGTCTTTGGTGGCGTTCACCTGCTCAAGTTCCTGGTTTTTGCGGGCGATGATGTTGTTTTTGGCTGTTAACCCAACATTCATTCTGTTTTTAAGCGCCAGGTTTCGCCACAACAAAATGGCCAGCAACAAAAACAGCAATCCACCGGTAAAATAGTATATGTTAATCAGATTTTTATTCTCCAGTTCTTTTTGTTTTTGAGCAAAGCTGTACTGAAGTTCTTTATTCTCGATTTCTTTTTGAAGGAAATGCAGGTAATTCATTTCCCTTTCTTTTTCCTGGTCAAAGAGGCTGTCCGAATAGGCTTTGTAGTCAACATAATACAAAAAAGCCCTTTGGTAGTCTTTTTTTTCTAAATATATATCCGACAATATTTTAGAGATCGTTTTGAGGTCGTAAAGGGCATTAATTTCTGACGCCAGATTCCTGCTTTGGAGGGCATATTTAAGGGCTTCATCGGGATAGCCCAGTTGATGCGCTGCACGGGCTATGCCTGTGAGCGCGTAACACTTTTCCCAATTGTTGTCGTAAGGGGTGTGTTGCAATACTTTCAAATGGGCATTAAACGAGGTTCGGTATTCACCCAGGTTGTAATATATCTCGCCTAAAAGATTGTAAACACGCAATTCCTCTTCGGTATTTTTCATGTTTTGGCTATAACTGATAGCTTTTTGAGCATACACCAATGCGCTATCGTAAGCTCCCATGGCATTGAAAGTGATGCCCAGATTGAAGAGGTTTCGATGCTCCATTAAGGAATCGTTTACCTGTTGGCACAACACGATCGAACGTTTGTGGTAATCAATAGCCTGGTCATACTTTTCCTGCACATTCAATATCAGGCCAATGTTATTTAGTCCTACTGCAATGCCATGCGTATCGTTTTGCTGCTGCGAAAGTGTGAGCGCTTCGGTAAAAAATTTTAACGCCCTGAAATAGTCACCTATAACGTAATAGCTTCCTCCAATTCTGTTTTTAATCATGGCCTGTTCATTCAGGTTCTGTGATTCGATGGCATGTACCAAAGCCAGGCTGTAATAAAACAAGGCCGTGTCGGGGTAGGTGAACTTTAAGGAGTCGCCCATCCTGTTGTAGAAATTGATGAGCTCCTGGCTTTCCTCCTGTTGATTTAGCGCCGTTTGGCTGCTGCCCACAAAAGGAAGAATCAAAAAAACCCAACACAAGCAAAAAACCTTGGTTACATTCACAGGACGATATTGATTAGGATTAAGCTTTTACTTTATCTGAAGCGAAGGTAGTGTAAAAAATCTGATGTGAACCAGAAAGCCGGAATAAAAAATCGTCAAGCTGAAAAATGCGAGGTTGCTATTATGCCATCTCAATAGCCTTCGAAGTAATGCAATTAAAACCCGAATTGTACAACCGTTCTGTCTGCCATTCATTAAAACAGTTTAACCAATGACAACTTTTTGAAAAAATTGAATATTAGTAATATGTTGAATTTGGAATATCGAATACCGAACCGATTTCAGAAGTTGGAAGAAGGGCGTGTCAGCGTACGAACTAAACCTCATCATTCATTATTTCACGCCACGGGCGGACAGGCTGTTAATCGATATTCGATATTCAGTCCCCTTGTCATCACACAATGTGCCCCGATGGCCATCGGGGCTTTTTTCGGGTGGTCTTTTTACTCGGGATGGCAGAAGCCCCCTTTATCTAAAAATCAGGTAGACAAGTCTAAAGCCAACCCCAATGGCCATTCCCATTAAAACATAGAAAATAACAAGTTTCGATTTGGATTGGTGTTGTGCGATGAAAGCATCCATAATTTCGATGTTCTTATTAAACTGCAAGGCCGCATTGTAGTCTCTGATCTTGCCAAAGATAACGTTTTGAGATTCATTTAGTTTGTTAAGGTTTTCGACTACGTCACCATCCAAATCGGCGCAATCACTCATCAACAATACTTTGAGCGAATCCATATAGGCTAGTTGGTTTGTTAAATGCTCAATCTCTTTTTTGTAATTCCGTGCATTAAGCTCCAGCCTTTCTTTCACAAAAGCGGACTGGCTTAAATAATCAACAATTGATTTTTCCAGATCATCTAATACATTGCGATTATAAACCTCTACCACGATATAGAAGGGTACTTTTTCGACACTTAAATCGGTTGTAAGTTCCTGATTGTGTATGTTGATGCCTTTTATTGACTTGATATCTTGGCTTTGTTCGACAGGCAAATCCAAAAGAACCGATAGTTCATTATACTGCTCATTTTGAACCAACTGATTTAATTTGAACAACATATCACCATAAATCTTTTTTTCGAGCTGGGCATAGGAAACCGTCATTTGACTGTGATAAATGTCCTTTTTAAACCAGGCGAAAACGCCACCCACGACACCAAAAATCACAGCAAAAAGAAGGAACCCAAGAAATTGCTTTTTAAAACCGCTAACAAAACTCTGAAACATGGCACTGAAAAAACCTACAGCCTCTGCCCATTGGTTTTCAAGAGCTTTCCATGTTCTTTTGCCCTCTTCCTTAGATTTTTTTATAGAGTTGTTATCCATATTAATTCCATTATTTTTGCAAACTTATTGAATTAATTTACTACAACATAGTAGATTAGTTATTATTTTGATTTTAACTCNTCATTCAACTATGCAAAAAACACCGGGAAACNTTAAAAACTCAAGTTGGAANCTNGCCAATATTTTGTTGTATCCGGTGGCTTTTTTAGCCCTTACNCCTTTTTTTATCGATCGATTGGGNGAAAATGATTTTGGTGTGTGGATGCTGGTAAATTCCTATGTTTATATNGCTNTACATATTGTNAGTTTCGGGATGGGCAATTCTATTACAGCTCATGTGGCAGAGGCAATTGGGAAAAAGAATGACAAGAGCCTTTTTAATTATATCAACATCTCCACCAGANNAATTGNCGCCATTAGCTTTTTTACCGTAATTGCGGGTGTAATCGGGTATGTGATAAGTAATTANGGCATANTGTTTTTTGGCGAAAGCCTTGATAAAATATTGATCGTTGCCACGTTGGTGATATCGGTTAAATTTTGGGAATTGTTATACCAAAGTATGCTGAAAGGCTACGAGCGTTACGATTTAGCTTCCGTTTACAATATTATCTCCAAACTCCTGGTGTTAGCAGCCCAATTGGCTTTGGTGTTGAGAGGTTTTGGGTTGTTGGAAATTTTTATCAGTAATTTCATACTTAATCTAATCATGGCCATAGTGCAGGCTATTGTTTCCTATAAACAAGTAAAAGGTTATAAGTTTAGTTTTGTTCGAAGTAAATTGGAGCGCAGCAATTTATTTCACTTTGGTTTATGGACTTGGTTACAGACAATTATTTCGGTGTTGGCTTATCAACTGGATCGCTTTGTGGTGGCCATTTTTCTTGGTCCTGCTATCACAGGTTACTATATTCTGGCCTCCACGATAATCAACCACATGCATATGGCCTTTGGAGCAGTTGTGAGCTGGTTACTGCCAAAAATATCACGAAAAAAGGAATCAGATTCAAATATTAAACTATACTTCACCAGCCTGAGAAGCTTTTTAACCGGCTTTAGTTTGCTGGTTATTTTACTCACTTACCTTCTTTATAGGCCGGTTTTTACCTTGTGGCTGGGGGCTGAAAAGTTTGACAAAATGAATGATTTCTTCAGGCTTTTCCTCGTTTTTGAGGCCTTTTTGCTGCTTACAATTGTTCCTCTGTTTTACTTGAATGCCGTAAAAATGTTGAAATTTATTACTTCTCTGGAATTAATGTATAAATCCGGTGTGATCATTGGACTGTTGGTGGCTTTTGCTATTGTTCCGACAGGGAATAGCATTATTGTAGGGCAGATTATTGCTTTAGCCGTGTTAATTCCTGTGGAGTATTTCTTAATAAATAAGAGAATTCTGTTCGATAGTCCGTTAAAGGAATCGGTTTTAACAATCTTTCCTTCTGCAATGATTGCCATGACCATCTTGTTTTCGCAATGGTATTTAGGTATGGCCTTTACATTGGCTGGCGTAGTGGTGTTTAAGGTTTATTTTCTTGATGCTAAAAGATTTAATCTTAAATTGTTGCTCGAATGACGGAAAAGTCAACATATAACTACCTTATTGTGTATGCAATAATCTATTTCTTTTTCAATAGTTTTTTGTTGCCACAAGGACTTTTATACAGCAGTCTGTTGACGCCTGTAATGCTCTATTTCCTCTTTAAAGAAAGGAAAATCAGGTGTTTGATTTTGGGAGGCGCTTTTTTATTACTGCCGCTCCCGTTTCACTTTTATCAAGGCGTTGAAACCGGCAGTTATTTGATTTCTGTTGCGATGGTTTTTTCAATCCTCATTTTGTTTTTCGCAAGCTATAATCTTGTTTTGAACAAGGAGGAAACAATGGTTAAGATATTTAAAAAGGTCTTGATATTGAATGGTTTTTTTGTGCTAATGGCACTGCTTGTTTTGCCTTTCGAAAACATCAGAGAACTTTTATGGTATAATGAAATCATCACCAAAGGACTACAGGTAATACCCAGACTTAAGTTATTTACTTACGAAGCGTCTTATTATTCATTTATCATGATGCCCGTTTTTCTGTTTTTCATGCTTAGAATTTTAAATGGATTCGAAAAGCATGCCATGATCATCGGGCTTTCCATCTTTTTATCCCTCTTGTTGTCGCTTTCTTTTGGTGTAATTGCCAGTATATTGTTCTCTCTGTTTATTGCCATGCTGTATTATTGGAAGCTTTCAAATGCATTTTATAAGCGCTTTGTGTTTATAAGCTCCACCGCTTTTATTGCGATTCTGGTAATATTGGCTTTTGTGTGGCCTGAAAACCCCATTTATTTCCGAATCAATAATATACTCAACGGACAGGATACCAGCGCCATGGGTCGATTGATTTATTCGTTTATGTTTGCCAAAGACTTAATTGTTCAATACAGTCCTGTGTTTGGAATTGGCCCGGGTCAGATTAAAATTGTGGCCCACGATATGATTGTAAACCATTACCAATATCAGGGTAACATTGCAGAGATTGTCAGAATTCCCAATTCAATGGCCGAAATGTTAGCTGTTTATGGTCTCTATGGTTTTTTGGCAAAACTACTGGCAGAAATCTATTTCTTTTTCAGGTTCAGGCTTTATCAGAACACCTATTCATTCATTTTATTTCTGTTTCTTTTTATTTATCAGTTTACAGGAAGTTTTATCAGCAATGCAGCGGAGGTGGCAGGTTGGGCTTTTGTTTTTGGCCTCAGGTTTAATGAGTTTAATATAAATTCGCAAAAACAGGAGACCTCGTGAGTGCCCCATTAAAAATAGCATTTATTGTTCGATCTACTCTTTTTGAGGTGGTTGGTGGCGACAATCTGCAAGCTGTAAATACAGCTACAGAGCTTAGGAAATTAGGGGTTCAGGTGGACATTAAAAAGGCCAATGAAAACATTGATTACGCAAAATACGACCTGCTTCATTTATTCAATATCATAAGGCCGGCCGATCATTTAAAACACATAAAAAGAGCCGGAAAACCTGTTGTCCTGAGCACCATTTACTTGGATTATTCTGAATTTGATCAGGAAGGAAGAGTAGGGATACAAAGAAGAATATTGCGCTTATTTGGTAAAAACGGTGCTGAGTATTTAAAAAACAACCTCCGTTTTATCAAAAGGCAGGACAAGCTGGTGAGCCCGGAATACTTACTGAGCCACAAGCGAGCTGTTGGTAAGATTCTTTCGCAGGTAGACCTTCTCTTGCCGAACTCAGTTTCTGAATTTCAAAGGCTTACACAAGATTATCATGTAGATGTGCCTTATCATGTGGTTCCCAACGGAATCAACATCAGCCTTTTTAGCCAAATTCCCCATGTTAAAAGAGAGGAAGACAGGGTGTTGTGTGTAGGTCAGATTTACGGATTAAAAAACCAACACCGACTCATCGAAGCCTCACAAGTGCTTGGGACGAAGCTAACCATCATCGGGAAACCTCCTCCAAATCACCTTAAGTATTATGATTTTTGCAGGAGTATGTCAGGTTCTTCTGTTGAGTTTGTTGATTTTATTCCTCAGGAAGATTTGTTAAAATACTATGCCAGATCAAAGGTTCATGCCTTACCAAGCTGGTTCGAGACCACCGGATTAAGCTCTCTCGAGGCCGGTGCAATGGGCTGCAACTTGGTTGTTGGATCGGGTGGAGATACCCGCGAATATTTTAAGTCAAAAGCTTCATTTTGTAACGCTTCAGATACCCAAAGCATTATCAAAGCTCTGGAATTTGAGCTCAATAAAGCCAATGAGTTTACTTTTAGAGAATATGTGTTGGCAAACTATAGTTGGAAAAGAGCGGCAGAGGAAACTTTAGTTGCTTATAAAAAAGTGCTTAATCATGAAAAATAGACTTTCCATAGGAATTATTGGCACAAGAGGTATTCCTAACGAATATGGAGGCTATGAAGCAGCAGTTCAGGAATTAGCGCCACGGTTGGCCGAGCGCGGGCATAAAGTGGTGGTTTATTGTTCATTGGTTCAAAAAAGCAGGATAGATGAATGGAAAGGTGTGCAACTTGTGTATAACAGAGATCCGGAAAAACGCGTGGGATCTGCCGGACAATTTTTGTACGACTTCTGGAGCAATTTATCAGCCCGTCAACAAAAACACGATGTAATTTTTCATATGGGCTATACCAGTGATTCTGTATGGTTTAAACTCTGGGATCCTCGCGCTGCTCATATTACCAACATGGATGGGTTGGAGTGGAAACGAACAAAATATTCAAAATATGCGAGGATATTTTTATCCTATGCCGAAAAACTGGCCGCAGTACGTAGCCATGCTTTAATAGCAGATAATAAGGGAATTGAAGATTATTTGAAAAAGAAGTACAATACACCGGTTTTGCAAATAGCTTATGGTGTAGAGATACCAAAAAGTTTTTCAGAGGAGAGCCTCAGTCTGTATAATCTCAGGAAACAGGAATATGATTTGGTAATAGCCCGGATGGTACCTGAGAACATGATAGAAACCATTATTCAGGCTAAAATTGACTCCGTTGATTCCGTACCATTGATCATTTTTGGAAATCATACCAGGTTTAGAGATGAGTTGATTTCCAAATACAAAGAGGAGCGTATTGTATTCAAGGATGCCAACTACAACAAAGATGTATTGGATGGGGTCAGGCATTTTTCGCGGTATTACATTCATGGACATTCGGTTGGCGGAACCAATCCTTCTTTGCTTGAAGCGATGGCTTCCCGGTGCCGGATTATTGCCCACGATAATGATTTTAACCGCCATGTTTTATTAAGTAATGGCGAATATTTCGCCAATAAAACACAACTGTCATCTGTATTTAATTGTCATCGAATGGTAATAGAACCGCTACAGGTTGAAAATAACATAAACCTGTTGATGGAACACTATAACTGGGAACAAATTTGTGATCTTTATGAGCGTGCAGCCCTTCAATATTCGAGATAGAAAGCAATGGTTGTGGTTTGCCATTTGGTTTTCTTTGCCGTTAAGCATTCAGCTTAACAGCATGGCGATTGTTTTAGCGTTCGTTATTTTTGCAATCCAAGCCATTCACAAGCCTCCCTCAGTGAATAAAGAGTATCTGATTTATGCAGCGCCACTCGTGCTCTACTTCCTTGTACAGCTTATCCCTACAGGAGAACGGCTTTTTAATCTATTCACCTTAAAAGAAATTGAGCAGCAGTTGCCGCTATTGGTTTTTCCGATGCTTTTCATGTTTTCTCAAACAACCAAAAAGGAGTTTTCATCTACCGCTACATCAGCTTTGTTTTTCTCCGTTCTCCTGGCTGGTATCCTGATGGTTTCAGAATCGGCCTGGCGTTATTCTGGTAGTCTCAGCCTCGGTGTTTTTACCTATCATAGCCTTGCAGAGCCATTTGATTCAGGCGCTGTATATTTTAGTTTTTTTATCCTTGTTGTCTTGCTGAGAATGGATGAAATGCCTTGGTTGTTTAAGTATAAATATGCAGGCCTAAGCGCTGTTTTATTTCTTACGGTAGTTCTGTTTTTAATGGCCTCAAAGCTCCTGCTGACTTTTGGCATACCCTTTATTTTAATAAAACATCGTCATTTTATATTCCGATTTTTAAGGTCGTATCGCTTTGCGCTTCCTGTTATGTTGGTTTTGCTCATGATACTGATAATCCCGTTAACTCAAAGGTTATCGAAGATTGCAGATGCAAATTTGGAAATAGTAAACCATGAGACTTATGCCTACGATAGCCCGTTGAATGGCCTGAACCTGAGATTAATTCAATTAAGGTTAGGGATAGAATTACTTCAGGAAAATACCGCCTGGTTGTTTGGCCTCGGGATGGATCAGGCTCAGGAGTTGCTCAATGCCAAGTATATAGAGAAAGGAATGTATACCGGCTACGCGGGAACAGAAGACACAGGGTATTTGAATTACAATTTTCACAATCAATATATGGAAACACTTGTAAGGAGCGGTATAGTTGGCTTTTTGTCGCTGCTCCTCATCATTGGTGTACTGATAAAAACAACCAGAATTAATAAGTATGCAAATTCATGGGAGATTGGAATAATCCTATTGTTCTTTTTAACAGAGTCTGTTTTGGAGCGGCAAATTGGAATAGTGTATTTTTGCCTGCTATATTCGGCATATTTCCCGACTAAATTAAAAAAAACTGATGATTTTCGGATATAGACTTCAACCATTAAACACTCCTGTTTTTGAGATTCATCAAGAGATAAGTCTCAACAACAAACTCGATCATCCTTTTAACCGATTTCTAAAGCGTTTTTTAGATGTCGCGTGGTCTGTTGTGTTTTTGTTGCTTATTGCGCCCTGGTTATTTCCAATTGTAGCTATTGTCATATTGATTGATTCGAAGGGTGCTCCATTCTTCATACAAAAAAGAACAGGGAGGGGGCGCAAGACATTTCATTGCGTTAAATTTCGTACTATGGTTAAAAACGATGAGGCCCACAGGTTGCAGGTGCAGGTTGACGACACACGAATTACAAAAGTAGGCAGGTTTTTACGTGAAAATCACATTGATGAATTGCCTCAGGTATTTAACGTGCTTTGGGGTGATATGAGCGTAGTGGGGCCTCGGCCACATATGCTGCGTCATAATGTGGAATATGCACAAATGAGCACCAATTATCATATGAGGCACGCCGTAAAGCCAGGAATGACAGGGCTGGCACAGGTTAGAGGTTATCATGGAATGATTGCTGATGACGAGGATTACAAAAACAGGCTAAGCTCGGATATTGAATACATACACAACTGGAGCTTTTTTGGCGATATTGAAATATTTATCATGACCACCATAAAAATATTATTCAAACTTGACTAGGACTGAACATACAGCAGATTTACAGGAGAACATCCTGGCGACCTTGAGGTATTTTGCCTTGTTTTCCTATCCGCTTCCGGCTCAGGAGGTACATCGTTTTCTTAGCAAAGCCGCGTCTTTAGAGGAGGTTGTAGTTTGTTTGAATCAGATGCAGCATGATCAAAGGGTATTCCTTTCTTCAGCTGGCTTTTACAGCATTGATGACAAGCCGGAATGGTCGGAAAGAAGAATAAAGGGAAAAAATCAAGCCGAAGTGCTGTTGGGAAAAGCAAACAAGTATGTGCGTAAAATTATGCAGTTCCCATTTGTGAAAGCTATAGCTATATCCGGTTCTCTTTCAAAATATTATGCCGACACGGATGGTGATATTGATTATTTTATCGTAACAGAAAAAAACCGTCTTTGGATTAGCAGAACTTTACTTCATTTGTTTAAAAAAACAAGTTTTATCAGGGGGAA
>JGI10211J34971_10002619_pt1 | contig 14586 bp, 14 predicted proteins | sample Etolagsediment_FD_34971 | JGI IMG/M metagenome (IMG submission 34971) | reverse complement strand
ACCGGCGATGACCGGCGTCGCACCCATGATATGAATAGCGCCAATTGGATTCCTGACCTGTTCATGAAGCGCGTTTTTGAAGGGGGCGAGTGGACACTCTTTTCACCCAACGATACGCCAGATCTGCACGATCTATACGGAGCTGACTTCGAGCTACGCTATCAGGCGTACGAGGACATGACGCGTGATGGCAGCCTAAAACTGTTTAAACGTGTAAAAGCAGAGAACCTATGGCGAAAAATGTTGGGCATGCTGTTTGAAACAGGGCACCCATGGATTACGTTCAAAGATCCATGCAACTTGCGATCGCCGCAGTCACATGTGGGTGTCGTTCACTCTTCTAATTTGTGTACAGAAATTACACTCAATACCAATCAAGAAGAGATCGCTGTATGTAATTTAGGATCCATCAACCTGCCAAGGCACGTTGAGAATGGCGTTTTAGATCTAGAGAAATTACAACGAACAGTAACAACCGCTGTGCGTATGCTCGACAACGTGATTGATATTAACTACTACTCGGTGCCGCAAGCAGAGCGCTCTAATCTGAGACATCGGCCTGTCGGCCTGGGTTTGATGGGCTTTCAAGACGCGCTGTACAAGAAACATATCGCCTACGGTTCCGCTGAAGCGGTGGAATTTGCCGACCGTTCAATGGAAGCGATTAGCTACTATGCCATCGAAGCGTCATCTAAGCTCGCCGAAGAACGTGGTGCTTACTCTAGCTTTGCAGGCTCGCTGTGGAGCCAAGGCATACTCCCCATAGACTCGATCGAACGATTGGCCGAGTCCAGAGGTGATCAGTATCTGCAGATCGATCGATCAACCACGCTCGACTGGGACGAACTCAGACGTCGCGTCGTCACCAAAGGTATGCGCAACTCAAACGTCATGGCGATAGCGCCAACAGCGACGATTGCGAATATTACCGGTGTATCGCAATCCATCGAGCCTACCTATCAGAACCTGTATGTGAAATCGAATTTATCGGGCGAATTCACAGTGGTTAACCCCTACCTGGTCAACGATCTAAAGGATCGCGGCCTGTGGGATAAGGTTATGGTAAATGACTTGAAATACTACGATGGCAGCGCACAAGCCATCGATCGGATTCCCGACGATTTGAAAGCGATCTACGCGACTGCATTCGAGGTCGAGCCAAGATGGATTGTCGAAGCAGCAAGTCGGCGTCAAAAATGGATCGACCAAGCACAATCGTTGAATCTCTACATTAATAACGCCAGCGGTAAAAAACTGGATGTGACCTATCGTATGGCTTGGTTGAGCGGCCTGAAAACGACTTACTACCTGCGCTCATTGGCGGCGACTGGTACAGAAAAGTCTACCGTAGACAAAGGTACGCTCAATGCCGTGGCATCGGCCGCAGCACCCCAGCCGGCACCCGTACCTCAAGCTTGTTCGCTAGACGACCCCGACTGTGAAGCGTGTCAATAGCCAACAAAAAGACGACATCAAGGAGATATCGAATGTTAAGTTGGAATGAATATCACGAAGAAGACACACTGGAAGCCACATCGAATGCAGCCGCAGTGGCAGTGCGAAACGAGGTACTTGCTAAGAAGCCAGAACCTGAGGTTGTGGTAGAAACAGCAATTGAACCGGCACCCGCTGTGGTCAACGAGGAAATCCTGGAGCGAGCCGCACAAGCCGTTGCCAGCCTCGATGTCGCACCTGGCTTGGAAGAGCTAGAAATGGGCGCGGCGCGCGTCTCTGTCGACGAAAAAGCCATGATCAACTGCCGCGCCGACCTCAATCAGCTCGTGCCTTTCAAATATGACTGGGCTTGGCAGAAGTATATCGATGGCTGTGCTAACCACTGGATGCCTCAAGAAATCAATATGACCGCCGATGTCAGCACATGGAAAAGCAACGACGTTCTCACGGATGACGAGCGACGTATCGTAATGCGTAGCCTTGGGTATTTCTCGACCGCCGACTCCTTGGTAGCAAATAATCTCGTGCTGGGTATTTATCGTCTGATCACCAATCCAGAATGTCGGCAATATTTACTTCGCCAAGCCTTCGAAGAGGCGATCCACACCCACGCATACCAGTACTGCATCGAGTCCCTGGGAATGGATGAAGGCGAAGTGTTCAATATGTACCGAGAGGTCCCAAGTGTTGCTAAAAAAGCGACTTGGAGCCTGTCACATACGCACAGTCTCAGCGACCCCAATTTTAACACTGGCACAACAGAGAATGATCAGACCTTACTCCGCAATCTGATCGGGTTTTACGCCGTCACTGAGGGTATCTTCTTTTACTGTGGTTTTACTCAAATCCTATCGATGGGTCGTCGCAATAAAATGACCGGTGTCGCCGAGCAATTTCAGTACATACTCCGTGATGAGTCGATGCACCTTAATTTTGGTATCGACGTGATCAACCAGATCAAGTTGGAAAACCCGCATCTTTGGACTGAAGCTTTCCAGCAAGAAGTGATTCAGATGTTGATCGAGGGTACCCAGATCGAGATCGAGTATGCTCGAGATACCATGCCACGTGGCGTGCTCGGTATGAATGCTGCGATGATGGAAGAGTATCTGCAGTTCATTTGTAACCGTCGTCTTGCCCAGCTAGGACTGCCAGAGCAATTCCCTGGTGTACAGAATCCCTTCCCCTGGATGTCTGAAATTATGGACCTCAGAAAAGAAAAGAACTTTTTTGAGACTCGCGTGATTGAGTATCAAACAGGTGGCGCCCTATCTTGGGACTAGTCCTGCGTTAATCTCTCGGGGGCTCGACCGAATCCAGCGTCGAAGCCCTCGAGACTTCCACACAACCTATCCCCCACTCGCTGATCCCTACTGTCATTGACCTCGGCAGACAACTCAGCAAACGTTGATACCTGTTCCCTCTGCTCACGCCAATGACACGCCTGCATCAGATTAGATTCGAGTGAACGCCGGCAATGATTCCAGTAATTGGCGCCCATAGGGCTTGGTTAACAAGCGGGTATCGAGAATGGTGATTTGTCCACTATCTCGCTCTGTTCTGAGCAACCGACCGCAAGCCTGAAGCAATTTAGCACCCGCATCGGGCACCGATATCTCTTTGAAAGCATTGCCACCTTGTGCTTCCACCCATTCACTTAAAGCGGCCTCACGCGGATCATCGGGGACCGAAAACGGGATTTTAGCAATGATCACGTGCTCGCAGTACCGAGCAGGTAGGTCCACACCTTCGGCAAAACTCGCAAGCCCAAACAAGACGCTTTGGCCACCAGCATCGATAATGTGCTTGTGTTGCTCAATTAACGATTTTTTCGATTGGACATCTTGCTTCAAAATCCGTTCCTGCAAGGCGCTTGGCAAACCCTCGTAAACCGTAGTCATTTGGCGTCGTGATGAGAACAAAACGAGAGTCCCGTCTGCTTGGTCTAGCAACTCTGGCATGCGTTCGATCAAGGCTTGTGTGTGGGCCGGGGCGTCATTAGCTGCGGGAAGATCGCTGGGGATATGGAGCCGCGCGCGCGAGTAGTCAAAGGGACTCGTTACCGCGACATACTGCGCATCGCTCGGTGTTCCGGCATGCAATTTGAACCGATCAAAACGCCCCAGAGCGGTGAGAGACGCCGAGGTGAGAACAACCCCGGCCGCTCTCTCCCAAAGGTGACTCTGCAAAAATGCCGAGGCCAAGATAGGACTGGAGTGACAGCTAATGCCAACTCCCGAGTTACCATACTGGTACCGTATCCAGCGAGCTGGCGGCGGGCTATCCACTGTACTATGCCCGAAATCAGACCATAAGGCCTGTGTCAGTTCAAGGCGACTCGAAATACTTTGACAAGCGCTTAGGTAAACTTCGACAGATTCCTTATCGATGGCCTCCTGATCAAGAAGCTCCTCACATTGGAGCGTTAATCGCTCGACCAGTGAACCAACTTTAACACCAATGACACTGCAGCCCATGAACGCCTCTTGGAGAATCTGGGGAACCAGACCGTGCTCAAACCGCTGCTCGAGTGCTGGCACATCTTGGCCTTTATCTTCTAGTTCGAGGGCTGCGCTAATGGTTGTCTCGAGCGCATCCGCCAATTCCTTTAAGTGCCCCATCAGGCGAGCCACCAAAGCATCCAAAGTATGTGTTTTAAAGAATGACGTACTCTGCTCTAGCCACTTGCGAGTATCTTCAGTCCACTGGAGCGTGCTTTGGAGGTGACAAAACGCGGTACTGTGATTCTTGGCTTTCTCCGCCAGATGATGCGCCTCATCGAAGATATAAAGCGCATCCTCAGGCGCAGGCAAAACCACACCCCCGCCAATGGACAGATCAGACAGTACCAAATCATGATTGGTAACGATCACATCGGCATCAGCGAGTTGTTCGCGAGCTTTATAAAAGCTGCATTGGGCGATATAAGTACAGCGCCGTCCAGTACATTGAGCGTGGTCACTGGTTACGGGGAACCAAGCCGAATCGGTAATGGCTTCAGCAAGGTTGTCTCGGTCCCCGTCCCAATCACCGCGCGCCAGACCGTCCATTAATCGCTCGTAAGTGGCGGAATCATCTTCTTGATTCCAATGATATTCATCGGGATAGAGTGGGATCGTTTGCGAACTTGGTGCTTGATTGAGCGCCTGATCTAAACGCGCCAAACAAACATAACGGCGTCGGCCTTTTGCCAGCACCACAGAAAATTCTAATCCGCTGTGACGGGCGATATCGGGCAAGTCCTGAAACATCAGCTGTTCCTGCAAAGCCACGGTTGCCGTCGAGATCACCAACCGCTTCTCGCGCGCTTGCGCAATCGGCACTGCCGCTATGGTATAAGCAATGGTCTTTCCAGTGCCTGTACCCGCTTCTATTACGGCAATGGGTGGCGACAGATCAAAAGCCCCTTTGGCAAGGGCGCGGGAGACCTCGGCAATCATCTGGCGTTGCCCCCAGCGGGGCTCTAGACCTCTAGCCTCTGACAGCCTTGAATAAGCTTCTCTAATCTTCGACTTTACGTCGTCAGTGAGCACTCACACTCCCCGAAAAGCCAATGCTTGTGAAACCGCATTAGCGTACATATGGAGCACCTTTTTCTGATCCATTTCAGGTAGCTCAACGATACGCCGCTCAAACTGATCACGAGGTATAGATCCGTCAGCTATCACAAGATTATCAGGTAAAGTCTTGCCCGGATTCAGGCGTTCCCACGCCCAAAGATTGGTGGGATGTAGCCGATAGTTCCCAATCACCTGACGATCTATCTCGGCGACGATCTCGGCAATGGTACTAAATTCTTTTACCAGGGGTTCGCCAAAGGCGATATGAACTCTGCCTTTTGCGCCTGCAATTCCACGAGCGATCGAGCTCGCGTCTTCATGTTCTGCTTTATGGTAGTCGCCCTCTTGATCGAGAGTCGCTAACTCATGTGCTTTGAGAGCGTCGCAAGGATCGAGTTCATACGCAATCGACACGGGTACGATATTGAGCCGCCGGACGGCATCACCAAGAGGCTCCGACTTATCTCTTCCCAGCAATAACATTTTAATCACCGCTGGCTCTGTGCGATCAAGGCCATCTTTTGCTCGACCTTCTCGCTGAGCGATCCAAACGGGCTGGCCGTCTTTTTGCAGAGAGCACTCGATGTATGCCGCGAGAAGTTTACTGGCTTCCAAGAGTTGCCGAGGCCCCGCGAGGGTGCGGCGCACAATGAAACTTTTGTTAAGCCTCATTAAGTCTGAAATCCAAGGCTTCGACAGTAGATTGTCTCCGATGGCGATTCGACAGGTGACTCGATTCATTCGATGTAAAGCGTAGTTCGTGAATGCAGGATCGAGTGCGATATCGCGGTGATTGCTCACAAAAAGATAGGGTCCGTCACTCAGCTTCTCTAGACCACTTGCGGTAAATCCAGCTGTGGTTCGAGCCACCATACGATCCATATATTGACGGATCAGCAACTGTATGGCCTGGACGCTTTCTACGCCTCTGAGCTGATACATCAGTATCCATTTTACGAATGGCCGGAACAACCAACCAAAAGGCCGCCAAGAGGCGCCAAGGCGCAATGCCAGCAGACTGTCGAGCAGCTCAGGATCTGCTCTTAGACGAGTAAGAACTGGCTTTACTTCGATATCATTATAGGGTCGTATTGACGCGAAACGATCGTCCACGTGCACTCCTTATGCAATTAGCGCCGCTACCATATCGAAAACGAGGCTCTGAGTCACCACGCGGGGCGAGCAAATGTCACCAAAGTAGGTTAGTGACAAATTGGCTGCGCCTTGGTATTCGCCCTACTCGATTTTTTTGCTAATCTAAAACCTGTTAGGACTTACAAACGGACGATAACTATGGATGCCAGCTCGGCAACTCTTTTCACCTTTGGACTCGCCAGCCTGCTCATTAGCTGGGTACTGTTGCTGATCACCAGCTGGAAAGAAGACTTCACGTGGGGTTTGTTTACACTCCTGCTACCGCCCATTTCTTATCTTTACGCCCTATCACAACCGAGCAAAGCGGGGGCGCCTATCATCTTCGCAATCGCTGGGTGGGGTTTAATCCTGTTCAGCTAGTCAGTGACTCAGCTGAACACCAACTCAATGCACTAGCGCGGGCCACGCGGTTGAGCATAACCTCAGGGGCTACTGATACCAGTGGCGCCACTAGGTGCTGACCTTGTGATACTCCAGAGCCGCGAACAGGCGAGTGAAATGAGCGCGCTCCGCTGCCGGTGGATGCTACTAAGTCACGAACAAGCGGGTCAAATGAGCGCGTTCCGCAGGTCCAAGAACGAGGACTTCCGACAGATAAGCCTCTAGTGATCCCGCTTGACGACGCGCTTCATCGAAGGCCGCCTCTAGATACTCACGTCTCGTATCCACGATAGGGACGAGGATGCTTTCAGGTAAGGCTTCAAATCCATATTTTTGTCTTAAGATTGAAGTCTGCGTATCCGCTAAAAAGTATTGGCGCGTTAATAAATAATCTGCCATCACTGGCTCTACTTCGACACCAAGCGCCAGTAAAATCAGAGCGACCGCGAAGCCTGTCCGGTCTTTACCTGCGGCACAATGCACCAATAGATTGGGGGCATCATGATTGAGTAGACTAGCAAACATGGCCCGAAAGGTAGCCGAGTGGGATCGGGCGAACTCGCGGTAAATAGCACACATAAACTCGTGGCTGTCATTGGGGCTAGAGGCGAACTCGGCCAGCGCTTCGAGCGCACCATGCTGATGCCCCGGCGCTATTGGTAAAGGCAGGACGCACGGTATTGACTCTACCACCCCCGCACTGTTGGGGTATTGACTCTGCTCGGATATCCTCCGTAAATCGAATAAATGAGTTAGCTCGAGAGCCCGCACACACTCGATATCTGGCGCCGTTAACTCGCTCAGATGCCCGGCTCTAAACAAACGACCTGCTCCGATCGTTTGACCCTTTACGGTCGACTTCTGCGCCCCAAAGTCTCGGAAATTAGGCGTCCCGACAAGGTCTATTCTCACACTGATTACCTCTTACAACACACGGTTTTGGAGTGTAGCACGCTTTATTTTCAAGCCGATGTCAGCGCGCGGTATCATTTCAGTAATTTTGGGCAAAAGTTGAAGACAACAGTTGACACCTACGGCCAAAGTGACAATAATCCGCCCTCTTAAAATTTTGTAAAGGTTGGTAATCGTGGCGAACTCTCCACAGGCAAAAAAACGCGCAAGACAGGCGGAAAAGCGACGCAATCACAACGCAAGCCTGCGTTCACTGGGTCGAACTGTGATCAAGAAGATCATCAAATCGATTGAAAGTGGTGATCAGGCGGCTGCGCAAACAGCCTATACTGCAGCAGTGCCGGTCATTGACCGACTAGCTGACAAGGGTATTATCCACAAGAACAAAGCAGCGCGACACAAGAGCCGTCTCAATGCCCAAATCAAGGCACTGAGCGCGTAATATCTCCTTAAGCGTTCGAGTATAAAAAACCGGCTTTCGCCGGTTTTTTTGTATGACGGCACCGACTATAAAAGCACCATGTTGTCGCGATGAATCGCTTCAGCGTCCGCTGCATAACCTAGCAGCTCTGCAACATCTTGGGAATTCAGCCCTTTTGTGCGCAGTAACTCCTCTGAACTGTAGTTGACCAAACCTCTCGCGACGGCTCTGCCATCTGCGGCAACACATAAGACCGCGTCACCACGATCAAAACATCCAACCACCTCGACCACACCAACTGGCAGTAAGCTGCGCCCCCTCTGAGTCAGCACATCAACCGCACCTTGGTCGATAACGAGCTGACCACCCTCTTTTTGTAGCCCGGCAAGCCATTGCTTACGAGCCGTAATCGGCGCCTTGTCCGCGGTCAAATAAGTCCCCAACTGTGCTCCCGACGCCACCTCTGTAATCACTGCTGGGCGCCGCCCATTAGCGATAATGGTGCTCGCTCCCGATCTAGCGGCAAGTCGTGCAGCTTTAAGCTTAGACCGCATTCCCCCGCGCCCCAATCGACCACTCTCGCCCGCCATCTCATCTAGGCTCGCATCGCTTGCCTGCCCTATTTCGATGAGTTGAGCATCGCTGTGAGTTCTGGGATCTGCCGTGAACAACCCTTCTTGATCAGTGAGGAGTAGCAACATATCAGCATCGACAAGATTGGCAACGAGGGCAGCTAAAGTGTCATTGTCTCCGAATCGGAACTCTTCGGTTGCGACCGTATCATTCTCATTGATAATTGGAATCACCCCTAGCTCGAGCAAACGATTCAGTGTGTTGCGTGCATTGAGATAGCGATCGCGATCACGCAGATCATCGTGGCTCAAAAGGACTTGTGCCGTGGTTTTCTGATAGCGCGCAAAAGCCGTCTCGTAGGCTCGCACCAAATGCGTTTGTCCGACAGCAGCAGCGGCCTGTAAATCGTGTAACTTTTTAGGCCGCTCAGACCACCCAAGATGAGCCAGCCCAGCGGCGACTGCGCCACTGGATACAATCACTACCTGTTTACTTTGCGCCAATAGCTCGTGGCACATTGCGACAATACGAGCAACCACCTCGGGTTGGAGCCCTTCACCATCATCTGTGAGCAAGGCGGATCCCAACTTAATAACCCATCGCTGAGCCCTTGGAATAGCGGAACGTTGTATGCTGTTGGTCATTACTGTACGTATTCCACTTCTACATCATAGTCGTCATCATCGTAGTCGTCGTCGTCATCGTCATCTGAGCTCTCTGCCCTGACTCGCGTTGACTCGATTTTAGCGCGCGCCTCAGCTTGCAAAGCCAGCTGAATATCCGCCTCGCGCTGCGCTAGATCAGAATCAAGTCTCTCGGCGTCTCGCCAATCCTCGAGCTGAATCATAATCGCTTGTATCAAAGCCTGGGTACCTGTGTTTGCCAACGCAGAAATCACAAAAACGGGGCCTGTCCAGCCTAGAACATCTACCACCTCTTGGACTCTCTCGTTCTGTGTCTCTTCATCGAGCACGTCGGCTTTATTGAGCACCAGCCACCGAGGTCGCTCTGCAAGCAAAGGACTAAATGCCTCTAACTCACGCACGATAGCGAGCGCATGTTGAGCCGGAGACTCGTCATTCCACGGTGCCAAATCAACCAGATGGAGCAATAGTCGATTACGTGTTAGGTGTTTTAAGAATCGAATCCCTAACCCAGCGCCATCAGCAGCGCCCTCGATTAACCCGGGGATATCAGCCACCACGAAGCTCCGCAAGGGATCGACACGGACAACGCCTAAGTTGGGCACCATAGTGGTAAACGGGTAGTCCGCTACTTTGGGTTTAGCCGCGGAAATTGCCCGAATCAGGGTCGATTTTCCAGCATTCGGCATCCCAAGAAGGCCCACATCCGCCAGTACTTTCAACTCAAGCTTTAAGCGTCGCTTCTCTCCCTCTGAACCGGGGCTGGTTTGTCGAGGCGCCCGATTGATACTCGACTTAAAGCGAGTATTCCCCAAGCCATGAAAACCACCCTGCGCCACCTTCAAGCACTGACCCGCTTCTGACAAATCCCCCAGTACCTCGTTGGTATCGATATCGATGACCGTCGTTCCGACGGGCACTTTAAGTGTCAGATCGTCGCCACTTCTGCCAGTACAATTACGACCCTGACCAGGCGAACCATTAGCGGCACGAAAGCGCCTTTGGAAACGATAATCGACCATGGTGTTCAAGTTTTCATCGGCTTCCAGATAAACGCTGCCGCCATCGCCGCCATCCCCACCATCGGGTCCGCCTTTGGCAATATACTTCTCTCTGCGAAAGCTCAAACATCCGCCGCCACCGTTGCCAGCAGCCACATCGATAATAGCTTCGTCTACAAATTTCATGTTGGCATCCTAAGGTGTCGTTCTGGCACCCAAAAAAAAAGCCCCGTCAGCTGACGAGGCTTTCAATCGCTGTGCGACTCAACCTCAAACAGCGACTATTTGTACAAACTTTCTGTTGTTGGGTCCGCGCTGAACAAACTCAACCCGCCCTTCGACTTTCGCGAAGAGGGTGTGGTCTTTACCACAACCGACGTTGTCACCAGCGTGCATTTTAGTACCACGCTGACGAACAATAATACTTCCCGCACTTACGAGTTGACCGCCAAACCGCTTAACGCCAAGGCGTTTGCTTTCGGAATCGCGACCGTTACGAGTACTACCACCTGCTTTTTTATGCGCCATTTCGCTACTCCCTGACTACGCCTTAATCTCAGTAATCTTGACTTCGGTATACCACTGACGATGTCCCGCCTGCTTCATGTGATGCTTTCGGCGATTAAACTTCATGATTTTCACTTTATCGTGGCGACCGTGTGCCACAACTTCCGCTTTAACTGTCGCCGACTCCAACACAGGTGTCCCAATGACGGGGGTGTCACCACCGATCATAAGCACTTGATCAAACTGAATCGTCTCGCCAGTAGCGGACTCTAATTTTTCAAGCTTGAGAGTTTCACCCTCAACCACGCGATGCTGCTTTCCACCGCTGACAATCACTGCGTACATAATTTTTTCCTTCGTTAGCCATCTCGCAATATAATGACTCGGCGCGTCGCCGAGGGCAGAGCTTGGCACGTTAATTCAGCAACTAATGCACCTGTGCGTTAGCCGGGGTGCGGATTATAGGCTAAGAACTTCGCTGACACAAGCGGGCAAGCAAATCGGCGAGACTTCGCTTATACTGACCTTGACACCAATGATCCAGCTACTTGACATCGCTGCCACTATCGGATTTTGACCTAACCATGCCGCCACTAAGCTCGACCATTGCCAGCGCATTCGAAGACGTGAATCAGCTGATTCTCGAGAACCTGCGCTCGGACGTTAGCCTGGTTGAAGATATCGGACAATACATTATCGATGCCGGCGGGAAACGACTTCGGCCTCGCTTGTGCCTTCTCACTGCAGCAGCGCTCGGCAACATCACAGCAGCGCACAACGCTTTCGCTACAGTGATCGAGTTTTTGCACACAGCCACCTTACTTCATGACGACGTCGTTGATGTCTCCACCTTACGCCGAGGACGAGCCACTGCGAATGCTGCTTTTGGCAATGCACCGAGCGTTTTGGTCGGTGACTTCATCTATAGCCGAGCCTTTCAGTTGCTTGTCAGTATCAACGATATGCGCGTGTTAAGTGATATCGCCAATACGACCAATCGGATCGCCGAGGGCGAGGTACTACAATTGGTTCGTGCCGGCGACGCCAACACCTCTGAAGCTCAGTATTACGAGGTGATTAAAGCAAAAACCGCGGCGCTCTTTGGGGCCGCATGCTATGGCTCGGCGCTCCTTTCCGGGGCGCCCGAGCAGACCTGCACCCATATGCGATCATTTGGTCTTAATCTTGGGGTGGCATTTCAGATTGTCGATGACCTGCTAGATTATCAGGGCGACGCCAATACAATGGGTAAGAACGTCGGAGACGACCTTGCAGAAGGCAAACCAACGCTGCCCCTCATTTACGCCCTTGAGCATCTGCCTGCGCGTGATGCCAACATGGTACGACAAGCCTTAGAAAACAAAGATACGACACACATTGCGGCGATCATCGATCTTATCAACAGCTCCGGTGCCATCAGATACTGCGAACAGCAAGCCAATCATTTCCAACATCAAGCAGAGCAGGCCATTCAAATCCTACCCGACAGCGAGGCCAAGCAAACCTTGTTGGCACTCTGCTCCCAAGCCGTAAAGCGAGCCGCTTAACCGCTGGTATATAAGTTCTCGTATACGAAGTTGGTGGCCTCAACAAAGCCTGGCACACTGCCGCAGTCAAAGCGACGACCTTGAAATTTATAGGCCATGACACAGCCACGCTGAGCTTGCGTCATAAGTGCATCTGTCAACTGAACTTCACCGTTAGCGCCAGCGGGTGTATCACGCAAAATGTCGAAGATATCCGGTGTCAGAATGTAACGACCAATAATGGCCAAGTTAGAGGGCGCTTCTTCTGGCGTCGGTTTCTCGATCATCGAATCAACCCGATACAGGCCATCTTTCATCGCCTCTCCAGCGATAACACCGTATTTGTGAACCTGATCCTTCGGCACCTCTTGTATCGCCACAATAGAACATCGGAACTGTCGGTAAAGCGAGGCCATCTGAGCCAGTACGCCCTCACCTTCAGAGTTTAGGCATAAATCGTCTGACAGGACCACACCAAAGGGCTCATTACCAATGAGCGACTCCCCCGTCAGGATGGCATGGCCAAGCCCCCTCATTTCGCGCTGTCGCACCATAGTGAAGGTGCCGCGGTCGAGCACATCCCGAATACTTTCTAGATACACCTCTTTGCCAGAACCACGAATTTGATGCTCGAGTTCGTAGTTGATATCAAAATGATCCGCTATCGCTCTTTTACCGCGCCCAGTGACCATGGCACACGTGGTCATCCCAGCTTCAATAGCCTCTTCAACACCATACTGAACGAGTGGCTTATTCACCACTGGAAGCATCTCTTTTGGCATGCTTTTAGTCGCAGGTAAAAAGCGAGTACCGTATCCAGCCACCGGGAACAAACATTTTTTAATCATTGGGATGACTCTCCTAATTACTCATATCGCGTCGGGCACCCGACCGTAAGTATCGTCGAAACGCACAATGTCGTCTTCCCCTAAATAGCTACCCGACTGCACCTCGATAAGCTCGAGTGGTATTTTCCCGGGATTCGAAAGCCGATGCTTGATACCCAGAGGAATATAGGTCGATTCGTCCTCACCCAGCATGAACACACGCTCCCCACAGGTCACTTGCGCGGTGCCGTGCACCACAATCCAATGCTCAGCGCGATGATGATGCATTTGCAACGATAAAGTACCGCCAGGCTTAACAACAATGCGCTTGACTTGAAATCGCTCAGCTAAGACCAAGGTTTCGTAAGATCCCCAGGGCCTAAATACCTGTTGGTGCAACGACACCTCTGGCCGGCCCTGAGATTTTAAAAGGTTAACAATTGTTTTGACGTCTTGGACTTGATCTTTATGGGAAATCAGCACCGCATCAGCGGTCTCGACGACCACCAGATCACGCAAACCAATACCTGCGATGAGTCGCTCACTCGAGCGGAAATAACTGTCTTCACAGTCCGTTAAGACGACATCACCCTCACTCACATTGCCCGCAGCATCCTTCAGCTGTAGATCCCACAACGCCGACCATGCGCCCACGTCACTCCAACCGCAATCGAGCGGCATAACGCCGCCTTTATGCGTATGTTCCATAACCGCGTAATCAATACTGATAGATTCAGACTGACTGAACTGTGCTTGATTTGGGCGATAAAAATCGAGATCCATGCGTGCATCAGCCATTGCGGCCTCGCAGCTTGCCGCAATTGTTGGCTGTAATCGTCGCAACTCTTCAAGATAGAGCTGAGCAGGTAACAGAAATAAACCGCTATTCCACCAGTAATCACCTGCGGCAACATAAGACTTTGCCACATCAAGCTCTGGCTTCTCGACAAATGAGCTAATTCGGCAGATATCACCAGTCAACACCTCCCCAGCTCGAATATAACCATAGCCGGTTTCAGGTGCGGTGGGGATCACCCCAAAGGTCATTAAAAATCCTTGGGCAGCGCAGTCACTCGCCTGTCCCACCGCTTTTTTAAAGGCCTCGATATCTCTGATCGCATGATCAGCGGGCATCACCAATAGTAGAGCATCTTCGCCGACGTGTTGCAGCGCATAAAGGGCAGCTAGAGCGACTGCAGGCGCTGTATTGCGACCACTGGGCTCTAGCAAAATCGCTTCCGCTGTTTGATCGATCAACCGAATCTGCTCTGCCAGCATGAATCGGTGCTCTTCGTTTCCAACCAGTATTGGTGGGCGATCGGTTACGGCTTGGGCTCGTAAAACAGTATCTTGGAGCAGAGTATTCGCCGTCACGAGAGGTAAAAACTGCTTTGGGTGTCCCTCTCTCGAGACCGGCCACAGACGACTCCCTGAGCCACCAGAAAGAATCACCGGAATCACATTATTCATAGTTCACCTTCGCCTTAATGAGCGCCTGAGTTTAACCCAAATGGGCATGACATAACACACACAAAACCTGGCTTCACATCAGACAAAAGTAGACTTCACGGCTCGAGCGTTTACAATGCGACGAGGCGAGCACATATCGACATAGTCGATAACG
>JGI10211J34971_10002618_pt1 | contig 14587 bp, 8 predicted proteins | sample Etolagsediment_FD_34971 | JGI IMG/M metagenome (IMG submission 34971) | reverse complement strand
ACTTTCATATCATTACAGCGCTTCCCAATGTGTTTTTCAAAAAAATGAAAAAGGGTGAAATCAAGCCGGCCCGATACGGGGTGGACGATATCTTTGAATTGGAGACCCTAGGCGTTGAAAAAATTGAAGAATTTACGTGGAAGCATATTCTCGATCTGTACACCTGTACGGAATGCGGCCGCTGCACGGACAATTGTCCGGCCAATGCCATCGGCAGACCCCTTTCCCCGAAACAGCTCACCATCAAGCTCAGGGACCATGCCTACGAAAAATTTCCCATATTACCCTCTTCAGTTGCCGGGAAACGTGAAGGGGCGCCTGTCCCAATGGTCGGCGGGATTATCGGTTTGGACGAATTGTGGTCTTGCACCACTTGCGGCGCCTGCGAGGAGGAATGTCCCGTATTTATCGAATATATTAATAAAATTGTGGATATGCGGCGACATGTTTTGGAAACTTCTCAGAATCCCAAAACGATCAGGAAGTGGAGAACGTGAAAATTCTAAATGAAGGCGACCGGGTGGATGTGTTGTATTATGTGGACGGATACGCTTCCTTTGACCCTCAGTCTCAGCAAATCGCAGCTTCCATCGTCAAGGGATTAACACTTGCGGGCATGGACTTTGGCATTTTGGGGAAACGGGAAAAAGATACGGGGCACCAGGTGCGGCGCATGGGTGAAGAAGGCCTGTTCCAGGTACTGGTGGAGGAAAACACGGAGACGCTTTCGAGCATCGATTTCAATTGGATTGTCACCACGGACCCACACGCGTTTAACACCCTTAAAAATGATTATCCAGAACCGTACAAAGTTTTTCATTACACGCAGTTTTTTCTGTCTCTGGTGGAAACGGGTCATTTGCGGCCCGGCAAGGCAGTGGACCGGCGTGATCTCTACACCTACCATGATCCGTGCTACCTGGGTCGGCACAACGGCATTTACGACGAACCCCGCCGTCTGCTGCAGTCCATTCCCGATCTTCGGCTGGTGGAAATGGAGCGCAGTCGGGATCGGAGCTTCTGCTGCGGCGGGGGTGATGTCATGTTGTGGCACGAAATCGAACAGGAGGAGATGCGCATGGCGGAAAAAAGGGTTCGAATGGCCCTTGAAACAGGCGCAACGGTTCTGGTAACAGCCTGTCCCTTCTGTCTCATCCATTTTGAAGACGCTATCAAGACCGGCGGCTTCGAGGACAGGATCAGGGTGGTGGATTTGATGGCCCTTTTTATGTCAGCATTTTAAAATTAAATCCGGCTTGTCCGGGTCAGGAGGTAGCGGTTATGAACATCATTGTCTGTGTCAAGCGGGTTCCCCTCACGCAGGAGGTGGATCTGGTCATTGACGACACCGGAAAGAAGATTAAAGAAGATGCNCTGGCTTATGTCATTAACGACTGGGACAACTACGCCATTGAGGCGGCGGTTCAGCTTCAGGAAAATNTGGGAGGAGAAGTGATCGCCGTCACCATTGGCAGCGAGGATGATGAAGAGGTCCTTAGAAGNGCTCTGGCCATGGGAGCGGACCGGGCCATTCGAATCGANCCCGGCGATCTGGCGTTGGACGGNTATCTTAACGCCAGAATTATGGCAAAAACCATTGCCGATCTGGACCATGACTTGATCCTGACCGGGGTTCAGTCTGAAGATTATAATACGGGCATGGTGGGAATCATGCTGGCGGAGCAGCTGGGACTCGCCCATGCGGCTGTCACCAATGGCATTGAACCGGAAGAGGGGACCCTCAAGACCCGTGTGGAACTGGAGGGGGGCATTGATGAAATTTCCCGCATTCAACTTCCGGCCCTGCTGACCATTCAGACCGGCATCAATGAACCCAGGTATGTATCCATCATGGGAATTCGCAAAGCCAAAAAGAAAGAGTTGAAAGTGATGTCCTTGGTGGATCTGGGGTTTTTGCTGAACGATTTAACGCCTCAGACACACATTGAAGAAGTGTTTCTGCCCCCTGAAACCGAAGGGGCAGAAATGATTGAAGGGGATTCGGGCACAGTGGCCGCGGCCATCATACGCATCATGGGAGAAAAGGGGGTGACCGTTTAAATGGGCGATATATTTGTGATAGCAGAACATCGAAACGGCAAAATTCGGGACGTTACAGTTGAAATGCTGCAAAAAGCAGCCGCGTTGGCGCGGGATTTGTCCAAAAGCGTCAAGGCTGTTGTGCTGGCAGGCCCCGACCAACCCTTTGCGGACACCCTGGCAAAATGGGCCGACCAAGTCCTTGTTTTTGAAGAAGAAAAACTGAAGACCTACAATTCAGATCTTTACACTGGCATTCTAGCGGCCCTGGTTCAGGAATATCAACCTTTTATCACTCTCATGGGACACACCTCCTGGGGGATGGACTATGCGCCCGCCCTTGCGGTACGGACCGGCTATCCGCTCACCACAGATGCCACCGACATCCTTTTGGAGGACGGGCATCCTCAGGTCATACGACAGATGTACAGCGGCAAACTGTTCTCCAGAGTTTCCTTCAGCCCCTCCCAGGGGTACATGATTACCGTGCGGCCGGGGGCCTTTAAGGGGACCGAAGCGATTCATAAGGCAGGCGAAGTGGTTGACCAAAATCTTCCGGAAAACCTTCAAAAACCCCGCCGCGAATTTCTGGAATTTGAAGACACGGCTGCCGGCGATGTGGACATTACCCAGGCAGATCTTCTGGTATCGGTGGGAAGAGGTGTGGGGGAGGCGGATAATATTGCCACCGTGCAGGAACTGGCGGATCTTCTGGGGGGAACCCTTTCCTGCTCCAGGCCGGTGGTGGACAAGAACTGGCTCCCCAAGTATCACCAGGTGGGCACTTCCGGCAAAAGCGTCAAGCCCAAAGTTTACCTGGCACTGGGCATCAGCGGTGCATTTCAACATGTGGCGGGTATAACAGGAGCGAGCTGCGTGATTGCCGTTAACAAAGACAAAAAAGCCCCTATCTTCAGGGTGGCGGATTATGGCATAGCCGCTGATTTGTTTACGGTTGTTGAAGCGTTGAAGGAGAAAGCGAAAAGCGGTTAAAAGCGGTTTACAGTTTCCGGTTGCCGGTAACTGAAGACCGGAAACTGACAACCGTCAACCGGCAACTGCTGTTCATATGGAGATAAGGNATGGATTTTGGTTTAAATAAGGAACAACAGGATATTGTGGCCGCGGCAAAGGAGTTTGCCATGGGGGAATTCCCGGACCGGGCTCAGGAATTTGATCGGAACGAGACCTTTGATCAGGATATCTGGCGAAAAGCATGTGAACTGGGATTTGTGGGGGTGTTTATTCCGGAAGAATATGAAGGGGCCGGTTACGGTTTTCTGGAGCACTGTTTGATCACCGAAGAATTCTGGGCCGTTGATCCGGGAATTGGACAGGCCATTCTGTCGTGTACCTTTGGCTCTGAACTGTTGATGCTTTTTGGAACAGAAGCACAGAAAAATCTGGTACTTCCCGGGCTGGTGGCAGGGGAGGCCGTTATGGGAACAGCCATTACGGAACCCGATGCGGGCAGCGACCCCACAGGCGCCACAACCACGGCGGTTAAAGACGGTGACAGCTGGGTGATTAACGGCAGCAAGATATTTACCACAAACGGCAACCTCGCTGATTATATGATGATCTTTTGTTTGACCAATCCGGATCACCCGTCAAAGCACCATCGTCACAGCTTTATCCTGGTGCCCACCGACGCAAAGGGTTATGAATCCAGCAAACTGCACGGTAAAATGGGGATACGGGCATCCGATACGGCGGAATTGAGCCTGAGCGATCTCCGGGTCCCTGTTGATAACCTGGTGGGGAATGAGGGGGACGGGTTTAATGAACTGATGGCCTTTTTTAACCGAACCCGGCTCCATATCTGCGCTCAGGGGGTGGGCTTGGCCCGCGCCGCTTTGGAAGAATCCGTTCGCCACACCCGGGGAAGGCAGCAGTTCGGAGCTTCCCTGGCGTCATTTCAGAATACCCAGTTCAAGCTGGCCGAAATGGCGACCTGGACCCGGGCATCCAGAAACCTTTATTATGAAGCCGCCTGGGAGCTGGACCGGGGCAACATCGACCATGCCCTCATCGCCATGGCCAAGTGGTATTCGGCGGAGAATGCGGTCCGCTGCGTGGATGCGGCCGTTCAAATGCATGGCGGGTATGGTTACATTGACGAGTACAAGGTGCAAAGGCTTTATCGGGATGCCAAGATCCTGGAGATTTATGAAGGCAGCAAGGAAATGGAAAAAACCATTATCGCCGGGACACTGGTGCGGTAACAATCGTCTGTCAAACAAAATTTCGGGCATTGATCCTTGGGCTTGGGTTTCGTTACCCAGGCTGTGGATTCAACACTTTTGTAATGCCCTTAAAATCTATACCGGTGAACCACAACATATTGTGGTGCCGGCTAAAAAGCTTTGGGTCCATATATTGTCAAGAGCTATGTTGCGTAATCTGATTCCGTTATGATTCCCCAGATTCCTTTTGTAAAGAACGTCTTATCACTTAAGAGCCATAGGGTTAATTGAATTATGCCATTGCCAATTTTAATGCCTTTTCAAGATCCTTTTTACTATAGGGTTTGGGAAGCGTACTACGGAAGCCGTGGGTTTTGAAATCGGCCATGACCGGATCGTCGAAATATCCACTGCTCACGATGGCGTTCACGTCCGGGTCCATCTCCAGTAGTTTAGTAATGGTTTCGCGGCCACCCATGCCGCCTTTGACGGTGAGATCCAGTATGACGGCATCAAACGGTTTTTCTGAGTTCATGGCAGTCTCATACGCTTCCAGTGCCTTAAGGCCATCGGATACGGACTTCGATTCAATATCAAGGTGTTTCAGCATCTGGGTCGCGAGGTTTCTGAGCATCTCCTCATCATCCATAATCAGGACCCTTTTAATGTGTAGTGGTTTTTCTTTCTTTTGGGTTTCAGGCCCTTGAAACTTCTTTTCCTGTTTTTGAGCCGGTAAATAAATGGTGACACGGGTCCCTTCACCAGGCCTGGAATTCACCTCAATATGGCCGTCATGTTTCAAAACAATGGCCTGGGTGGTGGCGAGACCCAGCCCCATGCCCTTTTCATGACCCATTTCCTTGGTTGAAAAATAAGGGTCGAAAATTCTGGCCAGCGTATCCTTTGGTATTCCCACGCCCTCATCTTCAACCGATACCTTCACATACTCGCCATCCGCAAGCGAAAGGTGTTCCGTATCATTTTCGTTACCGGCAAGAAAATTTTCCGCTTTTATGGTGATAACTCCCCCCCTGGGCATGGCTTCAGCAGCATTCATGAAGATATTTTCAAAAGCGGATTGCATCTGTGCAGAATTCAAATTGACCGAGCGGAGATCCTCATCGACATTGATTTCAAAACGGGTTTTGGAATGCCGCGGTGAATTTTCCACAGCGTCCGCAATGAGTTTCTCCAGCGAAACGATTTTCCTGACCGGCTTTTCACCTTTGGCCAGAATCATGAATTTCCGGGTCAGATCCCGCGCTTTAAATGATGCCTTTTCGAGTTCGTCAAGCAGATGGGCAGCTTGAGAATTCATTCCCATGTCATCTCTTAACAGTTCGATGTTACCCAGTATGGCCGACAGCAGGTTATTGTAATCGTGCGCAATGCCGCCCGACAGTGTCGCGATGGTTTCCATTTTTCGCTTTTGGGCGAGACGGGCCTCCAGTTTCTTGCGAAGGGTCACATCACTGATGGTAATTAAGAGTTCACCGGAAGGTGTCATCCGCCTGTCTTTGGCAGCTTTCGGCATGACGGCTTCCAGATGACCGAAAAATATTTCATGATCTTTTCGCTTGAATCGCAATTCCATCTGTTTCCCGCTGGGGTTCTTATAAAACGCTTTCAAACGGGAACGAAAGATGGATTCATCCCGCGGTATCATAAATTCGGCGAAGGCCTTGTCTCGGATGGCATCCATCGGCAGCTGCACCATGTCGGCAAATGTTGTATTGGTCTCTTTTATGAGACCCGATGGATCCAGTACCACATAGCCCACGGGGGCATTGTTGTAGAGATTCAGATACCGCGTTCTGGCATCCGTCAGTGCTTTCTGGGTGATTAGGAGTTCTTCATTCTGGATTTCCAGCTCAATTTGGTGCACATGCAGTTCATGGACAAGTTCCTGCAGTTTTCGACTGTCCAGATCCTCCAGATTTTCGGGCTGTAATTCCAAAATGGCTTCCGCGCGTCGGCGAAGCGAATCTCCATTTTGATTCTTTTCAGTCATATCCATCTCTTTATGGCCTCAAAAAAGTTCCATCAGAAGATATTAAGCAGGGTCTTAAATCTTCAACCCGTATTTCATTGTTTGGCGATTTTTTCGAAACTGACGGCCAGCCGGTTTCCCGGAAGTGGGAAGGCACAAACCCGAAAGTTGCCGCCATTTTTCTTGTCTGTGTATTCCAGGCCATCCAGATAACATGCTTCGCCACCCTCAAGCACCTTTAAGAACCGGTCCAGCATGCCTTTTTCCTTTGCTTCGGGCCAGATTTCCTCCAAAGGCTTTCCTTTCCATTCATGCCTGGAAATGCCGGTTATCCGTTCTGCTTCCGGGTTGCTGGTCTCAAGAATCAACTGACCTTTTTCGTTGAGACCGTACACAAAAAAGCCGGCCGGCATGTATTCAATCATATCTTTGTAGGTCTGTCGGCTATCGGTCAGGTTGTCACGGGCCAATTGAAGTTCGGTGATGTCGACAAACGTCATGAGAACCCCTGAGTAAACTTTCGGAGCGATGTAATAGGGAAGGATTCGCGCAAGATACCATTTTCCGTTTTTTGTCTGTAATTCCCGTTCCAAGGTTTCTTCATGCTTCAAAACCTTCCGTGCCGCCTTAAGGGGGTCAAAACCGACCAGTTTGTGGGACAGATGGCTCAAAGGGCGACCGATATCCTTCTCCATGATATTGAAGATGTTTGCGATTTCCGGCGAATACTTGCGGATATCCAGATTTTCATCCAAAAACAGGTTGCCGATGCGGGAACTGGTCAGCAGATTGTCAAAGTCATTGTTCAATTCGGTCAGTTCATTGATTTTGTTTTGGTATTCCGAATTGACCGTATAGAGTTCTTCGTTGGTGGACTGAAGTTCTTCGTTGGTGCTTTGGAGTTCTTCATTGCTGGCCAGCAGTTCCTCGTTGGTCGCCTGGAGCTCCTCGTTGGAGGTTTCCAGTTCTTCGATGGTGGCCTGCAGGTTTTCCCTGGCAAACTGGACTTCCTGTTCAAGGTCCCGAATGCGCTGCTGGGCCTCCGCACCCACATCATAGGTTTCTTCGGCCTCGGGTGCTTCAGAGGGCCTTTTTTCGATTTCTTCAAAAAAAACCGTGGCAAAGGGTTCCTGACCTTTTTTGCCGGGCAACGGAAGGATACGCAGGCGGATGGACTTGCTTTCTCCCAGGTGTTTTATGGGGATATTGCTGTAGGTCATCTCCTTTCCGGTCCGAAAAACCCTGTGAAGACCGGTTGCCAGTGGAATGGCCAGATCCCTCGATGCCATCTTGTTGATGTCATAGAGCGCCTGTCCCGAAGGCACCTTCAAAAAACCTTCCGTGTTGCCGATGATGTGAGCGATTTCCATCTGCTCGTTCACGATGAGTGAGAGCGGGATATAACCACCCCCCAAAAGTTCCAGATATCGCATGATCATCGGGTTTTCACGGGGCGCCCTGTATTTGTCCGGGTGCCGGAAGGGGGTGTAGGCATCCATTTTAAATCGGCTGTTGGGCGGTTCGCCGGACATTTCCGTCTGAGGAGTGCGGGCTTTCCCCCTGCACCTGTAAATTTTGAATTTCTGGTGCAGTACCTCAAAATAATCGGTCATTTCGCCAACGGTTTCGCTGGAACCCAGGAACAGTATCCCGTCCGCATTCAATGAAAAGTTAAACATTTCAAGCGCTTTATGCTGCAGAACAGGCTGAAGATATATGAGAAGATTGCGGCAGCTGACCAGGTGTGTCTTGGTAAAGGGCGGGTCTTTGACAAGGTTGTGCTGGGCGAAAACCACCATTTCACGAATTTGCCGGGCGATCTGGTAATTTTCTTCCCTGGGAATGAAGTACTTTCCCAGAAGCCGGGGAGTCAGGTCCGCCGTGATGCTCTCCGGATAAATCCCCTGTCCGGCGGCCATGATGGCGTCCCGGTCGATGTCCGTTGCGAATATCTTCAAATTGGGATGAATTTTCAGCTCATCAATGACCTCTTTCGCCAGAATGGCGATGGTATACGCCTCTTCACCCGTGGAGCATCCCGACACCCAGAATCGAATTTCACCCCTTTCATGCTGTTTGAGGAGCGCCGGCAGGTGTTTTTCCCGCAATTCACCCATGGCATCCGGGTCCCTGAAAAAACTGGTGACCCCGATCAGAAGCTCACGATACAGGGTGATTACCTCCCCGGGATGGCTTTCCAGGAATGCCACATATTCCTTCAGCTCGTTCATCTGATTGACGGTCATGCGCCGCTCAATGCGGCGGGTGATGGTACTCGGTTTGTAATAGGTGAAATCGACTTTGGTCTTTTCGCGGAGTTCCGAAAAGATGCGGGTCAGGCCGTCCTCATCGGAAAGTAATGTGTCGGACCTTTTTTCCCTTGATACATAGGGATGTTTGACGTACGCCTTCAACTGCGCGGGCATTTCATGGGGCGTCAGAATAAAATCCGCGACACCCGTGGAAGCGGCGGCACGGGGCATACCGTCGAATTTGGCGCTTCCTTCGTTCTGAACCATCACCATGCCCCCGTATTCCTTGACGGCGCGAACGCCGCGCGTACCGTCACTTCCCGTGCCGGATAGAATAATGGCGATGGCCTTTTCCGCCTGGTCTTCCGCCAGGGACCGCAGGAATATGTCGATGGGGAGATTGATACCCCGGTCCCGGCCGCCGGTTTGATCTTTGAGGACCAGTTCGCCGTGAAAGATGCTCAGGTTCTTCTTGGGGGGAATCAGATAGAGGCAATTTGCTTTTACGATCATACCGTTTTCCGCACGGTAGACGCCCATCTCGGTCTTTTTGGAGAGAAGTTCAACCATCATGCTCTTGTAGTCCGGGGACAGATGCTGCACAACGATGAATGCCAGGCCGCTGTTGGCAGGCATGTTCGTGAAGAAAGCCTCAATGGCTTCAAGACCACCGGCGGAAGCGCCGATGCCGACATAATGGGTGGGCCGAGTGGGATCTGAATTTTGCATTCGGTTTACCTTCCTGCTTAAAAGGGGCTCTTGCGGTTTTCAGCTGCAAATATTCAAGGCCGGATTGTATTTTAAAACGGTTAGAAAAATTACCATTTGCTCATTGCTCTTTCAAGATATTTTTCCATTAAACTTCGCAATACGTTTCAAAGAAAGCTGTTCCCATCTTTGCCGTCACAGGCTCAATCGTCGTAAATGCCGGCAAGCTGGCTATTGGTTTCTTTCAACATTTCAAAATAGTATGAAAGCTGCTTGCGAAGTTCGTTGTTTTGGTCTTCAGAAATTCTCAGACGGTTCAATATCTCATTGTTATATCGGGCCAAATCTGATTTTTTCAGCATAATTTCACTCATTTTGGTAGCCAGTTCATTGCGCTTATGGAGTGCCCGGCTGAGATGCGCATCCAGTTGGTGCTTCGCTTCTTTGAGATCGGCGTTTACGCTGAAAAGGCGCTCCTGAGCCCTTTCCCGCTTATCAACCTCTAATTGAAGCTTCCGGATGGCTTCTTTCATACCGGACTCTCTCTGCTTCAAATCCGCAAACAGGATTTCGTAGGGTTCGACAAGGCTCGTCTGAACCATGGCCCTGTAAAGGAAATAAAAACTGAGATATTTAAAAAGATGACCGATTAAATTGCTGATATCATAAACGCCGATATAGAAAATAAAACTCAGTTCGGCCAGAATCGTTAGAAAAATGGACAACAACATGAGCGTGAAGATATGGGTGGAAAACTGTTTTCGGTATAGTGACAAATGAAAACCCGCTCCCAATAAAATCAGGCAGATCAAAATTTCGCTGATGCGCTTGAAGGCCGTCAAACCCGACCCTTCAACATAGCAATCCGGAAACATGGACCCATGAAAAATGGCCGCCACGAGCAGGGCGGTTACAAAAGCATAAACCGTTGCCACACGGTCGGGCCGAATGATTTCCCGTCTAACAAAAAAAGGGGCGATCAAAAGCGATATACATTCCGTGTATCGGGCCGCAATCCAGAGCTGCGTCGCCAGATTGGAATTGTCTCCGGGAAAAATATCCATGCCCTTGTAAGCAAGGGTGTGCAGCAAATCATCAAAACCCACAAACAGATAAGCGATGCCCAAAAAAAGAAAAAAAGCGTTTTTTGAAAAGCTTTTTGAGTTCCAGGCGATGATAAAGATGCAGGAAGCAATGATGATGCTGAATATTTCCACCAGAAAATGGAAGAGCACGTAGTTGTAAAGACTTGTGGCGTAAAGGGCCGGGAGGGTCAGCAGGAAGATGAAAGGAATTTTTCTCATTTTTCCGTCATTTGTCAGATTGAGCTTAAAGCGTGCCATAAGGGATTGAAAACCTTTATGCATAAAGGAAAATGGGTTGGAAAAAAAACCGTTTCCACCCCAGATTATGGTCAAGTGATATTTTGGTTTCTGGATTGTATCTTTACTTTTGAGCTGCATGATGAGTTGGAGATTTACCCACCTGAAGTCATCCCAAAAATCGGTTAGCTCCATGCATCTCACAACCCTCAATCCGCAACTTCCCGATGAGGATATCACAAGCATTCGACTGTGGAAAATTGCTTGAGATATCATTCCAGCCGGAACGTTAAGCTCAGCGGCCCCTCCTCAGAACTTCTCCGGAACCGCATTATTTCCAGGAGTCCACTGAAGCGCTGGGTTGGCCGTCTACAGATGCCCCTAACTGATCGGTATTCCCTGTAAAAAAGCTCATGACTTCTATGAACATTCCTGCCTATTTGCTTTGTGGATATTTAGGTGGTCCGACCCCAGCCTCAGAACTATAGCATCAGTCTTCCATCCAAAGGGCTACATCCTGCCTGATCTTCTCCGGCATACTCAACGCCACCGCATGACCGGCTTCGGCGTAATAAGGAAAGTAAACAGTCCTCTTTTCCGGCGTCACCGTGCCGGTCAGGGAATCGGGTCGATACCAGATCGTGAAGAACTTGTCGCACTCCGGGCAGGGCGTTTCCACTTCAACCTTGGCCACAATATCGGAATATTTCTTAAAAGAGTAGGGCAACACACTGGCATAAATGGAAAGATCCCACGGCGCTTCTGTGATCATGACCTGAACCAGCGGCAGGTTTTCCAAAAACAAACGGCCGTACCTTGGACTTTCTGGATCCACATCGTAATTTACAGCGTCAACACCATAAAATCCCCCATAAACGTCAAAGTTCATCAAAAACGTGTAGTATTCATCCCAGGGACCCAATTCCCCGAACACCTCTTCCAGAGAAACATAATCCACCCCTTGCTGCATCGCTTCACGCACCGTACTCTCGGCCTTCAGTAAAATCTCTTCCCGATTTTGCACATATGCGGAAATGGATGCCTTAAGACCTGGTGAGAGATTGTCAAAATTGCTCCAATTCTGAAACGAGTAAATTTCCTCCTTCCGAGGCCCATATTTGTAGGCCCCTGTGCGGTTTTCCGCATAAAAAGGAGTGATCTTGGTTATGTCCGTCTCCAGGATGGAGGTGGCTGTGCTCACGTAATTGAGCCACGCATCCGACCACGCATTGATAACCCAGGACCAGGTCACATCTTCATCATATTTGTACATGTCTCGCAGAGCGGTCTCGGTGACGAAATTCAGTGCTTTTTCCATGGGATCGCACGTGGAATCTCCCTTCGGGCAGGGAGTATATGTGGTCTCCGTTTCTTCAGCGATGCGGTAAATCACCGATCCCGGTTCTTCATAGGCGATCCCCGTCAACTGGCTCTGGTATTTTCCGGTGAGCTGCGGCTCGATCATGATATGTCGCCCGAACTGACGGGTCACTTCCTCGGGATCGTGGGCTTGACCCTTGTTTTCCGGGAATACCGCGTCGAGATGGGCCTGGATTTCTTGGACCAGCGTCTCGTCCTGGTAGATATTATCTTCCTGGAATTCGGGGCTGTAATTCCTGTAAAACAACATCATATTGAGCATCACGGTTGTACGGGTACCCCCGTAGCTTTCCCCCACCAGAATAACGGGGTTTTTCCTGATTGTCGTGTGGTTTTCCAGAAATCGAAGCACCACCCGCAGCACTTGGGCCCCATCGATAAAGGGATTGCAGTTCTTAAGCGTGAATTCTGCTTTCGGGGTCGAAACTCCTTCCGGCAGAAAGTTGTAAGCATATCCGGTAAGCGGAGCATCTATATACAGTAGGTTCCCCATCTCCGACCAAGAGTAAGGGTTTGCAAAGATGGGCTCATTTTCATACCGAAGCGGATCCGATGACATGGGCGCTGTATTCAGAGAAAGAAGGCCGTCGGTTGTGGCGGCCCCCGGTCCTCCATTGACAAATACGAAAAGGGGTTTTGATCCGGAGTCCTCCTGGGCAGGATGGAAGGAATAAAAGATCCTTGCTCTGGATGAAGTGTAAGGAATTTGGGCAAGCTGATAGGAAAGCGCTTCGATCTCTGTAAACCCTACTTCGGCGGTGATAGCAGGCTCAGGGCCAGATGAGCTGGAATTACTGCATGCGGATGTCAGAAACATCAAGACACTCAGGACGAGAAATTGCATCTGAAAATTAAAAACAGTAAATTTCATTTGTTTTTTACGTTCCTTTCAAAAATTCTTTTTCCTTACTCGCGGTTCCCCATTACCGGTCAATACGCACTGAACATCTTCCTCCCCCTTTGGATAGATGCGCAAACGGCGTTCGGCGAACAAGTAATTGTACAGTTTTCTGTTTATCTCCTAAGGGAAAAACATCTTAGCAAAAAATTCTGGTCTTTCTAATGTCATGCTTTCTGTATAGCATTCAAATATGAAGGCTAAACAGGAAGGCGTTTATTTCCGCATAAAACAGATTCCGTCATATACTACGTCCCTTTATAATGCGCATCTGAAGGAAAACATTCAACCAAGCAAAGAGATGAAAAAATATTCGATGACTAGATCGCCTCGGATCTTAGAAATATTCTGGCCTCAACTTGTTTCGTTTCTATAGAAAAACCCAAATATCGTCAAAAACGATAGAGCTGTGATATCATAAAGCCAGTAGGTTTGACCGATCGTTGAGATTTATGCCATCACTAAGAGGTCGATCGCTGGTGATTAATTGAGAAAGGTACAATAATCAGCCCTGTCAAAATCTTGTGAGATCAATTAGTTACCACAAGCGCTATGGATTCAAACCTCCGTTCATGGTGTCACGAAATCTTGCCCCATGCCATTTATTATCAAATTCCAAAAAATTTAGCACGTGACAATTTTTGATGCAAACAGAAATGTAAGAATCCCAGAAAAACCACGATCTTTTTATGGAAGCCATTGGAACCTTGGCAGGAGGGATTGCCCATGATTTCAACAATATCTTAGGAATTATTTTAGGCAATGCGGAACTGGCCATAGACGATGTGCCCGACTCGAATCCTGCCAGAAACAACCTGGATGAAGTGAGGAAAGCCTGCCTGCGGGCAAAAGACGTGGTAAGCCAAATCTTGGCTTTCAGCCGAAAATCTGAATCTGAGCAAAAACCGTTCAACATTGCGTCCGTGGTCACCGAATCTCTCAAGCTATTGCGGGCATCCATCCCCACGAGCGTCGATATCCGCCCAAATATCTCTAATGATATTGAGGATATCCTCGGAGATCCCACGCAGATTCATCAGATTATGATCAATCTTTGCACCAATGCGGCCCATGCCATGGAAGATGCAGGGGGGACTCTGGAAGTCGTTTTTGAAAATACGGCGCTACATGAAGATAAGGCATACGGATACACGGAATTAAAACCCGGCCCCTATGTGCAGTTAAGTGTGAGTGACACAGGATTTGGCATAAGCCCTGAAGTGATGGAGCGGATTTTTGATCCTTATTTCACGACCAAAGATGTGGGTAAAGGCACGGGACTTGGCCTTTCGGTGGTTCACGGTATCGTCAACAGCCACAAAGGAGGAATTTCGGTGGAGAGTGAAGCCGGAAAGGGGACGACATTCAACCTATTATTCCCGGCCGTTGAACGGCTGATGTCGCAAAAGCCAAAAAAGTTGGAGGACCTCCCCACCGGAGAGGAACGCATTCTGTTTGTTGATGACGAAGATGCCATGGTGAGTCTGAACCGGCAGCGGCTGGAAAGGCTCGGATATAAGGTTGTTTCCAAAACCGACCCCTCTGAAGCCCTGGCGTTTTTCCGTGACAATTCCCATCAAATCGACCTGGTCATTACGGATATGACCATGCCACGCATGACCGGAGACAAGTTGGCACGGGAGATGCTCAACATCAGATCCGATATTCCGATTATCCTTTGTACCGGATACAGCAGCAGAATCTCAGGGGAGAAAGCTCAGGAGCTCGGCATTTGGAAATACATCGAGAAACCCATCGAAATGGGGACGTTGGCGAGGTCGGTAAGGGAAGTTTTGGATGATAACCGGAGC
>JGI10211J34971_10002617_pt1 | contig 14588 bp, 17 predicted proteins | sample Etolagsediment_FD_34971 | JGI IMG/M metagenome (IMG submission 34971) | reverse complement strand
CACGCCACCATCGCCATAGCTTACAACCTCAATTGCGAAGTCATTTGGCTCACAATCCACCGCCGAAGCGGCCGCCGCAAGCCAAACAAAAACCATGAAAAAAACTATTTGTGTTCTTGTGTCCGACATAATTTCAGCCTCAACAGGCAAAAGGAGCTTATCACTCTTATCCACATCGTTTACGAAGCAGCAATCCACCGATGCCGAATAGCAGCATGGTTGCCGGTTCCGGTATAGGCTCTGCGCCCGGTGTTCGAATCGGAAGCCAACCTGCGTCATAGTTAGTCCAGACCCAGCTATCCCAGTCGCCGTCGCTCAACTCACGAAAAGAAACACCGCCCATGTCCAATGACCATATCTCGTTGTCGGTGCTGTTATAGTAGGCCCAGCCGGTATAGATACCTTCGCCGTAGTCGTATTCGGCGCCGCCGGGATAGTCAAAGTCGTCAATGAACATACCCCACGTGCTGCCGTAATCTGTCGCAAAAACATCCAGCGCACCGGCATCACCAATCGCAGCCAGCCCGTCCCAGCCGGTAGCAGCCCCATCCCACCTGAAAGTGAACAGGAAGCTATTGCCGAAATCGAAGTCAATAGCTATCGTTGCTTCGTTACTCCCGCTGCCGGCTGCGTATTTGATGTCGCCGGTGTAAATTTCCCCGCGCGCTGCGGCGCATATCGCCGAAAAAACAATTAAACAAATTAAAGTTTTCAACTTCATCGCTTTTCACCTTTTTTTCAAAATTCTCCAAATCAGTCTCTTCAACACCGCGCTTTCGTAACAAGTGCCTGTTAGCTTTTCTCTTTTTTCATTTCAGCGTTTTCTTTGGCCCTTAGCGCGAGGGCATATCCAATAAAAAAAAACCGCCGTTCCCGCGAGAGGAACGACGGTTCATACTGCCCGTTATGGTTCAAGAAGTCCGTTTGCTTGCATCTGCAGCGGACGGCCTCTTGATACATTACTGTTCCAAATCGCGAGAACAACACAATTATTTGCCAACAACAGGCAGGTTTTCTGACTTGTGTCCTTACCTCGAGACGCCTTCCCATCCAGCACCAATCTTGAGTACCGCAGCAAATACCTTCATCTACTGGTTATTACTAAAGATTGGTGCTGGACAGTGGCATAGTGCCTCTCGGGTTTGCGACCGGATACAGTGCAAGGTATATCAACACAAATCCAGTCACAGCGGACGCTTACAGCGGCGCGACCGTCGCGGATTTTAACCGCGTTCCCATTTGACTATCCGAAAATCAACCGATTTTCAGACCTGTCGTCGGCTATGAACTTTCCAAAAAGAGCTAACAACTAATTTTTACCACACCCGCCAAACCTTATCAAGAAAAAAATTTAGAAAATGTAAAAATTCAAGATGCCTCTCGATTTTATCCTCACGTTTTCATAACTATCAAAATGATCCCTGCCAGGATGATAATTGCGAGCACACATACGCCAATTGCGATTGAGAAGACCCACATGAAGCGTTTGTGCTGGCGGGACATGACGTATTTCAAGTACCTGTCGCTGGCGGCGAATGTCTTACTCATCTGCATAATGCTATCCGTCTGGCTGACCGTATCGGTATCCAGCTTATCTAATGTCTGGTTGAATTTGTTAAAGTTTTCGTTTATTTGTGCATCGATATCCGCCGAGACGGAGAGTTTTTGATTCATATCGACAAGCGCATGGGTCTGCTTGGCCGTCTCAGCCGGTATCTTTTCAACGATATCGACAAACTGCTGTTCCTTCAGGGCCTTACCTTTTAATTGCTCAATCAGGCCATCGACCAACTGCCTTTGATTTTCCACCGAATTGGGCACATTCTCCAACAGCTCAGGCAGCTCATCTATCCTCTTCATCAAATTCTCATGCTGGGCAACCTGCTTACTCAGATGCTCGTTTATACCACCCAATTGGTCAATCAGACTGTCAAACGCCTTGCCGAGCTTCTCGATATTCTCTTTTCTCTCGACCGCTCCGCTCCTCTTGACAATTTCAAGTCCGCCCGTCTTGCTGTGTTTCTGGTTAGGCTGTGCGGTAATCACCCCCCCACCTTCATCACAAATCAACCCGTCCTTATCAACGGCTACATAAGGCTCACTCCGCCGACCGGCACGATTTGTCCACCAACCATCAATCTTTGCCCACAACTCCTTTAAGCCCATAGCAGTATCCTTTCTGCTCGCCAACTACCCTCTGTCTTCTGTTTTCGAACTACGAACTACGAACTACGAACCATTAGAACTTTTCTCTTTGTAATTTCAAGCCTTTTTTGTTAGCATTTATTCATTGAGGCGAACACAAATATAAGGGGCACACATGAAGTTAGCAACGTACTTGCACAACGAAGCCGTATCTTGTGGGATAATTACCGAAAAAGGCATTATAGACATCCCCTCCTCCACACATTCCAAAGTCAGGCTGCACACCATCAGGGAAATACTCGTAAGGGGCGATTCGGCTATGGCTGAAATTACCGGCCTTGCCGATTCCGCCGAGGACTTCATCCAAATCGACGATGTGAAGCTGCTTGCGCCGATACCTCGGCCGGGCAAGGTCATCGGCTTAGCGGGCAACTACGAAAAGCATATTATAGAAGCGGGCCTGAAGTTAGGATTAAGCCACTCGCCGCGAAGTACCACCGTACCCAGACCTTTCCTGATGCCTGCAACCGTCATTACAGGCCCGGACACGAAAATTCCCTGGCCGTCTTTTAGCGAGCAAATCGATTACGAAGTTGAGTTGGCCGTCGTAATCGGAAAACTCGCTAAGTGTGTGCCGCCAACACAAGCCCTTGACTATGTAGCCGGCTATTGCATCGCTAATGATATCTCGGCCCGCAGCGTGACCTTCATGGAAAACCGGAGAGAGCGCCCCTGGGATGAATTCTTCGATTGGCTGAATGGCAAATGGGCCGATGCCTTCTTGCCCATGGGCCCGTATCTTACGACCGCAGATGAAATCGACGACGTTCAAGACCTTGACCTCCAGCTTACCGTCAACGACAAAGTGCGACAAAAGGCCAACACCTATCAGATGATTTTCCCCGTCGCCGATATAGTGTCATTTTTAAGCTATCTTATGACTTTGGAGCCCGGTGATGTGATTGCCACCGGCACACCCGAAGGTGTCGCTATGGCAACAGGTAAGTTTTTGCAACCCGGCGACAAAATCCAGTGCAAAATTAAAAACTTAGGCACCCTCACAAACACGCTGGCGGACCGCCCTGGGCAATTTTACAAACCACTAAAAAAGTAGCCGCCCAAGCTGCAGATGTCGCGGCTAAACTGTGTTGTAATCAAGTTTTGTAGGGTGGGCCTTGGCCCACCGCTCGTTTCCTCCGGGTGCCACGGCCAAACTTGTTTGGCCGTGTAAAAAACGTAGGATGGGCAAGTTGCCCGGCCTGAGATGGGCCAAAGGCTTTGCCCGTGAAGTTTGGATTCGCTATTTGACCGTCTGGTGGTCCATGAAGCCTTCGAGTTTTCGTGAGCGGACGGGGTGCTGCAGCTTTCGTATCGCCTTGGCCTCAACCTGTCTTACGCGCTCACGCGTCACTTTGAATATCCTGCCGACTTCTTCAAGTGTGTATGTGTAGCCGTCCCCGATGCCGTATCGCAGCTTGATAATCTCACGCTCACGATAGGTCAAGGTCTTAAGCACATGGTCGATTCTTTCTTTAAGCATCTCCTGAGTGGCCGACTGCACAGGCGAATCAACCGTGTCATCTTCAATAAAGTCGCCGAAATAGCTGTCTTCACTTTCCCCGATGGGTCTATCGAGGCTGAACGGGTGTTTTGATATTTTCAAAACTCTGCGAGTCTCCGCCACGCTCATGTCCGCCTCGTTGGCAATCTCTTCAATCGTCGGCTCTCTGCCGAGTTCCTGCAATAGCCTCTTACTTGCCGTCCGCAGTTTGCTCATCGTCTCTATCATGTGGACAGGTATCCGAATCGTCCGCGCATGGTCGGCGATTGCCCGAGTAATCGCCTGTCGTATCCACCATGTCGCGTACGTGCTGAACTTGTATCCCCTTCGGTATTCATACTTGTCCACCGCCCGCATCAGCCCGCTATTACCCTCTTGGATAATGTCCAGAAAGCTAAGGCCGCGGTTGCGATACTTCTTCGCGATTGAAACCACCAGCCTCAGATTTCCTCCCGAAAGATTCCGTTTGGCGTATTCATACTGCATATAAACCGCCTCAGTAGCCCTCAGCCTTTTATCAAGCTGCTTCGGCGTCTCCAGCACTAAATCCTGCAAACCGCGAAGCTCCTGCTTCATCGCATCGATATCTTCCTCTGTATATTCCCTGTCCGGCCCTGCTTCGATAGTCTGCTCCAGCTGGTGCATCTTCTTGCTTATCCCCTGCAGCTTTTTCATCATCTGTTGAATTCTTCCCGTTCGCAGGCTCAGCTCCTCAAGCAGAGTCGCAATTTTACGCCTGTTTCTGTGAATCTGCTTAAGATACTTCCTTGCCTCATGTACATCCCCGTCATCCATCAGCTTTTGAAACATGTCCGTATTTTGTTCAAGCAGCTTGTTTACCGTACTGAGATTCTTCGGCAGACGCTTTTTTACTACCGCTCTGACTAAGTTCTCCGTGGAGCTCATCTTCATGGTTCTGTCAAACGGCAGCGTCCCGTCGTGCACCTGTTGCAGAATTTCCTCCGCGCCTCTGGCACAATAGTCGTTTTCAAGCACCTTTCTTCGGAATCCTAAACGAGTCAGCTCAATCTTACGCGCCAGACTTATTTCCTCTTCACGTTTAAGAAGCGGTATCTCACCCATCTGCGTCAGATACATTCGCACAGGGTCGTCAATCCGCTTAACTTCTCCTTCGACAAGCCGCTTCTCAAGAATCAGGTCATCCTTAACACCTACTTTAACCTGTGCCTCGTCCGTATCGCTTTCCGCGAAATCTTCCTGCGTCTGCTTGGCTATGTCCGCCTCGTCAATGAGCTGCACCCCCAGTTCGTCCAGTGTCATCAAAAGACTGTCCAGGCGATTGGGCGATATCGCCTCCTCCGGCAGCTCCTCATTCATTTCCTCGTACGTAAGGTAGCCCTTCTTCTTACCCTTCTCTATAATCGCCTTTATCGCCGCCTCAGCAAGCCTCCTACGGATAGCACGCTTGTCACCCGAAATCGCCGATTCCTCAACGTTCGCCCCGGCAACCGCTGTTTCTTCACCGGCACTTACCGCCCCGGTTGATTTCTTAACCCGGTTTTTCTTCGCCCTTTTCGTCCGTCTCTTTCTCTTTTTTGCCACTATCTGCCGTCCAAAAAAAATCTCGTTTACTTATCTAACCATCTGACCGTCCAACCACCCTGTCTAAATCGGCATCATCCCCGGATTACGCTTGTTTGTCTTGGGCAGGATTTCACTGATCTTACGCAGTGACTCCGTATCATCATCCCGCAAAACCGCTTTTATCCTGCCTTTTTGAACATTCTTCGCATAGTCCTCCATTACATTAAGTGCCTGTTCAAACCGCTGGGCGAAATTGCCCTTTTTCTCGCCAGCTTCTGCCAGGTCCACAATCGCGCTGCCGGCCTTCACGGATTCAAGCCTGCTTAACAGCTCCGCAAGCACAACCTTTTTACCTCTGCCGAGTGACTCAAATACCACCTCGGCAATTTCACGCAATACCGGCACATCAAACTGTGCAATTGTAATTCTTCCTGCTACGCTCTCAAACCGTTTCGGTTCATTCAGCAAAACTTCCAAAATTTCCTGCTGAGCCCTGGCAAAAAGACCATCTCCCAAATCTACGCTCACAACCTTCTGATTCTGCACGCTGAAGCTGTCGCTTCTGACCAGCCTGGCAGTGAGCCTTGCAAGCTCACGGTTTATCTGATTGCTTGACAGTCCGATTATCTCGGCTAACTTACCGACTATTAATCCCTTCCCTATCGGGTCAACTCTGCCGCCTTTTATGGCTGTGGCAACCGTCCGCAAATACTCTTCTGTCACCGCTCGCCTGTCGGTAAAGTTATCACTGCTTCCCAGACCATCAACAAGTCTTTGCCACTTGAACTCCATCACATCGACCGCATCGGCAATGACCTGCCCAAACGCCTCGGCTCCCGCCGTCAGCAAAAATTCGCACGGGTCCTTCCCCTCTCCCACAAAGGCTAATTTAATATCAATTCGCTCTGCCAGACAAACCTCCAGCGCCCTGTTGGCAGCTTCTATTCCCGCTGTGTCGCTGTCGAAAACCAGCACAACACGCTTGGCATACCGCCGCAGTACTCTCGCGTGTCCGCCGGTAAAACTCGTCCCCAGAGTTGCCACAACATTCCTGTTGCCGAATTGATGAGCCATTATCACATCGGTATAACCTTCGACAACAACCGCTGTGCCGCTTGAGACGATCTCGTGTCGGGCCTTGTCCAGTCCGTACAGCGAATTACTCTTATCGAACAGCACTGTTGTCGGCGAGTTTATATATTTGGCTCCCTCCTGGCCTAATGCCCTGCCGCCAAAGCCAACTACTCTGACTGTTACGTCGAAAATTGGAAAAATCAATCGATTGCGAAACTTATCATAGACCCCGCGGTTTTCTTTTTCTCTGGCGACGGCAAGCCCCGCATCTAACAAAGTCTTCTCAGAGATATTAGCGGCCTTCGCTTTTTCAACCAGGTGGGCCCAGCTTTCCAGAGCCAAGCCAAGGCCCCATACCTTTGCCGACTGCTGACTTATCTGCCGCTGTTCGATATACTTACGGGCCTTTGCGCCCTTTTGCTCGTCATACAGATTATCCCGCCATAACTTTTGAGCCCACACATTGACCCTGGCTACATATTTTGGATCCACCTCCTCTTGGCCGCTGCTGGCGGGCCTTCGCTTCAACGGCTCCAGTTTGATTCCTGCCCGCTGAGCCAGTCGTGCGATAGCATCGGGAAAACTTACGTTCTCGCGAAGTTGAACAAACTTGAAAACATCTCCACCGGCACCGCACGCAAAGCACTTGAATATCTGCTTGACAGGGTTGACGTACAGGCTCGGCCTATGGTCGGCGTGAAATGGGCACAGACCCACCATTTCTTTGCCCTTTTTTACAAGGCCCAGGTGCTCCGATATTACATCTACTATGTCTGTAGCCTGTTGAATCTGGCTGATTATGCTATTGTCGAACGTTACCGACACATCCACTCCATCTATAGTGATACTCCCTTAAACCGAATCCACCCCACTCCTCCCTGAGACCACAATAGCACCCACACCGGCGGGCCGAGGCTGAGATACCGCTCTACTTACGCTATTGGCCGGCTAACCGGCTACAAAGAAGTGGTCATTAAAGTATAGCCCAATTCGGCAAAACGTCAAGTCAACCCCCACAGAAACCCGTTTTTAGCACTGAAAAAGGCTGTTTTGCCACGCCTTGGACACTTAGTGTAATAAGACAATTCCTCAGTCGGTGCACAGGCTTTGCAAATCGGTTATCGTCAATTCGCTTAGGTGATTGACAACCTTCTCGGCGAATTCTTTCAGTTCCTCGGCTGGGTAGGTGTTAGTTACAGCAACTCGGTGCATTTGGGCTGCCTTAGCGGCCTGGAGGCCCCAGCGGGAATCCTCCACAAACACGCACTGCGTCGGTAAGATCTTGTCTTTACTGGCTTTATTGAGTCGGTCCAATGTCAGGAAAAGGCCTTGCGGGTCGGGCTTGCCTTTCTTGGTGTGGTCGGCGGCAACGATTATGTCGAAGGAATGGGCTAAATCGGTGTTTTTGAGCATTAAATGGATGTCGCTTAAGAATGCGCCGGAGCAGATGGCGGTGGGGATGTGGTTTTTGGAGAGCATGTGTACGCACTCGGCTGCGCCCGGGATGATGGTGGTTTGGGTTTTGGCTAACTGTTTGAAGAGGGCGGTCTTGCGGTGGACAAGTTCGTAAATGCCGGCTTCGTCAAGGTTTAGAGCGAAGTCGGTGGATACTGCCCGGGCACATTCGATGTCGGTATAGCCGAGGTAGCTGGCGTAGTAGCGCTCTTTCGGTAAGTCAACGTTGTAGTGTCGGGACAGAGCGTCCCTGAAGGTCGAGTAGTGGAGTGGCTCGGCGTCGGCTATTACACCGTCGAAATCGAATATAACTGCTTTTAACATAATAAGTTCCAGCTCATAGACAGATTGTAATTATTCGGTACGCAGGGAGCTATTATTGCGAAGAAACAGGGTTTGTCAATAGATTTTGGCGGAATTTTGGAGCGTCGGGGGCAAGAATTTTGTTGGTTATGTTAGTATTAGAGGAGGTTATATCATGGCGAAAACTTGGTGAATTGGTTCTGGAAGTTGGGGGTTAGTGCGTTCAGATAGGGCACGGGATTGGGAGTAGGAATTACATGTTTTTGGTTGAATTTTTTGAAAATTGGCGAGCGCGTGGACACCTGGTAAATAGGATTGGGGGTGAAATTTTTTTTAAGTCTTTATGGCAATTGGACTTAGGCGAAAATGAAAAAATTACAAAAAATGGAATTTTTTGACAATTCGGCGCACTTTTTGACAGTTTTTTAACAATTCGGCGCACTTTTTAACACTTTTTGACACTTTTATTATAGACAATCCCTGTCGTCAAGTGCTTTTTTAGAGGTGGTTTAACTTGCCACAGTTCTTGGGACTCCGCCGTTAGGCGTCCTGTGGACTTACGGAGAGTTCACCGAGGGGACAGAGATTGTTAGGTACGGATGGACGCGGATCCGCCGTCGTTAAAACTATGGCGAGACAAGTTTCGCAGGTACCTATTACCTAAGGCACATGGGCATAAATTTACGCAGATTTGATTAGACGGGATTTACAGGATTTACAGGATTTTAATTTTGATTCAGCCACAGATACCTATTACCTAAGGCACATGGGCACAAGTGAACACAGGTACCTATTACCTAAGGCACATGGGCATAAATTTGCACGGATTGTTTTTTTGTTAGTTGGCCTTTTGTTCTTTTGTTTGTTATTCCTCACTAAAACTCTCACATAGCGAAATGCCTTTTTCGGTCAATGCGATGTTGCGCCTCCATTGCCCTGTCGCGGATTTTCTCAAACAATCATATCCCAATAAGTAGAATATTCGGTTGTTGGCCGTGGCTATAGAAATGCCGAGCGCTTCTCCAATTTCTTTCTTGGTCGGAGCACAATCATTGCTCTTGATGTAGTCATAGATAAAACGCAAGGTACGCATTTGCTTATCTGTTAATTGTCGTTCCATAGCAACCTCATTTTCACAGTTTAATTTGTTGGAGTTGTTCGGTTGTCATTGAAGCTCTCACATGCCAAACGGCCTTTTTCAGTCAATACGATGTTGCGCCCCCATAATATTGTCTCGGATTTTTTCAAATAACCATGTTCCAATATGTAGAATATTCGCATGTCGGCGGCGGTTGTAGAAATACCGAAAGCTTCTCCAATTTCTTTTCGGGTCGGAGCATAACCATTGCTCTTGATATAGTCGTGGATAAAACGCAAAGCATGCATTTGCTTGTCTGTTAATTGTCGTTCCATACCCCACATTTTACCGGCAAAAGGGGTGGTTTTCAACAATTTTGACTATTTTTCCTGAAAAGGGTTGACAAGCTGAGATTATCTGATACAATTGTACCTGCAAAGGGAAGTTCATTTTTGGAGCAGTGATGGCAGGAAGAGGGTCAATTCTTTGGCTTGTTCTCTTGGGGATTAGAATAATCTCTGCGCCGTCAGCGGCAGAGGTATCTTTTCAGGGTCTGGGTGGCCTGTCGGGAGGTGGTGGTTTCCTTAGTTCGGCAGTTGACGTATCTGCAAACGGCTCGGTTGTAGCAGGAACAGCCGAAGGCACTTCAGGCTATGAAGCGTTCCGCTGGGAGAATGATGTGATGACGGGCTTGGGCGATTTGGAAGGCGGTGGCTTCGGTAGCTGGGCGCAGGGTGTTTCAGCCGATGGTTCGATTGTAGTGGGACACGGCGAATCTAAGTTGGGCGACTGGCCGGAAGAAGCCTTCCGCTGGACAGCGGCTGGTGGCATGCAGGGCATTGGATACCTGCCGGGCGGAAGTTATAGCTATGCTGAAGACATATCGGCTGATGGGTCCGTCATCGTGGGATGGAGCGAAAACGCATCCGGTGGTCAGATAGCTTTCCGATGGACCGAAGCCGGAGGGATGCAGGGCATAGGGCCAAGTGGCCTTGGCAGTTATGCCTATGGTGTTTCTTCCGATGGGTCCGTTGTAGTCGGAGAGAGAAACGGTGAAGCGTTCCGCTGGGAGAATGGTGTCATGACTGGACTGGGCGACCTGCCGGGGGGAGATTTTTATAGCCACGCTTACGATGTCTCGGCTGAAGGCTCGGTTGTAGTAGGATATAGTTGTGTAAATATAATCCCTGGGTCCTTCTTAGTGGAATTGGAGGCATTCCGGTGGACTGAATCAGAAGGTATGCAGGGCCTTGGTGACCTGCCCGGCGGTAGTTTTTTTAGTGTTGCCGAAGCTGTTTCAGCGGATGGTTCTATTGTGGTTGGTCGAGGCTCATCTGCCTTAGGCGACGAAGCGTTTATCTGGGATACAGATAACGGAATGCGGCGTTTGCAAGATGTATTAGAAAATGCCTTTCAACTCGACCTAACTGGTTGGACATTGGAAAGTGCCACCGGGATATCCGCCGACGGTTTGACAATTGTTGGCCAAGGTATTAACCCAAGCGGATACACAGAGGCTTGGATTGCAACAGTTCCCGAACCCTCCACGCTCTTACTTTTCGCTCTTGGCGGCTTGGGCTTGAGAAAACGCAGAGCTACCTAACGTTTTGCTAACTCAGCATCGAGAAATTCCTTGACAAATCGGGCCGAAGTTTTGTATAATAGAGGTATCGCGGTTGCGGAACACTAAAAACCAAATATATTGACTTACGCCACAACCGCGTTTTCGGCCCTGGCTTATGTCAGGGCCTTTTTGCTATGGGAAAATCGGGGAATTTGGGAAAAATTTTTACTGGAATACTGGACGGAGATGGGTATTCGCTCAGCGTGTTCTGGGCTTGGCAGGCTGGGAGATTTTTGGTATAATAAGACTGCAAAGAGTTACTTATTTCTCCGAGGGTCGCTGTCTCTGCAATGGGGGCAGCGGCTTCTCCTTTTTCAGCCCGCTCAGTTTTTAGCGCTTCCATCATAAAATCCTTTCGATAAACGATAAAAATTTAGCCCTACCACCCTATTACTTCTCGGCTTTGGCGTCATTCGGCTTCGCTCACGACAAGCGGTGGTGTTGAGAAAACGCAGGGCATAAAAAGCTGTGGACAATTCTTGTGGCTTGATATATTCTATCTGCCATAATTAAGACAGAACAGATAAAAACAGAGAGTTATTTTTGAAAGGAGTCTAAGAAAATGTTTAGAAAAGTTCTTTTAGTAATTGCTTTAATCTTTGTAGTGTGTTCACTAACAGGTTGTCAAACCGTCCAGGGTTTAGGCGAAGACATTCAATCTGTCGGTGAAGCGGGTGAGTCGGCTTTAGAATAAGAGGACAAACTCTGACACAAGGCTTTTTCCACTGAAAAGTTTTGTCCAAGATGAATTTGTCGTTGGCATATTAACTTTTTTCAATCGTGAATACTTTATGCAGTCGGGTTATTTTAAAGATTTTGTAGATTTGCTTGCTCATGTTTCGCAGCTTCAGGTTTCCCCTGCCGAGCGTGATGGTCTTTTGCAGTTTGACGAGAAATCCGAGTAGCACCGATGACATAAACTGAACCTTTTTGAAATCCAGCGTCATATTTGTTCCGGGCTGCGATTGGGCCAACTGGAGAATGTCGGCTTCGATTCTGCAGAGTTGGTCTTCCTCGACCAGCTGCGAGACCTTAAACGTAATCACGACATCGCCGTACACCGGCTCAATCAGCAAATATGGATTGTTCAAATCAAACCGCATCTAAAGCATATGTTATAAAAAATATAGCTACTGGGAATTATGGTTCAATATTTTACCATTTAATTCACGATTCTGGCTGATTTTATGGTGATATGATGCTCATGTCAAGGGTGTGGTGAGCCTATCGAATTTAAAAATTTATGGCGGTACTGGAGCGGATTTGATATGATAGATTCAGTGGAAAGTTTTCTGTATTTGGCGTTTTATAAAGAGTAGGATAATTGCTGCAAAAGTGTAAACAGGTTAAAATAAAACTCTAACAGGGTAAAAGGGCAAAGGAACGGTATGGAATGCAATTTTATAACAATTGTCTCAGGTCTGCCTCGTTCAGGTACTTCTATGATGATGCAAGCCCTGCAGGCCGGTGGTATGGGTGTCGTTACAGATAACATTCGCAAAAGTGACTTAGAGAATCCCAAAGGTTATTATGAATTTGAGCCGGTTAAAAAGACCAAAGCCGATCCTTCATGGGTGCCGCAGGCTGTCGGCAAGGCGGTAAAGATGGTTTATCGGCTACTGTATGATCTACCCAAAGGCTATGAATACCGAGTTGTTTTTATGGACCGAAACATAGCCGAGATAATGGTCTCGCAGAGAGCTATGCTCCAGCGGACCGGCCAAAAAGGTGCTGACATAAGTGATGAGAAACTTGCGGCATTACTTGAAAAAGATCTGAACAAAGCTTACAAGTGGGTTAAGGAGCAAGGCAACTTTTCAATGATATCGGTCGGCTACAAAGACATGGTTCAGAATCCCTTACCTCAATGCGCGATGGTAAATAACTTTCTTGGAAGTTGTTTGGACACTGATAAAATGGCTTCAGTCATAGATGCTTCCTTATATCGGAACAGGCGATAAACAATATCACAACAATCACCGCTGCAAACATTAAGGCTCGACTAAACCCTCACAGGCCCGAATGCCTTTTTCGGTCAATGTAATGTTGCGGCCACGCTTTCCCTTCTCGGTGTCGGTTTTTCTCAAAAAATCATGCTCCAATATGTAGAATATTCGGTAGGCGGCGGCGGTTGTAGAAATGCCGAAAGCTTCTCCAATTTCTTTTTGGGTCGGAGCACAACCATTGTTTTTGATATAGTCGTGGATAAAACGCAAGGTGCGCAATTGCGTGTCTGTTAATTGTCGTTCCATACCCCACATTTTACCGGCAAAAGGGGTGGTTTGCAACATTTAGATTATTTTTCCTGAAAAGGGTTGACAGGCTGAGATTCTCTGATATAATTGTAATCGTGAGTTGAAAAATCATTCTTGGAGGAGTGATGGCGGAAAGAGGGACAATCCTGTTGCTGGTTCTGTTGGGGGTAAGCTTAATCGCTGCGCCTTCATCGGCAGAGATTGTCTCAAATTCCATGGTTATAGATGACATAGAATATTACATGCAGACAGACGATTCCGTTTACAATTTAGGTGAAGATGTTGAAGCACTCTTTAGAGTAACCAATTTGGGAAATGAGACACTGAGTATTGGAACCTCTTACCCAATAATAGATATCATTGTTTCGGAGAAAGAAGGAGAAGTTTTCAATGAAATCTGGAATTGGAGTTGGGATCAAATTTACCCTCATGGGCCATTCCTTTTTGAATTGGAACCAGATGAATCGGTGGAACTCAATGGAATCTGGCCGCAAATTAATTTACATGGTTCAGTTGAGCCCGAAGACCACACACAAGTTCAAACGGGAATATACAGAGTGTCAGGATATCTTGCCCCAACAGATACAAGTGTTGATGTGGATATTACAATAGTCCCCGAACCGGCCACGCTATTACTTCTCGGCTTGGGTGCCATTCGGCTTCGCTCACGACAAGCGGTTGTGTTGAGAAAACGCTAAGATGGACTACCTACACACCATCGTTTACGCAGTAGTTACGCCCTGCCGAGGCTTTTGAGGAACTTCTTTGATTTCTTCAGCCCCAGCTTGCATGCTCTCGCTCGTACCATACCTACAGACCGTCCGATTTTGTCGGCCACCTCCTGTGAGTTTCTATGCGGGTATAGTTTCTTGAGCAGTTGGATTTCTTTAGCCGACCAACGGGGACAATGATGATACGAGGGTCTTTTTCTGAGCCCCAATTCACGCGCTCTCTTTTCTACCGAATAAAAAGGCCGACCGAGTTTATCAACTATAGCCCGCATAGTGTTCTTTGGAAACATCTTTTTAAGCAGCTTATTTTCTTCGTTCGACCATACCCGATGCCTGGATTCTTTCAAAAGCCCCATCACATATGCCCGTCCTTCTACCGCCCCTGGAGACCTCCCAAGTTGCTCAGCTAACTCCTTCAGGCCCTTAACCTGGTATAGCTCCCTAAGCAGTTCGAGTTCATCTGCCGACCACGGACGATACTTCTCCGTCTTAATCCCGAGGTCGTATGCCTTTTGTCTCACTGTCGTCAAGGGTCGCCCAAGTTGTCTGGCTACATCCAGTGTACGCTTGCAATGGGGATACAGTTTCTTGAGCAGCGCAAGCTCACGGGCTGACCATTTCTTGACCTTCTTTTTCTTTCCCATTGTGAGACCCTTGCCAAAAGGCTAACTATTCACATCTCAATATACTACATCTATCGCCTTCAGTCACTACAAAGTTCAGGGTGCATCTGTAGTTTGTAGGTAACAAAAGCCCTCCAACAGGTGAATTTTGAACAAATTTCGGTTAAACTTGTTCAAAAAAGTTCAAACAATAA
>JGI10211J34971_10002616_pt1 | contig 14589 bp, 12 predicted proteins | sample Etolagsediment_FD_34971 | JGI IMG/M metagenome (IMG submission 34971) | reverse complement strand
TTTCGATCTGGGGGAGCTTTTCGAAAAGCCTGAGACGCTCAAAGGCGTTAGGGTGTTAGAGGTATGCGCACTTGTTATCGGGCCTTCTACCTGTGATTTCCTTGCGGAATTCGGCGCTGAAGTTATAAAGTTTGAAGGACCTCGCGGAGACAATATGCGGTTTGTGACACCATATGATTATTTCTGGAAAAACATGTCACTCGGCCTGGAGATTCAAAACCACAATAAATACTGGGTGGGAATGCATCTGGGAAATCCCGAGGCCAAAAAACTCTTCTTGGAATTCGTGAAAAAATCCGATGTGGTGGTTGATAACCTCACACCAGGCAGAATGGCCGAGTGGGGTTTGAGTTACAACGAACTCAAAGAGATCAATTCCCGGATCATTCAATTGCATGTCTCTGGATATGGAAGTTGGGGACCCTGGACTGGAAGGACGTCCTACGATGCAATTGCACAAAGCATGGGAGGTCTATCTGCAATTACCGGTTTTGAGGAACGGGGACCGATTAAATCGGGAGTCTGGATTGCCGATTGGATAACCGGACTTATGTGTTCTATTGGGATTTTGTCAGCCTTACAATACAGAGAAAGAACGGGTGAAGGTCAGTTTATTGATTATCTTCAGGCAGAAAACGTCATTCGATGGCTCGACTGGACATGGCTTTACTCATATAAAACCGGAAAAGACAGAAAACGATCCGGAAATAGGGATCTGTCTATATGCCCATCTGATCTGTTTGACTGCGTCGATGGATGGGTGGCCCTTGCGGCCTTTAGTGAGGAAGAATTTCAAGGACTGTGCAAGGCTATGAACCGCTTGGACTTATATGCAGTATATACCGATCCCCTTGAACGGCTAAAGGATGAGAATGCCAGGGAATTGCTCAAAGCGATCACTGAATGGAGCCGAACAAAGAAAGTTGCCGAAGTAGAGGCCCTTGGCAGTAAATATGGCTTTGCCGCTTCACGGGTCTTAGAAGCCAGTGACGCCTATTATAGTGAGCATTATAGAAAAAGGGGAGCTATTCAGGAATACGAAGATGCGCTCTACGGAGACATGATCCAGCATTGCTATCCACCCAGATTAAGTGAAACACCGAGCAGGTTGAAGTGGGGCTGCCGCCCACTGGGATTCGATAATGAGTATATCTTCACTACAATTCTGGACATGTCCCTTGAAGAAATAAAAAAATTGGAACAGAAGGGTGTAATCTTCAAGTGGAACCCTAAAGTTCCATCACAGGGCCCGCCCCCTGACTGGGATGGCAGCAAAGGTGTAAGGCATAAAGGTTGAATGATGGACGACAAGAGAATCATTGGATTGACTGTCAATGAAGACTATGCACGATGGGCCCATAAGGAGACCGATCCGGATGATGTGTCTCGCAAGCCTGAAGCCCTTAACGACATGCTTGTGCTGGATGCCAGTTACGGAAGCTTTGCCGGTTTGTTTGCCTCATCTATCTTGGCTGAAATGGGAGCGGAGGTCATCCGCATAGAACCACCACAGGGAGATATAGCACGAAAGATGACCCCGTATGGCATAACCATTAATGGCTCAGGGCTTCCCTATATTGTTGAGGGCAGAAACAAGTTTCATATCACACTCGATCTTACAGGGAAAGAAGGAAAGGTATTATTCAAGAAACTTGTAAAAAGGACCGATGTGCTTATTGAAACATTTAAACCCGCTTACCTGGATGACCTGAGATTGGGGTACAGACAACTCAGAAACATCAACCCGGGTTTGATCTACTGTGCTATCAACAGTTATGGTCATTTCGGAGGTGATGCCCAAAAAAATGGCAATCAACCAAGCTACGATATCATTGGCCAGGCAAGAGGGGTTATCATGTCCATCACCGGCGAATCAGAGCTCGACGGTAAGGTTCCAGAGACATATAAAAAACCGCTGAAACATGGAAACTGGATGGGATGGTATACGGGAGGAGCATGGGCTGCTTTTGGAATCAATGCAGCCATGTTGTATAAAAGAAAAACGGGAAAAGGTCAATTTATTGACACATCTCCACCTGAAGGCCTGATGGCTATGTCGAACTATGTCATGCAATATTTTCACACCAAAGGGGAGCACATGCCAAGGGCTGGGAATTATGACTATGCGGTATTCCCCTATACCTATGAAAAATGTAAAGATGGCAATACCTTTATCGGTGCCTATTCGAATTCCAGCTGGGAAGCTCTCTGCGAGATTATGGATCGGCCGGATCTTCAACAGCAGTTTCCCACCCCTAAAGAACGGCTTGTTCCAGAAAATCAACCCATAATCCAACATGAGATCGAAAAATTTACCACCCAATACACCTCGGATGAGTTGCTGGAAATGATTACAGAATATAGCCGAAGGCCTGATAAAAAGGGTGTTGTGGTTATGGGTAGACTTGAATCACCAAAAGATGTCCTCACAAGGGATCATTGGAAAGACAGGAAAACCTTTATCACCGTCAATGATCCGGACTATGGTGAGGTTTGTGTGCAGAACTCCTCCTTTAAGGCTATGTCACGAACTCCGGGAAGGGTAAAATGGGTCTGCCGACCAATCGGGGCCGACAATGAGCTTATTTACGAAAAATATCTAGGTAAATAGAAAACATTATTAATCTCATCCCTATCAGTACGATCGCAAAACAAGCGATCTCCTGTGTTTTGTTATCTAAACGAGAACTCACGTGACTCTCTGAAGAGTTCATCAGACTTATAAGAGTTACCTATAAAAGGTGATGATGCGATATCGCATAAATTTTCTGTGCCTCATCCATCTTGATTGGGCTCAAAGAGAGCTTGAATATTTCTGCTATGGAATGGAGTAGAGCTTTTTTAACCTGTAAAATGGAAACAGTGCTTTTAACTAAATCTTGCATTGAGATCATCTTGATATCATTTAAACCACAAGGGGCAATCCATTTGAAAAAGGACATATCAGGAGATACATTAAGGGCAACACCATGATAGCTGATCCATTTTTTAACAGCCAAACCAATAGAGGCTATTTTATTATCCCCCACCCACACCCCTCTCATTTCTTTTCGTTGACATCCGTTAAGATTAAATTTTTTTAATGTGATGATAATAGCCTTTTCTAAAAGGGAAACGAACTCCTTTAAACCTAATCGCCGATCCTTGAGATTAAAAATAGGATAACATACCACCTGCCCTGGCCCATGCCATGTTACATCTCCTCCCCGTTCTACGTAAAATATCTCAGCACCTTTTGATCTAATAAAATCTTCATCAAAACTATTATGTGTTTTTAATTTACCCCTTCCTACAGTATAAACGGGTTGATGTTCAACCACTATTAGCATGTCCGGGAGTGGACGATCTATCTTGGAAGATACAATGTTCCTCTGGAGAATCAATACGGGATCGTAAGACATGATCTCTAGATCAAGCTGGTAAGTCTTTTTATGGAAGGTAGATGGGTTTTCCCAGTGCATCTGCTGCTGCCTCTGCCAGAGATTCACTCAGGGTCGGATGCGGAAAAGGTACCTTGGATAACTCGTCTATCGTCACCTCTGTCTGGATAGCCAGCACTGCCTGACCTACCATTTCAGATGCGGCTGTTCCAATAAAGTGGACACCAAGTATCTCTCCATATCTTTTTTCAGCTACGACTTCTACGATTCCCTCATCCTCAGAAAGGATCATGCCATATGGGTTCATGCCAAAGGGGGCTGCGCCAACAACGACATCATGACCTGCATTCTTTGCCTCTTTTGGTGTTAAGCCAACACATGCAACCTCTGGCTGTGTAAAAAGGATCCTGGTAAAGGTTCGGGGATTAATAGCAGCATCTTTACCCATGGCATTTTCAGCGGCAGTAATCCCCTTTTTGAAGGCCAGATGAGAATAATGACTTGATTGAGGCCCCGTAAGATCTCCTATAGCATAGACACCCTCTATCCCGGTTTCCATTTTACTGTTTACCTTCAGGTATTGGCTGTCTTCCTCAATGTTAATCTTTTTGAGACCCAGATCTTTTAAAAAGGCACCCCTTTCAAGTGTAATTATCCTATCAACAACAAACGTTTCACTACCATTTTTTGAGCTTAAATCAACATGAAGCCCATCCTTTTTTTTACTTACACCCACAATCTCCGCCTTCGTCTTGATGACTATCCCTTCCGTTTTTAGCGTCTTTCTCAGGCGAGAGGTGATTATCTTACTTTCACCTGAAAGGATAGATTCATCTTTAGTGGCAATTATAGCATGTGAACCAAATCTGTTAAGAAACTGGGCTATCTCAATGAGCCATGGACTCCTGCCAAATAAAAGGGCCTTTTTTGGTATCTTTTCTGTGTTCAGAAGGTAATCACTATTTACCACCTCCGCTAAATCGCCTCCTGGAAACTCTGGCTGCATCCATTGTCCGCCTGTAGCCAGGATAATATTCTTATAAGAAATGGTCTTTTCATTGACCGCCAACTTTCCTTTTTCGACAATCCTTCCCCTGCCTTCAAAGATTTCAACCCCATTTTTTCTAAGCGTCCCCCTAACGCCTTCTCTCATAAAGGCAATCAGTTCGTCCTGACGTTTTTTAAGTATGATGTAATCTTTCGAAATCCCATTAAAAGTCAGGCCCATCTCTTTTCCAAGGGAAAGGCTTCGCAGTATGTTGGATGCTACCATCATATGGCCAAATGGAATACATCCCTTGTTCATACATTGGCCTCCAAGGTTTTCGCACTCGATAATGGCTACGCGGCCTCCGAGCTGTGCAGCCCTGATAGCGGCTGGCGCCCCTCCAGCACCACCACCCAAAACAACTACATCATAGATATCTTCGGCCATGTCTTCCTCGCTTGTAACTCAGCCACCGACCCGCCTGCCAGATGGCGGGCAGGTCTACGCAGATCATCACTGATATTTTTTCTTTATATTTAAACCTATCCGTGTTCATCCGTGTGAATCTGTGGCTAAACAGTTACCCTCGCTTAAACTATCATTAACACGGGTGCTTCTATGATCTCTTTTACTGTTTTCAAAAACCTTGCCCCAGGAGCTCCATCAATAATGCGATGGTCAAAGGTAAGGCTCAAACCAATCCTGGCCTCTGGTACAACATGATCATTTGTAATTCCTGGTTTTTTGACAATTCGGCCCACACCCAATATGGCACTTTCAGGCGGCCTGAGAATAGGTGTAAAGAAGTCTATATCGGCAAAACCAAGATTGCTGATTGTAAATGTGCCATTAGCCAAATCATCAGGGAGAAGTTTATTTTCTCTTGTTTTGATGATTAACTCATTGAGTTCTCGATTGATCTCATTAATAGATTTAAGATCAGGATTTCTTATCACAGGCACAATAAGGGCATCTTCCGATTCCATGGCAACACCGATATGAATCTGTTGCCATACTTTGATTTCATTTTCCTTTACACTTGCATTAATTTTCGGGTGGAGACGAATGGCATTTGCAACAATCTTAACCAGGATAGCATTGTAAGAGAACTTTATCTCTTCCTTAACTGATCTTTTATTGAGGCGATCTCTAAAATCCACTAAGGCATCCCCTCTTGCCTCTGTATGCAAGGTAAGCTGTGCTGTCTGGCTCAAGCTCATATACATGTTATCAAAGATAGCCTTGCGAATGCCTGTGATTGGTATAGTTTCCAGTAGTTCCTTGCCAAGAAAATCTTTCTCAACCGCTTTTGGCAAAATTTTCTCCTCTTTGCCGATCATCTCCAGTTCTTTCAGGGCTGCCAGTATATCTTTCCTGACAATCCTGCCCCCAGGTCCAGTACCTTTGATTTCAGCCAGATTCAGTCCATGAGATGAGGCCATAGACCTGGCTAACGGAGACGCCTTTATTCGTTTTTCCGATTCAGCTGGGCCAGGGGGGATTTCTTCTCTTTTTGTCACCACCTCTTCCTTTGTCTCATCTATCCTTTCATGGGTTGGCATATCTGCAGGATAATTCTTCAACAGGTTTTCATATTCCTCCCTGTTCTCTGCAAGATAACCTACTGTTTGATCAACATCATATGTTTCCCCAATCTTTGCAACTGGATGCATGATACCATCAGAAGGGGCGGTAACCTCAAATGTAACCTTATCTGTTTCTATGACAAAGATGGTCTGATCCTTTTTAACTTCATCTCCTGATCCACATTGCCAGCTCAGGAGTTTCGCACTCTCCATAGTTAAACCCAATTTAGGAATCTTTAGCTCAATCATGTATGCCTCCTGGTGGCTAACGGTTAAGAACCCTTTTAATTCCTTTAATAATATCATCCGTCTGGGGAAGAACAAAATTTTCAAGTACTGGACTGAATGGAATAGGTACATCTTTGGCTCCGACCCTCACTACAGGAGCATCAAGATAATCAAACAGTTCTTCGCCGATCCTCGCTGCAATCTCAGCACCGAAGCCACTTGTTAGACAGGCCTCGTGGACTATCAATGCGTGGAAGGTCTTTTTTACTGACTCGGCAATCAGGTCAAAATCAAAAGGTTTTAGGGTTCTCAGGTCAATGACCTCTACCTCGATGCCATCGTTGGCGAGTTGATCTGCTGCCTCCAGAGAGAGGTAAGTCATCCTCGAATATGTAACAAGGGTAATATCAGTGCCTTGTCTTTTAATATCCCCTTTGCCAAGAGGGATACAATATTCTTCTTTTGGTACTGGACCTGTCTGGGCAAAGAGTTTTTTATGCTGAAAAAATATCACCGGATCATCATCCCTGATAGCTGTCTTGATGAGTCCCTTGACATCTGCTGGTTCTGATGGAACTACTACTTTCAGTCCTGGGGTATGAATAAACCAGCTTTCCAATGACTGCGAATGATGGGCTGCTGCAGAGAGGCCTCCACCATCCGGTGCCCATATTACAAGAGGAATTTTGGCCTGACCTCCGAACATATAACGAATTTTGGCAGTTTGATTTACGATTTCATCCATGGCAGTAGTGAAAAAATCTGCAAAGTGCATGTCAACCAGAGGCCTCATGCCGGTTAAGGCTGCACCGACACCAGCCCCTATTATGCATGTCTCTGAGATAGGGGAGTCAATAACCTTCTCTGGAAATTGCTTATGAAGACCCTTAAACTGGCCAAATATACCATCGTGGGCTTTAATATCTTCCCCAAGGATAAATATAGTCTCATCTCTTCCCATTTCTTCGGCTAAGGCCTCGGCTAAGGCCTCGGAGCATGACAGTATCCTTTCAGTCATCATTTTTCCTCCTTCAGGGATTAATAAAGAGATCTTCTAAGGCCTCTTCTGGTTTTGGAAGGGGGGCCTTCTGGGCATATCTTACCGCCTCTTCTATCATGCTGTATACTTCTTCTCTGAGATTTTTATCTGCTTGATCTGAGAGAGTTCCTTCCTTTTTTAGAATAGTTTTAAAGAGCTGTATTGGATCGCTCTTATCTTTAAACCCTTCGATCTCTTTTTGGGTTCTGTACTTTTGAGGGTCTCCCTCGAAATGCCCTCGATACCGATATGTTTTATTCTCTACAATACTTGGCCCTTTTCCATCTCTTGCCCTTTTGACTGCCTTTCCTACGATTTCCCTGACCTCAAGGATATCGTTTCCATTTGCATTATAACCAGGGATTCCATATGCAGCAGCACGTCCTGCAATGGAACCTCCCGCAAGGGAATAATCTGCCGGTGTTGTGGATGCATAGAGATTGTTTTCGCAGACAAAAACGACAGGGAGTTTCCAAATGGCTGCCATATTAACTGCCTCATGAAATGTTCCACGGTTAGCTGCTCCATCGCCAAAAAAGACAATGCCTACCTGATCTGTCTTCCTAAGTTTGATGGAAAGACCAGCCCCAATGATGATGGGAAAGCCTCCCCCAACTACCCCATTGGCGCCAAGAATGCCAATAGAAAAATCTGCAATGTGCATAGAACCACCCTTCCCCTTGCAGTATCCAGTAATTCGACCAAAAAGCTCGGCAAACATCTTCTTAGGATCGGCGCCTTTAGCAATCAGGTGACCATGACCCCTATGAGTGCTGGCAACGTAATCGTCCTTGTTAAGCACTGAACATGTCCCCACGGAGGAGGCTTCTTCACCAATGGAAAGATGGATGAAACCAGGTATGAGATTTTTTGCAAAAAGTTCCCCAGCCTTTTCCTCAAAGGCACGGACTGTCAACATCTTTTTATAGAGAGCTAATGTTTCCTCTTTTGTTATTTTCACTTTTTCACCCCTCTTTTGGAAAAAATACCTTCATATCTACCTCGGGGTCATAGGCCCTTATCATATTGATTCCCTCTATCTGACTGACCATCATCTCACAGGTGATCAATACCGGATTTTTGCCTTTTATCAGATGACCCCCATAGACATTTCCGTCTTTATTGCTTACCACGCCATGCAGATGGATAAAGATTCCCCCTCCTTCTTCCTGACCGATGGTGCCTTGGCTAGAGAGTAACTCTAATGGCCCATCAAGTACTTTAGGATCACTGTAACCAGCACCGATCTTGTTATTCATAGGGACGGCAATCAAAAGAGATGCCCTCTGAAGGCTCCCAATGCAACAGGTAATTGCCCCGCTTCTTACACCCATATTTTGACACACCTTCTCAATCCCTTCAATAATGTCTGATCCAGGTAGAACCCTGATCATAAACACTCTTGAAAGATGTCCTTCCGAAATTATTATTTTAGGCACTTTAGGCATTTCAAACTTTAGTCACTTTTTTACGGCGTATATAACCCTGCCTTAACCGGCAGATACATGGATAATGCGGGCACCAGAGAAAGAATGAGCAAAACGATGGCATCCATGATAACAAATGCAATCGCCTGTTTGGCTATAGAGTCTAAGTCCCCCTTAATCAAGTTGGCTGCAGTGAATAGATTAACACCCACAGGAGGGGTTGCCTGACCAATAGCCAGGGCTGCAATAAAAATAACACCGTACCAGAGAGGATCGATTCCAAAGGCGGACAGCACCGGCATGAGGATGGGCATGATGAGATACGAGATGGAGATTGCATCCAGAATCATGCCCAGACCCAGCAGCAAGAAGTTTACCAAGATGATCATGACCACGGCATTGGGTGATATTCTTATAATGAAGTTGGCCGCAATATCTATAACGCCGATAACTTCTGCGGTCCAGGTAAAGAGCCCTGCAAATACAACAAGGAACATGATCACTGAGCTTGTAACACTGGCATCAACAAGGATCCTTATGAAATCACGCCATGAAACAGAGTGGTAAACAAAAATAGCCACAAACAGGCTGTAGAAAACGGCCACAACAGCTGCTTCCGTAGGAGTGAATATCCCCGCGTAAATGCCGCCTAAGATTATGACAGGCGTAAGGATAGCCCATATGCAGTCTTTAAGGGCGATCAAGATATCTTTCGCACTCCCTCTTCTTTCCAGACCACGGTATCCCCTTTTTTTTGATATGAGATAGGCCACAATGACTGTACCGGCCCCTGTGATTAGACCAGGGATGATGCCTGCAACAAAAAGGGCACTCACCGAGACACTGGTAATGTTTCCATAGATAATAAAGGCAATACTCGGTGGTATGATAATAGAGATGTCAGAAGAATTGGCAATGGTTGCCCCTGCGAAGTGTTTATCATATCCGTGCTTTATCATGGGGGCTAAGAGAATCAATCCTACGGCCGCAGTTGTTGCCGGACCTGATCCGGAGAGCGAGCCCCAGAACATACAGGTAAGCACAGCCACCATTGCCAGACCTCCTACGGCCTTTCCCACTAAGAGCTCAAAAAAATGGGCAATGGTCTTTGCAAGACCGGCTTGTTCGAGAATAACCCCGGCTAAAACGAAAAAGGGGATTGCAAGCAGGGGAAAGGAGGCGATGCCAGAGGAAAAATTTACTCCTAGCATGCCTATTCCAAGATCAAACTGATAGATGGTGATAACAGCGGCTATCCCAAGGGCTGTTCCAATAGGGAGCCCCAAGACCATCAGTATGAGGAAGGCAATGGAAATAACCAGAATCTCCATTACCTTCCACCTTTCTTGTGAAGTTTGTCTAATCGAGTAGAGGCGTCTCTGTAGATGCCTGCGAACACAAAAACGGAAAAAATCGGAACGCCGATATAGTAAATTGTTACCGGGATGCCCAGGGCCGCGGATGTTGCATGAAATAGGGTCATTTCCTCATAAATGGCCTGGATCATGTATACATCCACAAAGATAAAAAGGAGGGCACTAAGCGCTGCACTGAAAAGGATGACCAGTTTTTTAAATCTCATTGGAAATATATTGTAGAGGGTGACCATTCCGAGCTGCCCGCCACGCTCAAAGGCAATCCCTGAACCCACTACAGTCAGCCAGACGAATAGATTAATGGTGATTTCCTCGGTTGCTGCAAAGGAAAAGTGCAACAGATAGCGGCTGACAACATTAATAAAAGCAATAGAAGCCATTGTAAAGAGCAGGATAGCAGCTATCCAATGATCTGTTCTAATCCGCTCCTTGGTTTGTCCCATTCAATTCCCCCTTTCAAAAAACCCCTGGGAATCATTTGAATTCCCAGGGGTTTTCAATTTATTGAATGCTATCTGCCCATATCAGCTTTGGCCTTTTCATACAGATCCTTTCCAATCTTGGGGACCCATTTGTCATAAAGGGGCTTTGTGGCTTCTATAAAGGCATTCCGTTCTTCATCTGAAAGGAAGGTAACGGTCACTCCCTTACTCTCCAGCCATTTAACGGGTTCGGGAACCTTCATTGTATGATTGAATTCGTTCTTCAGGATATTGAGTGACTTATCCCCGTCAAGCCCTGCTCGGCAGAGGGCCATTTCGAACCTCCCAGATTCTTTTGCTGCCTCTTGGATGGCATTTTGAATATCCTTGGGGAACGCATTCCATTCTTTCTTGTTCCAGTATATTATTAAAGGGTCCACAAGGTAGTTCCAGAAGGTGGCAAACTTGTGGTATTGAAAAATCTGCACTGGTACAAGGACGCCAACAGGATTCTCCTGGCCATCCACAACGCCCTGCTGAAAAGCTGTCACCGCATCGCCCCAGTTCATGTTCACAGGGTCTGCGCCTAACTTCCTGAAGGTATCAATAAAGATGGGGCTGCCTACAACTCGAAGTCTTAGGCCCTTCACATCTTTGGGCCTGTGTATAGCCCTTTTACTATTTGTAACCTGCCGGAAACCATTCTCGGCCCAGGCAAGGCCTACAAGCCCTTTTTTCTCCATAGCAGCAAAAATGGCCTTTCCTGCTTGGCCATTCTCTATTTTATCAAGATTTTCAAAGGTGTTGATAAAAAAGGGAAGGGAAAAGAGATTACATTCAGTGATAACCGGAGATATGTTGATGGTGGATTCATAGGCACAGTCGATAACGCCGTTGGCAACCAACTGGGCCGACTTCAATTGTGCCCCTTTGAGAAGAACACTGGCATAATAGGGTTTGACATTGATCTGCCCGTTTGTCTTCTCCTTCACCAGCTCAGCAAACTTGGTGGCTCCCATTCCCCAATAAAATGTAGGGCCCACATTAAGCTGCATTTTGTACTCTTTCTTGAATTTGCCCGCCTCGCTTGACGATGTAAAAACCGCCAACAAAGAAAAACATAGGGCAAAAACCAAAATATACATAAAATAACTGGTTTTTCTTGTCATCATGCCTCACTCCTTTCTGCTTCTTCTAAATGTTAAAGGTTTATTCTCTCAAAACTCACCCCCTCTCTTTGTAAATTGGGTTGAACGGCTCTTCTCGCATTGTTGGTCTTCAGGAAATCATCATTCAGAATTCTTCTTACTATTCACCCTCGATCCCTGTACAGGAAGATCTTCATGTTGGAAGGTTCCGGTCCACCGACCTGGGATCAAGTGTACATGCAATGATTTTGCCAGCCTTTTCCCCAACCCGATAGCCCTGTGAGGAACATTACCATTCCAGTAAGCCGCATTACCCTTCTTTAAAATGAATTCCTTTACTCCTAGCGTCAGCTTCATCTTTCCCTCAAGCACATACATAAACTCCTGCCCATCATGGACTCTCGGCTCCACCTCTCCTTGCTCGCCCATATACATTACAATGGCTGGCTCCATGAAGGGATTTTTCATTCCCTCGGCTAGGAGTTCAAGTTCGTAGGCAATTCTCCTATGCGGCCCCGATCTGGAAACAACCACGTGACGCTTACCAGGGTTTGTGATAATAAACCCTTTTTCTTCTCCATCTTGAAAGAAATATCCGATATCGGCCTTTAAAGTATTAGAAATCATCTGCAAAGTTGGTATGGAAGGCATAGCGAGGCCGTTTTCGATCCTGGAAAGAAGGCCGGGGGAGAGACTGGTAGCCTCGGCCAGCCTTTTCTGTGTCAGGTTCGATTCTTTTCGAAGTTCCTTTACCCTGCTTCCGATCCTTCTGGCCAGCTCATCCTTTTTTTCCATAAGATCTTTTCCCGGTTGAATTCCTCAATTATAACAAATGGAAGTGTTTTTGTATTTTGCACTTTTGTAAAGAGAGTTTAGCTATATTAAATTTATCTATCGTTAAACAAGGAATAGGTCAAGAAAAAAAATTAATATAGCTAACTTTTCTTTACAAATTTGCAAATAACACGTTTGAAAAATATAGCTATGCTTCACTTAATCGTAAGGAAAACATTAACGGTTTGTTAATGCCTTGTTAAATCACCCTGACTATAGTGAGGTTTGTGAGCGGAACTCCTCCTTTAAGGCTATATCATGAACTCCAGGAAGGGTAAAATGGATCTGCCGACCAATCGGGGTTGAAAATGAGCTTATTTACTAAAAGTATTTAGCTGTATAGTTTAATCCCGACATCACTCTCATTTTCAATATTTTTTTATTTCTCCTGAGAGATGCATCATGTAAAAAAGCATGGAGATGTCTTTTTTACCACGCCCCAGGCTCAGACCAGCCTGCCAGATGGTGGACAGACCTAATGAGCATGGATTTGGTTGAGCCCTCCTGACACTATAACTTTTACCAATCATGATTATGTTTATGGATTCTCGGGCCTCCCGATCCCGTCCCGGTCTCGGGACGGGGAAGTCAGGCTTGGCATAAACCTCCCTCCGGCGGATATATTTTACAATCTTTGCCTATAGAAAAAGTTAATAAGCATAGACTAAAAAAGGTAAGCTGCCGCTTACCCTGAAAGGTGAAGTGGTGTATAGCCAAATAGTTTGGGAATAACCATAATCAAGGATTCCCAATAGGTGACAATAAGGAGCACAATGATGGAGGCCAAGAGGAAAGGGAGTATGGCCTTGGTGATTTGTTCGAGTTTTATTTCTCCGATAGCACACGCAATGAAAAGGCATACTCCAACAGGGGGGGTGGTGAGGCCAATCACCAGATTAAGCACAATAATAACGCCAAAATGGAGGGGATCTACCCCTATTTTGCTCATTAGAGGAAGCAAGACCGGGGTCAGAATGATCAGGGAAGCTGTGGTTTCCATGAATGTCCCCACCATGAGCAAGACGATATTTACAAGCAGGAGAATAACAATGCGATTGTGGGTTATACTAATGACCGCCTCAGTCATATATTGTGGAATCTCTTCGCTGGCCAGGAACCATGAAAAGATACTCGCGGTTCCGATAACAAGCATAACCAGCGAGCTCGTTACTGCGGTATTTATTATGATTTTTGGTAGATGGATAGGCCTAATATCACGGTACACAAACAGGCTGATGATAAGGGCATAGAACACGGCAACACAAGCACTTTCGGTAGGAGTAAATATTCCGGTTAAGATCCCTCCCAGGATGATAAGGGGCATCATCAGAACCAGTGCTGCATCAAAAGCAGCCTTTAAGGCCTTTCTCGCCGATAGCAGAGATCCCTTGGGATAATTTCTTTTACGAGCATAATAGGCAACCACGCCCATTTGGGAGAGCCCTAACAATGTCCCTGGAATAAGGCCTGCCAGAAAAAGTGAGGCGATAGAGACCTCTCCCATAACACCATAAATAATAAAGGGTATCGAGGGAGGCACAATAGGCCCAATCGTGGAGGATGTAGCTGTGACTGCGGCTGAGAAATCAACATCATATCCCTCTTTTTTCATGGCTGGAATGAGGATCGACCCAACAGCACTCGTATCCGCTACAGCGGCACCAGTGATCCCCGCAAAAAGCATGCTGATGACCACATTGATGTAAGCTAATCCCCCTCGGAACGACCCTACAAGAACATTGCAGAAGGCAAGCAATCTCCGTGTCATTCCCCCTGCGCTCATGATGTTACCGGCAAGAATAAAGAATGGAACTGCCATCAGTACCGGGTTATCCATTCCGGTGAATATCCGCTGAGCAGCTAGCATATGAGGGACTTCACCCTCTAACAAAAACGCCACAAGGGGAGTTAGCCCCAAAACAAAGGCAATGGGAACGCCTATAAGGAGAAAAAACGCAAAAGAGATGAGCAACGTCAGAATTACCATGTGATTTACCTTCTAATTACTCCGACATTATGTCTAGTACTTCCTGTCATCTCCTTTAATCGTAGGTAAATAAAGGTAATTTCGTGGAATAACATGATCAAAGAACCAATGGGAACAGCCATATACGGCCATGACATTGGAATGCGCATGGCAGGACTCAATTGATGACGTGTT
>JGI10211J34971_10002615_pt1 | contig 14591 bp, 14 predicted proteins | sample Etolagsediment_FD_34971 | JGI IMG/M metagenome (IMG submission 34971) | reverse complement strand
GGATCAGCCTTGGTTGCACCATAGAGTGTGGCCTCGGCTTCCAGCACCGACGCTGGCTGTTTCGGCTCAAAGTTTGGTTGTCCACGCTTCGGATTGACGGCTTGCCTGGAGAGGTTTGGGTGGTGATCGGACCCGGACATCGGCACACTGTTGATCCGCTTGTGCCACCTGTCCCGGTTGTACTTGGGTGCCTGCTCGTAGAAGAAATAGACCATTTCGTGGTTGCGCATCGGTCGGTAGCGGCTCTGCAAGCCCCCAGTCTTGTTGCGCTTCTTCCAGACCATGTCCATCTTGTAGCCTTTCTCCCAACTCTTGATGAGTGTGTAGCCAAAGCCTGTGGAACAGAAGTGGATACACGCCGTTCGCTTGTTCTTGCGGATGCGCTTGAACTGCCGCCAGAACTCGGCCAAGTCAATGGCGGTGTCCCACGAGCAGTTGGTTTCACCATATGGAAGGTCGCAGATGAAGAGGTCAACCGACTTGTCGGGCAACGTCTTCATCAACTCCAGGCAGTCCCCGTTCAGCAAGAGGGGGGAGGTGGGGGTGAGGTCGTCGAGGCTTTGCTTCTCTGTCATTCTATTCTTGGGTAGCTAATATTTTCAGCATTTGAACGAAGCCTACCGCTTGCCCTCAAGAGTCAGCGCAAACTGAGCCCGCTTCTTGAGCAGCGGTGTTGCCTTGTAGTCCCGACCGAAAGCCTTGACCATCGCCCCCGTCTTGGCTCCTGCGATTTGCTTGAGAATCGTTGGTGTCAACTTCTCTGTTGGACTGAGCCGCATCTGGCGGCGCATGGCCCCTGGCTTGAACTTGACCACCTTGTCGTCCAGGAGCACTGATTCCTCTGGTGCGGCCTTGGGCTTTCGGGGAGCTGGCTTTGGTGCCGCCTTTGGTGCCATCTTGCGTGGCTTTGGCGTAGGCATGGGCAATACCTTGCGAAGATGCTTTTCCAATGTCACCTCAGCTGGTTGCCCCAGCTGAATCTCCTTCATCATCTCTTCAATCAGCGGGCCCTTGCGCATCGTGCTGTAACCACTGATGCGGTTAGCGTGCTGCCAGCTTCGAATCGCTCCCCTCAACTCCGAAACCTTCAGCTTGTGCAAATCCTCGTACGAGACCATTCTTACTCTTACATAGCTAATTTGTGCAACAGCATTTTAGAGAACGACCAAACAGGACACCAATCACCAGACACACAAGCCCCGTCACAACCACAGCGTCGATAGCAAACAGCATTAGTAATTTAGGATTGGAAATTAGGCGGGCGCTAATTTCCAGCCCCAAGGCAAGAAGCGAATGACTATGCAAGAGGGGGAGGATTGGGTGAATGAAGATTATTGCGAGTGTTGTGAAGCGGTTGGAACTGACTCCTGCCCCGTGTTCGACAGCGACGGGTGCGTGATGCAGATGTGTTTCAACTGCACCTCCAACAACGCCAGTGTCTGCCTGATCTGCGGTATGTTCAAGACGATGGAGTGCTTCGAGACAGAGGATATCTGCATGAGTTGTGAGGCCGAAGCACATGTGAGCGATTTCAGTGAAGACTCAGACTGGGAGGACATCGGCCGTTAGACTTTGACAGCGTAACACGCCTGCATACCCAGCGAGTGAGCCATTGCTGCCGCGTCTTCCTTGCGCTCCTCCAGATCCCCCGGCGGATGGTGGTGAGTGATGTAGCTATGGCGGATCAGATTAGCTCCTACCTTCTTCCCTGTAGGCGCAAAGGCGTCTTGGATCAGCCGCGTCATCTGCACCTGACTGAGCGGCAGTGGGCCGAACAGGTATGGCCCGACATGGTTGTACCCGAGCCAGCAGCGCAGCACTTTTGCAAGAGGAGGGGGGACTGGGAGTGTCTGTTCGCCGTATTTCCCTGCTGTCTTGTAGTCAGCAAAAACGAAATTCATCTTGTTCTTTGGAGTTACCCTGACGAGGAAGTTCCTTGCCATGCGCTTCTCGGGCGGCAGTTGGTCAAACTCTGCTCGGCTAATGACCTCCATGGACCTGTAGTCCAGTCGTCGAGGCGGAGCCATCGTGTAGAGGCAGCCGACCACGTACTTGAGCAAGAGGGGGCGGAGGTGCCGAGGTAGGTCCCCGCTGCCCCGCAGCACACCCTCCTTTTCAAGCTGCTTCCCCAGCTCTCGCACAACTCGCTTCAGGTCGGGCCAACTCACCCAATTCTCAATTTGGGCTGCACTCGCTTCTTGACTTGCGGCTCTTTTGCGTAGTTCCAGACCAAGCTCGTGGCTCATCTTGCCATAGTGGTCAATCAGGTCGGGACTGGCACCGATGGACGGATCAGCTCCGATCGCCAGCAGCCACTGGTAGACCGCCTGTGCCACCGATCGCCGAGTTGCCACGTTTTGGAAAGAGTTGACGTAAGCCTCGATCTCGTGAGCGTGAGCGGCTGCATACCCTGCCTTATCCCACCCCTCTTGCCCGATGGTGCGCAGCAATTTGCTAGTGGTTGATGTGTATAGACGAATGGTCTTCTCTTTGGTGCTAAGACCAGAACGGGTGCGGTGCTTCACGAAAAGCTCTTCCAACTTCCTGTCCATTGCGTGGTCCATTCTCTGTAATCATCTACGCAGATTATTTCATATGCGTTTCAGCGCATCCAGGATTTTGCCTAGGTAATGCAAGAGGAGAATGGGGAGTAAAGGTGTTTGGGGGCAGATCTACGTGCTACAAAATTCTCAAGATCCAACCGACAACAACTACTACGTTGGTGGCACTACGGAAAAGTGCTTGCGCCAGAGGATGAAGCGGCATCGCTACGAATGCACACATCCAAACCGACACCACTACAGCTACAAGGTCTATGAGCACATCCGCGCAACCGGTGGAATGGAGAAGTGGGAAATAGTGCAGCTGGAGGCGGGTGTCTTCGCAAACAAGCAAGAGTTGAGAGAGCGGGAGCAGATGTGGATTGATCAACTCCGACCGACGCTCAACACCATGGAGGCGGTGCGTCCTGCGAAGCGGATTATCCTCTAGGATAGCAAGAGGGGGAATGGAGATCAATGAGGCTGTGCTCGATGAGGCGCTGACGTACCTGTTTGCTCGCAACGCCAGTCGGCTGCGCTTTTTACAATATGCCCGTTGGCGGCGGACACTCAAGTGGCACTTCCAAGAGGCCACAGACGAAGAAATCCGCACCATATTCACGATGCTCAAGCGGCGTGGGCATTTCATTGCTAAAAAACTGGCTCCTCGGACGCATGCTTCGTATTTGTTCACCCAAACAAGCACGAGCCAGCTGACAGAGGAGGAGATTAACGCACGGATTGAGCGGGCGCTGCACGTTTCAAGCGTCGTCAGTTTCTGATTCTGAGTCATCATCATCCATGGTTAGCAACTGAAAAATAGCGTCCTGAGTCTCGTTGAGCTGACGAATTTGTTCATTCTGCTGTTCAATTAGTGTCTTTTGTTCTTGCATCAAAGTAAGCATTTGCTGCAAGAGGTTCTCCGTGACAGGAGAGGCGGAGACGTATGCAAGAGGGGTAGGGGTGGGTCTGGGTTTGGGAGGTGGTTTTGGTCTGGCGGCCAGTTTGGCTTTTTGTTTTGCTGAGCAGGCAACGCACACTTTGCGTCCTTGAGGAATGAATGCCCACTGGGTGTTGTAAACCTCCGTGTCTTCGGTGCCTTTTTGAAAATCGCACTCTGGAGCTCCAAACCGAACCCGACGGCACCTACCACATCGATCCGCTGTTCCAGCATCCTGCATCAATTGACACCAGTCATAGTAAGCATCGTTGCGCAATGGTTTCTTGTTTTCTTCTTTGAACTTAATCAAATCTTCAGGATATTCAGCCTCACGATATTCGTCAGATTGTGTGGCAGCATGAACTGCTAACCAGTGTTGTTTTATGTCTGTTGTTCCAGCTCTCGGCATTTCTGTCTTGGAGCAAGAGAATATCTCTAAGCGATAAACGCAGTAGCAAAATCGCGAGTAGCCTAGGGGTTTGAGGACCCCTACACATGGATGGAGGGTGGATGCGGTATTTTAATCCTTGCAATCGGCGATCTGAAAAAGGTTGTGAGTTGGAGGGCTACTTTGGCTATTGTGCTACTTTTTAACGTCAGTGTCAATAAATAATGGATAATAATGAACCAACACACCACACACCCTCACCCTCTTGCGGAACACGGGGGGCAGCGGCGAAGTCAGTGTCAAAAAATGCTTTCGCTACCTCATTTTCCCTGTGCTACCTTTTCCATCCGGGCATCCCTGACACTAGATCTCCGTTTCTTGCACCACACGCTCAACTTTCGCTTCATCTTCAGTCTCAACTCTGTTGCCCGATGGTGAGCGGCGGATCCTGACTCGTTGTGGCAGAATGGGAGACGGGGGTTTGACTTCACACTCACAACCGACTCCACCGGGACCGCAAAAACACTTGCTAATCTTGAACCGACTGACGAATCGAAGAAACTTGTTCCAGAGTGATCGTCGTTTCCGTTCATTTTTGACTAGAGCCAAAATTGAACTCAGGATCTCCTGCTGGATCTGTTCGCTGAGCTCGACCCAAGAGTGTGGTTCTTCGTGTGACATCACTTGTTCTGGGCAGCCATAAATTCACGATGGATTGCTGTCCTTTGGTGGCTCCGCAACGAACCCTTCTTGACCTCCATTCCACATTCGCACTTGACGATCACCTGATCCCTGGGACGTGGTACAGAAGATGGCATCACTTGTGATGACATCTTATTCGGCATCCATATTAGTTTATGAACGTCTTATATCTTCTTGCGTATCATCTTGTTCGTCCTGCCACACCATACTTCACGATACTGCTGCTTCGGCGGCTGGGCTGGAGCTGGGGACTGGGCTGGCTCAGGCGCTGGGGCTGGGGCTGGCTTCGAGGCTGATGCTTCCGCCTGCCGCTTCAACTCGGCCTTGGATGGTCCAGGCGCTGGTGCTGCTTGCGCTTCCTGCTTGGCTGCCTTGCGAGCCTCGGCCTTGGCCTTGCGCCTTGCCGCATCAGCCTCCCGCATGTCTCTCAACTCGGTCCTAAGTGCCCGCACCTGATCCGCCAACCCACCATCTCCACCACTCACCACCTTCTTCTCCTCTTGCACAACTGGCTTCTCCGCCTTGGGCGTTTGCTTTGCGGCGCTGCGAGCCGCCTTGGCCTTGGCTTTTCCCGCACGAAGTCGTTCAACCAGTGCCTGCTTTTCTTCACCCGACATCACCCCCCTCTTGCGCTTAGGCTTTTCCTCTACGGGCGCTGGCGCTGGTGCTGGTTCCACCTCCATTTCAAAGAGTTCGTCCGCCATCTGATCTAAGGCGGGATCATTCCTCTTTGTGTTTTGTCAGCACCACCAGCGCTGACTCACCATTGACAGCGAGCGGATTGTAGTTTGAATCCACCAAACGAAACCGCAAATTCCGAAACGTCTGTGCTGCCAGATTCTTAATGTCAATGAAGTTCTCGTCCCCTCGTTCGATAACCACACCAGTCGCACGCATGTCAGCCGAGACAGGGATCACCGACAGAATACTCTTGCGCTGGCGTTGGGATGTGTCGTAAGAGTCAAGCTCAAAGGACTCGCAGAGCACCATGATATCACTGGTGAGCACACGAGGCAGGAACGGCAGCTTGGACAGAGCAACAAAGTCTGTGGCAGTCCTAACGCCATTGGCTGGGAGGGAGCGCGTTTTGTAGCCAAGGAATGAAGCGAATGAGTCTGTTGGGAACGTGAGGGAACTAGTAAAATCCACAAAGAGAGGCGTGAGAGGCCAGAGAGCGGGGTCGGAACCAGCGGGAGGAGTCACACCGGGAATGTTGTCACCCACGGGTGCCAGCGACACGTTGAGCTCGGCGATTGAAGTGCGTGCAATGTCAGTGTAAAAGACAACGAACGGGTACAGAGGGCGCTCACCGAGAGGCGGCGCATTTTGGGTAGGCATACCAATCACAGTTGATTGCACCAGATTGCCAATGGCTGTCGATGGCCCATTAGTTGTCATGAACCAGACGATGCCGTCAGAGATTTGTAGCCGCACACGGGCATTGTTCTGGTCATCAGCGGTCAGTGACTTACCCAGGTTGCCCTGATTGATTTCAGCTGGGCCGACGGTAACGCCCCCAGCGTTTCTGTATTGATACATCAAACGACAATGGTCAGTGGCTGCTTCAAACGCCATTCCAATGCCGTAGTCCATGATCTCGTCCAATTTTTGAACCAGGCCAGCTGGAGTCAATTCGGAGAGATTAGTGTAAGACAGACCGAGCATGAACCCATTTCGGTCAGGATCTGCGGTGGCGGGATCGTAGAGACCTGTCAGTCCAAGACACTCAAAGAACCCAGTGCCGCTACTAATTGGATCTCTACAGAACATTACCTGTGGTGCCGCAGGTGAGGCCGCACTTGCTGAGAATTGCTGAACAGTGTTCAGCTGCACTGTATTCACGTTGGCAATCTGCACATTATCCGAACGATTTTCCGAGTTCATGAATTGATCCGCCTGTGTGCCGATCTGTCCCTTTTTCAGCGTAATAAGGGTATTGTTGTCGTTGCCCACAGACACGTCCCACTGCGCTCCCAGACATTGCTGCTCAAATCCACCAGTTGAAGCTCGGGTGAAGGCTGCGGCACCAGTGATGTTGTAATACATTGACCGGTTCAGCGCAGCTTTTGTTGCTTTGTCCAGTTCATCGGCTGTCGAATCTTCGTAGACTTGGGCTGGAATGGAGTTGGACAAGGTGTTAACACTCGTGCCGTTTACGGACCAAGTCAGCACCCGATCTGCGTCATAACGGAGGTCCAGCCGAGGCGGCGCTATTTCACAACTCAAACTTTTGAGTGCTATACTGCTGCCAGGCTCAAGCGTGACATCGTCGTTCAGCTGGCCATTGAACCTGCCCTCATTGTTCTCGGTAGTGCAACGGATCAATCGCATTGTTATACTGAAGTCTCATTTTTCTGTGCGTGTTTTCTAAAACACTCAACCACACTCATCCTCACTTCCCCCTCTTGCTTTTCTCGTTCTTCCTTGCGGTGCCGCCGTTCTTCTTTGAGGCCCCTGAGTCTGTCCTTGGCTTTGCGGTCTTTTTCTTGGCGCAGCTTCGTGACTGGGTCTTTGATGGGCATTCAAAGAGTTGCGCTTCTGTCTTCTTGGGTGGTTTCTTTGGACTGGTTAGTTTAGCCAGCTGCGCTTCAAGGTGGGCGCTGTACATACATAAATAGCAGATAAAAACTAGATTAGTATTACAAGATGAGCAGATCTCATAATCTTGGAGCATATGTTAAGAACGTCCACCCAAACACCATCAATGACAAGAGCCGTGCGTCTTTGGCTTCGATGGATGTGAAAATGCAGACGGCCATTGCTGGGGCTGCCAACCCCACTCAGGCCCAGATCGTCTTGGCACATGGTGATACTGGCAGCGCCATTGTCCCTCTTGCAGTTGACGCATCTGGCCATCTGGAGGTCAATTTCAGTGATGAAGGTGGTCTCAATCTCGAGGCTACTCAGCAGTTGGTCTTGGCGGACACTACGGCAATCGCTACGGACATCAACAGCATTGACGGCAAAACGCCAGCTCAAGGCCAAGCCCTCATGGCCGCCTCTGTGCCTGTAGCGATCGCAAGCGATCAGAGCGCAATCCCAGTTACTTCCAGCGGTGGCGCTCTTGCCACCGAGGCCACCCTGTTGCTTGTGGAGGCAGACACCACGACAATAGCTGGGGCAGTGAGCGGCACCGAGATGCAGGTGGATATTGTTGACAGAGGGGGTGTTGCGACAGAGGTCAAACAGCCAGCACTCGGCACTGCTGGGACTGCGTCTGCCGATGTGATTACGATGCAAGGTATTGCGGGAATGACTGCGGTGGTTGTTGATGGTTCAGCTGTAACCCAGCCTGTCAGTGCGACAGCGTTGGATATTCGGGCTCTGGTCAATTCGGACGTGGTTACTAGCGAACAATCAGTGCGCCCAGTTGGAGGCAGCCAAGCCAATATGTGGTCAGCAGCAACCCCAGGAGTCGGTGGCAAGAGTACAGCAGTTGACACGCAATATGGTGCGCATGTGGATATTTTTGGCAATGTGGACGGCGCTTGTACTCTGTCGGTTGAAATTTCGCAGGACAACGCTACGTGGTATGCCAGCCAATATGCTTATTCGGCGGCAGGAGCTGAAGATTTTCATATTAGTTTCCAGTCAGCCGCTCGGTACTTCCGACTTGACATGGATTCGGGTGGTGTCCAGGTGACCGCCACTGGCTGCTTCAAAGCATAAAATCGGCGTGGTTCTTTCTTGTAAGAGAGTAAGATGCCGAGCATTGACCAAGCCAGAAGCTACTCAATCCTCACGGACAGCGCTGGTAACGAGGTGTCAGTGGCGGGTGGCGCACTGGATGTAAATGCGGTGCTCGATGCGAGTGTGTACAAAGCATACTCCACAACCGACAATCTAGTGTCAACTACATTGACGGGTGCGCTGAACGCCGTAGACACGGGACCTCAAAACATTTTCTCAGACACCACTGGTCTGCCGCCTTCAGGATACATTATGATCAACGGCAGTGAGATCATCGAATACGACAGCGTTGATAGCAGTACACAACTGACACTCACTGCGGGAGGACGTGGGTCCTTCGGCTCACAAGCAGATTCTTATACTGGCGTAGAGCCTGTGTCGCAGGTGTATGCGACTGGGGTCTTGACTCTGGATGGCTACAGCCAGGTCATGACCAAAATCCACTCAGATCAAGACATTCAACAGCGGTTCCAGTGGTATAGTGACGTGGGTGGAACAAACATGATTCGTACACTTGCACCGACTTTTTTTGCGGCTACTGGCTACGATTTCCTCTCCAGTGTAGCATTCGGTCCTTACGTTAGGTATATTGCTGCGCCTGTTGACACTACCACCACCAGTTTCTTCTTCACCACCGAGTTCAGCAATCGGGCAACCAACCCACAACTCTTGACGCTCAACTCGGCTGTGTTTGGGTCGATGGTCTCGCAGTTGTCTCGGTCTGTGCTTGTTGGACTTGAACCTCAAAGCGGGGCGTTCGCAAATGTCAACCTTACGACGGACGCAGAGTTGCTTACCAATACGCTTGCTGCAAACCGCAAAAGCCGTGTGTGCTACGAAGATGCTGCCGTTGCAGCTGATCAGTACGTGTTGCTGATTGATCTTGACAACTCAGGAGGAGAGTGGCCGCACAATTATTTTGGTTCAATTGATGTCGATCACATCATGACAACAGTGTCGTTTGCTTCGGGGACTGCTGAGTGCGTGATTCGTGTCGGTCTGATCACTCGCATCGATGGCACCGACGCTGATGTTTCTTGGCTTATCAACCAGACTGCTGGGGCCCAAAGCGCCAACGACTCACGCACGTTGGTAGCTAACTACCAGCCATCGTCGGTGGTGTTCAAGGAGGAAGGCGGAACCAGCGCTGGGGCGCTTACAGGCGTGGTGGATACGAATATCGCAGCCATCAACACGGGTGTGGCGCTGCCAAGCCCAGCCGGGACTACAACGCCTGCTGTCGGCGACGTGATCCTCAAATACGAATATGTTGCGGACACATTTGCTGCTGCTACTGATGTTCTGTACCACAGCGATGCTTAAGCACAACACTCACTCACCTTTCCCCCTCTTGCATTCCCTCTTTTTCCCGCAACAGATGCGGGAGCGGTTTGAACTGGTGGTCGAGGTAGCAGCATGGTATTTCCATATTGAAACAAAAGTAGTCGTGCGCCTCCTTGGTCTGGCTGCGAAAGAGCTCGTGAAAATCCTTCTTATCACGCAGATAGCAGTGATCGGCGGTAATAAGGTCCAATTGCTTATTCGTGCTTTGGCCTATCATGCCACCTGAAAGATTTTCACGAACAGCTGTGGCGAGACCTGAGTATTTTTGCGACGTGACCAGCATAGAGCACAAATTTTTGCGAAGATTCATGCAAACCCGATGCAACGCATCGTCTTTCGCTGCGTTTCTTGCCAACGCTCCTGAATATGAAACATCGTCTAAGATGATCAACGAATGGACTGGTTTGCGTTTTTCTTCCAGCGCCTCCTCGTAATTTTTACAAATCTCATCGGCAATCACATGAAGAACCCCGCTGTCGTACTTTTCAAAGCAATTGCTAGAGGGCACCTCCAGCTCCCGGATAATAGTTTGGAGCTTGGCATCCGTACCGAGCGAACCAGAGAACACATAGATATCACAGCCTTCCCAGTCTCCTCGGTACATGTCTTTTCGGAGAAGCAAATTCCCAAGCACTGAAGTTTTGCCACTGCCCGTTCGTCCCACCAAAGCCAGACGCATCGGGAGGCTCCAGAGCCCACCAGGCTTCTTGATGGTGTAGCTGTCGGTACTATCCTTCATTCTGTAGATCTTCGGCATCGCTATAGAAAGAAGAGATAAATGTCTTTGCTATTTCTCTGCTCTTACAATAATGACAAGCCTCTACTCAGGAATGGACCAAGCTGCGAACAACTCGGCGCTGGAGGCTTACTTCAACTCCATGGGAAAACTGCCTGCTGCAGCAGCGGAAAAGTGGAGGCACGACACTGAAGATGTCAACAAGCAGAATGAGTTGGCGCAGACCGCATTTGATGTCAGTGCTGGGCCCTGGATGGAGCATGGGATCGGTGATGGAGTTACACGCCTGGTCAACAAGGGCAAGGATGCCCTGAAGGCTCGTGCTAAGAGCGAAATCAAGAAGCGGTTGGTGCAAGGTGGCCTCGATGAGGACACGGCAAACAAGCTGGTGGAGGGAGAGCTGAAGCCCAGCGAAGCACTCAATGCTGCCCGTGAGAACTTTCAAGGTGCTCTTCCCACAGAGGAGATTGAGAAACGTATCAACTCGTTGCGATCCTTGATTGGGGACAGGGCGAACCAAGCCCACGAGGCTGTGGGTGATGCTGCTAGCCGTCTGCAAGACGCAGCTGATGCAGCCAGGGACACTGCTGGAGATTATGCCGATCAGGCGGCGGGAGTTGCAGATGATGCTCGAACAGGAACCGCAGGGTACGCTAATCAGTGGCGGCAACAGGCTGCTGATGCTGCAAGTTCTGCAGCCAACGAGGTTCCCACTCTGTCAGAGAACCCTGAAGCAACACCTCTTAAGTCGTTCAAGGAACAGGCTGATCGCTTCGGGAACACTATCCAGGAGACCAGCTTCAACTCTGCGCCCAACATTTCAGACACGGCAGAGGTGCTTCAACGACCAGGTGCGTTCAAGGCCGAGGGCACCTTCGTGCGTGGATCAGCCCCACTTGGAGAACCAGTTGAGGCTGGGAAGGGACCAAATTGGATGCGTGGAAGGGCGTTGAAAGCACGCTTCCAAGCTATTGGTCCTGAGGGCAAGGATGTTGTGCGAGAGGCAAGTAAGAGTGAGTTCACTAAGCTGCGACAGATGCAACAATCGGGCGCAGCCAGGCGTGATATCTTGAATCAGCAAGAACGGACACTGAACGCTGCCGAAGATGCGCTGAACACGGTTGGGGCCCCAGATATTGTTGAGGGCGCACCTCGGCAGGTGCTCCCAGTGGCTCGCACCCAACGCCAGATTTTCAATGCGAGCGAGGACACGCCATCAGCTATGCCCAGTGAGGATGTTGCCCCCCGAGTTGCGCAGCAAGCCGAAGTTGACAGCCAGGCACAAAGCAACCCGAGTGTCGATGCGGACAGCTTTGGAGAACACGGCGGTGGAGTCAGCAAGAGGGTGACGCAGGGCGATGGCAGTGCCGCTCAGGCCAATGACGTGACTGACACAGCGGCAGATGAGGCGGCCAATGATGCTTCAACTGCCGAAAAGGTGGCAAGCGCCACCGACGACGCAGTCGATATTGCGGCAGCTGGCGAAGGGTTCCTGGATCCTATTGCTGACATTGCGGCACTGGGCACGGGTATTGGATTGATGTTTGCGGGAGAAAAGGCTAAGAAGAGCCTACCACCACCCCCTGCTCCTCTTGCAACACCGAACGCTTCGGCAATCTACGGCGTTTGAACAAACAAAAACTAGAAAAGATTCTCTTGGTTGAAAGTAAGATGGCCGCTGATAAGTACCTGAAATTTGCTGCTGTGCAGGGAGGTCCCTTCTCGAACACTGTGCGGAACATCTCATGGCAAATCCCAGGTGGGTCTGTCTACGATCTTCACGACTCGTTCCTTACTGTTGAATGCACTATTGACACCCCGACTGACGCAAGTGTGGATTACGATGGCAATCCACTGACCGACTGCGTCTATCAGATTGGTGTGCGCTACACGGGCGATGTTGCTCAGGTGCGCAACCCACAACTCGTCAAGAATGTGTCAATGAGTTGCCGAGCTCGTGGGATGCTGGAGAACATTTCCCGGATTGATCAACTGAACGATGCCATCTACAACCTGACTACTTCACAGCGCAAGAACGCCAGCTGGAACTATCTGGCCATGGGCACTACTCTTGACCCGAGCGGCTACCAGCACTACGGCTTCTTCACGGAGTCAGAGAAGATTGGCTCGGTCAGCTCTCAGTATCGGGAGGCACAAGTGCAGATTTCGCTCAACTCGCTCATGGACATTTGCAACACACGGGCGTATGATGCCCGGCGGCTCGGCGAGTCGCAGATTGCTGCAGAAATGAATTTTGACCTCCTGGAGCCTTACGTGATTGTTCCCACTCCTCTTGACGCTGCATCTGGTCTCAACAACTGCGACGACGTGGCTCCATTTGGCGCTGGCGGAACCTTGGATTCGTTGACTGTCACGGCTGCTGCGGCAGGTGGTGGTGGTGCTGGNCAGCAGGGTATTCGTGACCTTACTGACTCGCCNTTCTGGGTGGGAGCCAAGCTCCGTGTTGCGACGGCCACTCNGGTGGCGGCGGCTCCTGCGATTGCTGGNAGCGATTTCCGCATNACNTCNATTGCAGTCTCGGACACTGGTGCCATCACGCTCGGCATTTCTCCGTCAGTGCCGATGNTCNNTGGTGATGGCTACACGGGCATTACACTGACTGCCCTCGGTGATTCGACTGGTGTTACACTGGGTAACATTAACTGGAACACGGCCAACATCACGCTCAAGCAGCTGGGTGCGCCGCCTCCAGTGACCATGCCGATGGAGATCCCATACCGAACTTGGCGCACGCTCCAGGACGTGGGACCGACTGGAATCGCATCGTTCCAGCGTGTGTACGACATTGATGCCTCAGCCGATGGCATGATTGTGTGCTTCCCAGATAGTACGAACGATATTTCGTCAGTCAATGCTGATCTGGACCAATACCGTGTCCGTGTGAACAACGTGGATCTGACCGATCGCAATGTTGTGGTGGCCCCGATCCCAAGTCCGCTGTACTACGACCGCACGGCGGCAGGCCTGGGTGCCATGGGTATGCAAATCAACAATCTGCAGCTGACCACTCTGGATGAGACTGCGGTCACCTACGACACCGCTATGGCGGGCGGCAATCTCAAGTACATCGTCAGCAAGCTTCCCCAGACCAGTGTGAACAAGGCTGTGCAGCTCTCCATTGAGTGCCCAGGTGGTGATGTGAGCAAGATCTCGATCTTCCAGGCGCAGCCCCGTGTGCTGGAGCTCTAAGTCCGCCAGGTGAACTGCTCAAGATATGCAATCTCAGCATTCAACCCATCAATCTGCTCCAATAAGAGTTGACGTGCCCGATTCCATCGTCGCTTGCGATTGCGCAACGTGCGCTTCAAACGCCGATTGGTCTCACGCATTACAGCAATGTCGTTGGCGGCCGCACACCCACACTCCCCCGCCACCCACCTCACCTCCCCCTCTTGCATAACTCGTATTTTCTGATGAACCGCCGCCAGGAGGTTCATGGCGTCAATGTATTGCTGCTCTTGCAGTTGTTGCGTGCATGTGTCGAGCAACAACACGAGGGCTCCAATCTCCTCCATACAATAACTTCAAAAAAAGCTGAAGATAATTACCTAGTGAATTAGTAATGTCAGTGCCACGGGTAGTGTACCACAGCGTAGACCCACAGAACGTCAAGGACACCTACGTCCAGGGCGACAACATTGATTATCTTTTGTCTTTCCCGGGTCGGTCTCTTGAGATGGGATCGGTGCGGCTCGAGGGTGTGCTCAACGTCTTTGTTGGGAACACCGAGGTGCCAACTCAGGCGGCTCCCAATGTTGACATCATCTTCATGGACAACTTCACTGGTGCGCACTCTTTTGTCAACAGCATCCAGACGCAGATTGCGGGTGCCCAGGTCGAGACCATCAGTGAGTACCCACGCTGGGTCAAGATGGCCACAACGGCAACCCAGTCACAAACTGACATGCTCAACTCGGAGAACGTGTGTGAGCTCAAGACCCCAAACGCCGAGTCTTCTCGTGTTGTGCTGATGGGTGAGACACCGCAGACCCTGACTGGTGCTGCCCAGAATGCGGCACCCAACCGCACCCGCCCAGACTTTTCTTTCAAGCCGCTGTGTGTTCTCAACTCATCGGCTGGTCTCTTGCCCTATCGCAAGAGCTCGGACATCCGTGTGATGATCACTCTTGAGCAGATTGTCTCTGCCATGTTCGGCAAGGACTGGGCGCTGGCCAACTGCCGCTACGAGCTCAGCGAGCTGCGGATCACTTTCCGCTCTGTCCCAGACGC
>JGI10211J34971_10002614_pt1 | contig 14601 bp, 12 predicted proteins | sample Etolagsediment_FD_34971 | JGI IMG/M metagenome (IMG submission 34971) | reverse complement strand
GTCGCCGACGACCAGGACGGGCGCGTTGGCCGCGTGCGCCATGCGGAAGTTGACGAAGTCACGCGAGCGCAGGTTGACCTCGGCACACGATCCGGCGCCTTCCATCACGATCAGCTCATGTCGCGCCCGGAGCCGGTCCAGGCTCTCACGAGCGGCGGCGAAGAGCGAATCCGTGTCCGCGAAATAGTCTTTGGCCAGAGCGTTGCCGATCGGCTTCCCGTGCAGCACGACTTGCGCGCCGGTGTCGCTGCTGGGTTTGAGGAGCACGGGGTTCATGTCCACGAGCGGCTCGACCCGGGCGGCCTGGGCCTGGGCGATCTGGGCACGGCCCATCTCGCCTCCCTCGACCGTGACGTACGAGTTGTTGGACATGTTCTGGGCTTTGAACGGGGCTACGCGGATTCCGCGATTCGCGAAGATCCGGCACAATGCCGTCACCACGATGCTCTTGCCCACGTCCGACCCGGTACCGAGAACAGCGAGAGTTTTTGCCGGCATAGTCCTGTCTCGTGAAAGTGAAAGGCACTCCGGACGTCACGCCGTCAAACGGCGAGGACGCCCGGAGCGCGCAGGAGGGTCAATCTCCGGTATGCGGAGTACGCAGAGGCGCGCTCCGCTCGTGCGTCAGAAGGTCATCTTCATTCCGGCGTAGGCGTAGCGGCCGGGAACACCAAAGCCACGCGCTTCCTCGTATTCCTCGTCGAGGAGGTTCTCGACCCGTGCGAACACCTTGACATGATCGGCCATATCGTGCACGACAGCCAAGTCGACGCGCGTGTAGGAATCAAGCTCGTTGGCATTGGCCGCGTCGTCGTAGCGTTTGCCGACACGAATGACGGCCAGGTTGACACTCGTAGTGTCGAAGAGACGGTAGTCAGCGGCGAGCGAGCCCTGGTGCCGGGGCCGGCGCGGGAGATCGTTGCCCGTGGTCGCATCTTGGTGGTCGGTGTAGGTATAGCCGAGCGACACTGTCAGGTCGTCCAGCGGATGCAAGGCCAGCGTGACTTCGACGCCTTTGATTTCGGCCTCCTCAACGTTGGACGGCTCCCACCACCCGGCCGCATCCACTGCCCAGCCGATCAGATCCTCAACCTTGCTGTCAAAATAAGTCACGTCAGCCACAATCCGGTCACCGTAGAGGGGTTGTTCCACCCCGACGTCAAAGCCCTTGCTCGTCTCCGGTTTCAGTGCGGTATTTCCTCGCTCGCCACCACCGCCCCAAGCCGCGGGATAGGCGATGACAGGCCAATAGAGATCGTTCAGCGTCGGCGCGCGGAACCCAGTGCCGAAGCTGGCGTGCATGCGTGTCTTCACTCGGGGACACCGAATCGATCCGGCGATGCGATAGGTAGTCTCATCCCCGAACGTCTCGTGGTCGTCATAGCGGGCGCCCAATGTGAGCGTGTAGACGTCTCCCAAAATCAGGTGATTCTGGACTAAGATAGAGTGAATGTCGAGGTCCTGGTCCAAGTCTCTGCTCGGATTCCTGCCAGACTGCTGTTCCAGATCGTAGCTGACGCTGAGTGTGTCGTGGTCAAACGGGGTGAAATCCGCTTTGGCTGAGAACGCGCGCGACTCGCTGGTGATCTCGTAGACGTTATCCGCATCGTCATCGTCCTCCCCACGCAGTCTGTCTCGGGCAAAGCCGATGCTTACGCTCTGGGTGTACCATTCGGTGACAGGCTTTGCCAGCGCCAGTTTGCCTGAGAAGAACTGGCGGTTGCGCTCCCGATTGAGGTCGTCAACGGGGGCCCCAAAGCCACCGTCCAGTTCCGTGGTGTCATCCATGAATCTGAGCGAGAGATCTGCCTGTCCGTTCTCGAGGAACTTCATGCCTATCCGTCCAGAGAGGCTCTGGTTGCGCCAACCATCCTCTTCCGAGTTTCCAGCGTCCTTGGCGGCCACCGACATCCTGTCCATGCCGATGGCGGAGTACCCCAGACTGAAGTCTCCGAGACTGCTCCCGCCGCTCAGGCTTAGACCGGCAGCGCGGTGACCATCCGTCCCCACTGCACCCTCCACGGAGCCTTGCAGGCCGTCCACGCCACGTTTGGTGATGATATTGACAACGCCCGCAACAGCATCGGAACCGTACAGCGCGCTCTGCGGTCCCCGAACGATCTCAATCCGCTCAACATTGTTCGTTGTGAGAGCGCCGATATCGAACCCTCCCCCAGTGTTGCCGTTGACGCGGAGACCGTCAATCAGGACAAGCGTGTGTTGCGAGTTGTGACCCCGAATGAAGACGCTCGTGCTGCGCCCTGGTCCGCCGCTCTGCACCACAGACAGACCAGGCGCCAAACGCAGAGCTTCCAAGACTGTGGACACACCTGAACGGCTCAGTTCGTCTGCGGTGATCACCGATACCGAGCTTCCCACATCCCCCGTGCCGTCTGCCAGCCGAGTCGCCGTAACGACCACGTCGTCAAGAACGACTGTCTCGCTCTCCTGGGCGCGGGCGGTCAGTGACAGGGCGGCCGCCCCGAGTAACCCGATGCCGAGTGCGTCGATTCCACGAGTGCTGCGCTTTCTCATGTTCCTGTCCTTTCTGCGAGAACACAAAGACCGACGGCTCTTCCCCAAAAGAAGCAACGTCGGTCCGAGAAAACAGTCAGTGAGAGCGGCTTCTGGGCCGTCACACAACTCGGGCCGGTCGCCTCTGGCGCGAAGAGGACCGTATGGCAGGGTCTTCTGACTTGCGGGCTGACTTGGACCTACTACCCGGCCTTCCCATCTCACCTCACGAGAGGCGACGACAGTGGCATGATCGGGGTTCGTTCCCGCTTACAGCGGCGCGACCGTTCCGGATTCTCACCGGATTCTCCTGTCATGTTTTGCACGAGTAAGATAGCCCCGTGGGGTCGCGTGGCAAGGTCGGGCATTCGTCCGACAGGGCCATTTCGTGCTCAGCGGTTCCCCTGCCGTCCCGGGAGCGCCGAGGCCCACCTCGGCAGCTTTCTGAAGCCGAGCTGGGGCTCGGCGTTCCCGGGCGAGCTCCCGCGGGGTCACATTTGGCCATGGGGCGTCAGCTCGCCACAAGCTGCTTCATCTACGAACATTACGTCTCAGAACAAAGCCGCCCTGCTCGTCCGAGCTCTCGAAATCCCGAGACCGTCATTGCTTGATCCGACCGTAGAGGTAGAGACTCAGGCGGACCTGGCGAGTCAGGGCACGCACGGAGAGCGTTGCGCCGGTAATGCCGTCGATTTCCTGGTCCAACCTGCGTCTTCTGTCCAATGCAGCGCCCGCAAACTGCGAGACGAATGCCTCGCTCTGCACCTCTCCTCCGCGCGATTCACGGTACGCCAGGATCTCAACCCGCTCGATCCGGCCGCCCTTGACGCTTACTCCGGTCGTGATCGGTCTGTCCTTGGCGACCTCGTCGAGGACAAACACGCAGCGATCGCCGAGCTGCCAGTGGGGCACGCGCAGGAGTTTGAATGGGCGGCCGACGATTGCGGACATTTCGTTGCGCATCGCTGCCGTCAGCCAGAGCCTCTGTTGGGCTGGCACGGGGCCGTCGAACACCTCCTCCAAGAAGGCCGCTCGGGCCCGCGACTCGTCGTTGCCACCCGCGTGCACCACATTCCACGCCAGAAACAGGCTTCCCAGAACGAGAGAGAATCGGCGCACACCTGGACACTGCTGCCTCGGGTATACGGGACACGACTCCGATCTGGCCCTGACCCCGTCTTCAGTGCTAGAATTGGAATCCGAGTGCGACATTGAGACCATCCAGTTCTGCTTGGCCGGCAGCGGAGTTCTGATTCTGATAATCGAGCTTGAGGACTACGTTTTGGTGGGGCCAGTAGCTGAGTCCCAGCGTCCACTCCTCCACTTCGGAGTCGTCGGAATCTCCGGCTTCGTTGTCCCACATGCTATACCTGGCGAAGAGGCCCAGATTGCCGGTGATGCGCAGAGACGGCTCGAGGTACCAGCCCTCCTGCACGTTGCGTCCGAGCGCCTCGGCGTCCTCTGCATCCAGTTCCCAGCGCGCGTAGAGGGCACGCAAGCCGAAGCGTCCTGCGGCCACGGTGGCGTGCGTCTCGACCAGTAGACCCTCCGACTCCTGCGGAGCGCCATTTGCCCCGCCTTGGGTAAGGTCGGACTGGAAGTGCAGCGTTGTGCCAAGCTCGATGCCGGCACTTCTCCAGCGCAGCCGCCCGGTATAGGCACCGTCCGTGGCTGTGGCCTTGGCGACTTTCTGGCGTCCGCCGCGGATCTTGTAGTCGTCCGCTACAGCCAGGCCAGACGTGTATGCCAGATCGTAGCTGAGCGTGTCCGTGAGAGCGCCCGTGATGCCCAACCCACCCTCCCACCAAGTCGTTGGAATGATGTTGTGCTCGACCGAGTTGCGTTCCGTTCCGTGGAACGTGGGCGGTTCGTGGCTTTCGTTGAGGAGACCGACAGGGACCAGGAACAGCCCGGCCTTCACACGGTGTTGCGCGTCTGCGCCGAGGTCGAGTTCGACGTATGCTTGCTCCAGCTCCGCCTCGCCCGGCTTGCCATCTCCTGCCAGGGAGTGCTCGAGCTCCAGTTCGCTGAAGAAGCGGATTCGATCGCTGAACTCGTGGCTGATGAAGCCCACGAACCGGTGGAAATCGACTTCGTTCTTGTCTCGCGTGCCGTGTCGGTCTTCCAGGTTGTTGTAGTGTATCTCGCCGTATCCGCCGATGTGCGTCCGGGAACGTGACGCCGGTGTCTGTTCCTCGACTGCGTCGGCGATGGCCTCGACGCGTTGGTCCGTGGTTGCCGCCCGACCTTTGAGTTGGGCCACCTGTTCCTGCAATGTGCGGATCTGCTCGGACTGTTGTCTGATGATCCGCCACATCTCTTCCGATGAACCGGGGCCGTCTGTGGCCCCCGTAGACCGTTCCTGTGCTTCGATGGTCGGCGCGCCAAGCGCGAGCCCGACCGCAACTAGCCAGCTCTTGATTCTGTGTGCCATGGCACATTGTCCTTTCGATTGCGTCGTGCGCCCCAGGGGGCGCTGTGGTTGTTCACTGATGGCGGCCCCCGAATTCTGTCCAAGCCGGCGGGGACCGTTCCCGGCCGGACGGCGGGCTCACATGATTCACAGCTCCGGAGGACATCACCTCCCTTCTGTTTGCTTGGACTTGAAAGTCCTCCGGGGCTGCTCGAGTACCTCGACTGTGTCAATCAGCGTCTTCCTCAGTGTGCGACGGTGCGGGCAGTCGAGGAGCAGGCAGGTGTTCATTCCGCTGCCGTCTCCCTCGTGTAGACGGTGCACCAGACCGCGGCGGCGCTCTCGACGAGTTGGAGAAGTCTGTCGGCGCTCTTGCTCAGGACGTCGGCCTGTGTCATGGTTCTTCCTCCATGATTCGGTCTGCACTCGATAGGCCGCCGACCCCCTGCCCCACCTGCCTGTTGGCCGTGATGCAGGTCCCCGAGCTCGGACAGGATTTCGTCCCGCATGCGCAGCCGTCCGTTCTGCCGCTGAAAATCCGGTAGACGGATCGAGCGCCAAGGAATACGACAGTCCCGAGTATTGCGATGATGATGGAGCCTTCTATCACGGTCGTTCCTCCTGCAAGGTCAAGTCCCGATCCCGGCGAGTGTGCCGACCTGGTACACAAGCAGCGTGATGATGTAGGCGATGGCAGTCAGTCCCGCGAACTGCAGCAGAGCCCATTTCCAGGAGTTACTCTCGCGCCTCGTCACGGCGACAGTGGCCATGCAAGGGGCGCTGATCAGACAGAACAGCATGATGCAGAACGCCTGCAGCGGGGTGTAGTTCTCCCGAAGCCTGTCCCGCAAGGCCGCGGATCCTTCGTCCGCCTCTCCGACGGCATAGACGATCCCCATCTGAGCCACGAACACCTCTTTGGCGGCGAACGCCCCAACCAGCGCCGTGCCGATCCGCCAGTCGAAACCGAGTGGTCTGATCACGGGCGCCATCGCCCCGCCGATGCGTCCGGCAACGGTATGGGCGAGCATCTCGGCCTGGCGCGCCTGCTCCAGTACGGCGATGCGCTCCGCAACGGCGTCCGGGCCGAGTGCCAATGCGTGAACAGCCGCGATCTCCGCATCGTAGTCGCGCTCGAACTCGGTCTTGCGCGGGAACGTGGCCAGGGCCCACATGACAATCGACACACCGAGGATGACCGTGCCCGCCTTCTTGACGTACAGCCAGCCGCGTTCCCACATGTGAACGACGATGCCGCGCAGCGTAGGCAGACGATACGGAGGGAGCTCCATTACGAACGGCTCTGTCTCGCCTTTGAAGACGGTGCCGCGCAACAGCTTGGCGCACACGACGGCAAGGGCGATGCCGATGAAGTAGATAAGCCAAAGCATCCGGGCGTGCCAAGCCTGGGGGAAGAACGCCGGGATGATAAGGGCGTAGATGGGTAGACGCGCGCCGCAGCTCATGAGGGGCGCCACCAGCATGGTAGTGAGACGGTCGCGCCGGTTCTCCAAGGTCCGGGTCGCCATGATCGCGGGCACGGTGCAGCCGAACCCGATGAGCATGGGGATGAAGCTCTTGCCGTGCAACCCGATCTTGTGCATGAACCGGTCCATGATAAAGGCCGCGCGGGCCATGTACCCGCTGTCCTCCAGGATCGCGATTGCCAGGAACAGCAGCAGGATGTTGGGGAGGAACACGAGGACCCCGCCGACCCCGCCGATGATGCCGCCTGTCACGAGTGAGCGCAACAGCGCCGCCGATCCCTCCGGCCAAACTTGGGCGATCACGTCTCCGAGCCAGGCAAACAGGGCCTCGATCCACCCCATGAACGGGGCCCCGACTGCAAACGTGAGTTTGAACACGACGTACATGAGACCGAAGAAGATCGGGATGCTCAACACGCGATGTGTCATGACCAGGTCGATCCTGTCCGACATCGTGTGCCGTGCTTCGACCGTGGAACGGACGGCTTCCTGGCAAGCCCCGGAGATGAACCCGTAACGACGGTCTGCGATGAGGATTTCGGCGTCATCGCCCAGTTCCCTTGCCAATCGGGTCCGGGCCGCCTCGGCGGCCTCCAGGATTGCATCGGGGTCGCGGGCGTCGTGACGGATCTGTTCCGCCACCACGCTGTCCTCCTCCAGGAGCTTGACTGCCAGCCAGCGGGCGGAACAACTTCCCGGGACGACCATGCTGGCGTCGATCGCGGCCCCGAGTGTCGCCAGTTCCGCCTCGATGTGCCGGCCGTACCTGACCGACGCCGGCGCCCGCCGCGATTCTCCGCCCGTCGACTCGACGATTGCCTGTTTCAGCTCGCCCAATCCACTCGACTTGTGCCCTACCGTACGGACGATGCGGACTCCGAACAGCTCCGCGAGCCGTTGAACATCGATGCTGTGGCCGCGCGCCTCCGCCACGTCGGACATGTTCAACACCAAGAGAATGGGAATCCCCAGCTCCATGAACTGAGTCGCCAGGTACAGGTTGCGTTCCAGATTCGATGCGTCCACCACGTCGACCACCAAGTCGGGTGTCTCCTCGAGGATGACGTTCCGGGCCACCAGTTCCTCCGGGCTGTGCGCCGTGAGGCTGTACGTTCCGGGCAAGTCGATCACGTGGATTCTGCATCCCTGGTGCAGCATGTCCCCCTCCTTCTTCTCCACGGTGACGCCGGGATAGTTGCCCACGTGCTGCCGAGCGCCTGTCAGAGCGTTGAAAAGCGTGGTCTTCCCGCAGTTTGGATTCCCCGCCAATGCGACCGTGATCGCTCGACCGACGGTTGCCATGTCCTGCCTTGCGTGTCTACTTGTCATCAGGATGCGTCTCCTGTTGTTTGGCGCGCCTAACACTTGAGCAAAAAAGAGAGGGAGAACCAATGCTCTTCGCATCGCTCCCGGCAATCATCGATCTTCTATGTCTTGCAGAGCTTGACCATCACCCGTTGAGCCATTCCCAAGCCGACCGCGATACGACATTCGCCAACCCGCAGGAGCAGAGGGCCTCCGCGGCCGTTGAGCACCGTCACTTTCGCGCCCGGCGACAACCCCATGGCCGTGAGTTTGCGTGCCAGTCCCTGGCCGCAGGGCAGAATGCGGGACACGCAGGCCGCCTCCCCGGCGTTCAGCATGGGCAACGGGAAAGAGGTCGGGTCGGTCATGACAGGCATGTCCACTGTTTGCATGGGGGCTCCGGGATGGGTTGGTCAGCCGCCGTCTTCTACGGGTTCCACGGTGATGGCGGAGGCCTCCTCCTTGCGGAGCGTCAGGCTGTAGCCCCTGATCTTGATCTCGATCGGATCGCCCAACGGAGCGACCTTCGCGACGGTCACGCGGGTGCCTCTCACCGCCCCCATGTCAACGATCCGTTTGCGGATCGCCCCTGCGTTCCCGACGCGCACGATGCGCGCTGTCTGTCCTGTGCTCAGCTCGGCCAGTGTCATGGTCCTGTTCTCCGTGCTTGCCGCCGTCGGCACTGCGCGCTGCTCGCGGTATTCATCGAGAGCCATTTGCATGCAGCGCTCGCATTTTTCGGTCTCGTTCTCCGGATCGCAGAAGTACTCGTACCCCCTGATCCAGTTCGCGCCCCCCCGAGGGCAGCGCTGCACAAACTGCATGAAGTGCATCAGGTGCCCCAACACTTCCTTGTCCATGGCGTGCTCCAATCGGCACGCGTTCTTTTCCCCAACGTCGGGGTCGACCAGGAGAACCTGCGTCAGGAATCGCTTGATCACATCGTGGCGGTGCTGTATCCCCGCCGCGATGCGCCTGCCGGTGTCGGTGAGGGTGGGCGACGCGTAGGGCCGGTAGTGCAGCAGCCCTTTATCCGCCAGCGACCGTAACGCCTGCGTGACGCTCGGCTTGCGTACGGATAGCTTCTCGGCAATGTCCGTCACTCTGGCCTCGCCGCTGACTCGTGCGAGGGCGGCAATCGCCTCCAGGTAATCTTCCATTTCCGGACTGAGAGCGGCGGACTCGGTACTCATGACTCTTGCGCTCCAGGTTGTACCGTTGTTAGTAGCGGCTAACATAGTGCATCGCCGCGGGACGTCAAGGACGCCTGCGATAGTGGGCAAAGGCGGTCCCGACTCATGCGTCGAGAAGCGCAATTCGTACGTAAGTTGCTCTACGAGACGCACATTAGGATCATTCCAGCAACGCTGGCACATTGACCGAGCGGTTTGCTTTTCGGCCGCGTTCAGTCTAGAGTTTCCACATGGTCCACCAAGGAGGTGCAAAGATGAATGCTCGCATGCTGAAGTGTGTCCGTGTCACGGTGGCGTTGGCGTTGCTGGCATCTTGGGGGGCCATTGGTAAGGAGCGAACCCGAGTCAAGTTGTGGCCTCTCTTCTACCTGTCTGAGACGGAGGACTACCGGGCGCTCGAAGTGCTGTTCGGGGCAGTGGGGGCGAGGGACAGACCCGACAGCTACGATCGTCGGGCCGTTCCCGTGTTCTGGGGCGACGACTACTTCCACGTGTTCCCCATCTTCTGGAGTGCGGAAGACAACTGGGTCCTTCCTCCGGTCGCCTGGAATTGGCACGGAAACAAGGGTGTGGGCCCCGTGTGGTGGGGCGACGATTACTTCCACGTGGCACCCGTGTTCTGGAGCGGCGACAACTACTGGGTGCTCCTGCCCGCCGGCGGGCACTTCGGCGATAGGTCTGTTCTGGGACCGGTGTTGTGGGGCGAGGGCTACTTCCACGTCGTGCCTCTGTTCTGGAGCGATGACGACGGATGGGTGTTGTTGCCCATCGCCGGTCACTGGGACGAAGACAAGTACATGGTTGGCCCGGCGATCTGGGGCAAGGACTATTTCCATGTCGTGCCCCTGTTCTGGAGCGACACGGAGGGGTGGGTCCTTCTGCCCGTGGCAGGCCACTGGGATGACAAGTACCTGGCCGGTCCGGTGTTCTGGGGCGAGGACTTTTTCAACGTCATCCCCGTGTTCTGGAGCGACACCGAGGGCTGGGTGCTACTGCCGATAGCAGGCCACTGGGATGATAAGTACCTGGTCGGCCCGGCCTACTGGGGCGAGGATTTCTTCAACGTGTTCCCCCTCTTCTGGAGTGATGAGGACGGTTGGGTACTGTTGCCGGTGGCAGGCCACTGGGATGACAAGTACCTGGCCGGCCCCGTATTCTGGGGCGAGGATTTCTTCAACGTTATTCCTGTCTTCTGGAGTGATAAGGAGGGCTGGGTACTGTTGCCGATAGCAGGCCACTGGGATGACAAGTACCTGGTCGGCCCGGCGTACTGGGGCGAGGACTTCTTCAACGTGTTTCCCTTGTTCTGGAGCAACGAGCGAGGGTGGACGCTCCTGCCTGTAGCGGGGCACTGGGACGACAAGTATCTGGTCGGTCCGGCGTACTGGGGCGAGGATTTCTTCAACGTGATGCCTCTGTTCTGGAGCGACGACGAGGGCTGGGTACTCCTGCCGGTTGCCGGTCACTGGGACGACAAGTACCTGGCCGGTCCGGTGTTCTGGGGCGAGGACTTCTTCCACGTCATGCCGGTGTTCTGGAGTGATGACGAGGGCTGGGTGCTCCTGCCTGTGGCGGGTCACTGGGATGACCAGACGCTCGCAGGCCCGGTGTGGTGGGGCGAAGATTTCTTCCGGGTCGTGCCCGTGTTCTGGAAAGAAAGGGACGACTGGGTGCTGTTGCCCATCGCCTGGGACTGGGGCGAGTCCAAAGGGGTCGGCCCGGTGTGGTGGGGCGAAGACTACTTCCACATATTCCCGTTGTCTTTCCACTGGAAGGATAAGACACTGATTCCCCCGTTGCTCGGGTATGCCAGGAGGGACGGGGAGAAGTTCGATGCGTCGCTTCTCGCCATGCTGTTGCGCTGGGGGAAAGACGCCGACGGCTGGAACTTTGAGGTCAATCCCGTGTTGGACCTCGAAGGCGGCAAGAAGCGCTCGCATTTCGGGTTGTTCTGGCGGCTGTTCGAGTACCATCGCGACGAGACCGAAAGCTACTGGCGGTTCCTTTTCCTGCCGCACAAGTTCGGACATCGAACCACTGGGAAGTGACGGTGCTCTGCCGCCAATCCGTGCCCCTCTACTGTGAGCATGGGGCTCGCCCACTGGCGATTGGTCGGAGCCGCGGTTTGAAGGGGCGGGCGACATACAGTGGCGATGGCCAATGTCGTCTTCTGTTACGGGCAGGCTTCTTGGCGACACCCGACATCCTGTTGAAACGCTCCGGGGGACCGCTATAGTCATCTGCGTCTGAGCATCATAGACACCGGGGAGCCCGGGTGAACCCCGCCGGGCTGAGAGGATCCTCCGGAAAGAGGATCGACCCGTCGAACCTGATCAGGCTAGCACCTGCGAAGGGAGTGAACGACAGCGTCTCCCGCGCAGGGAAGACGCTTTTTGAGTTTATGGAGCCAATGCGATGATCGACATCATTGTGAACGGAGAGAACCGACAGGTCGATGAGGGGCAGACGGTTGCCGGACTCCTCGAGGATCTGCGGATTGTCCCCGAACGTGTCGTGGTAGAACTGAACGGCACGATACTCAAACGCGCCTGTTTCCCGGACACGGCCCTGCCGGCCGAGGCCCGTGTCGAGATCATCCAATTCGTAGGCGGAGGCTGAGCATGAACAAACTCGTGATTGCCGGGCGTGAGTTCAACTCGCGCCTGTTCATCGGGACAGGGAAGTTCGGCGCGAACAGCGTCATGCGCCAAGCCGCGGAGGCGGCTCACTGCGAACTCGTGACGGTCGCTCTGCGCCGGGTCGACCTGCGCCGGGGCGCGCCGGAGGATCCGCTTATCTCACATCTCGACCCGGAAAAGGTACTCATCGTGCCGAACACCAGCGGAGCGCGCAATGCGGAAGAGGCCATTCGGATTGCCAGGATCGCGCGCGCCGGTGGCGGATTCGACTGGGTGAAGCTCGAAGTCACACCTGACCACAACCACCTCTTGCCTGACCCGATTGAGACACTCAAAGCGGCCGAGACCCTCGTCAAGGACGGCTTCAACGTGCTGCCCTATATCAACGCCGATCCCGTTCTTGCCCGACGCCTCGAAGAGGTCGGCACGGTAGCGGTGATGCCGCTCGGGGCGCCGATCGGCACCAATCGTGGACTCCGCATGCGGGACATGATCGAGATCATCATCGAGCAAGCCCGCGTGCCTGTGGTGGTCGACGCCGGCCTCGGCATGCCCTCACACGCCGCGGAGGCGATCGAGATGGGGGCCGATGCGGTGCTGGTGAACACGGCCATCGCCACGGCCGCGGACCCGGTTCGCATGGCGTCCGCCTTTGCTCTCGCAGTTCAGGCTGCGGAACTCGCATGCGACGCCGGCGCGCGGGAAGAAAGCCGCACTGCCCAGGCCAGCAGTCCGCTGACCGGATTCCTGTGGGAAGAGGGGGAGGCAGAGGGATGAGGGATGAAGACGGAAGGCTGAGCGGCGCGAAATCCGCCTCTGACGGGACGGAGCGGCTCGACCAGAGCTTTGCGACTGTTCTTCGTGACTGGCCCGTGGATCGTGTCCGTGAGCTGATCGACAGCCGCACGGATGCGGACGTGGAGTGCGCGTTGCGAAGTCCGCACTTCGCTCCTGATTGCCTTGCGGCACTGCTGTCGCCGGCTGCGTTTGGTCACCTGGAACGCATGGCGCAGGCCTCGGCGCGCCTGACGCGTCAACGGTTCGGACGCGTCATCCAGTTCTACGTACCGCTGTATGTGTCCAACTACTGCATCAACTCGTGTCTTTACTGCGGATTCAACTGCCGGAACACGGTTCCGCGGCAGGCACTTTCGGTCGAAGATGCCGTGCGGGAAGCGCACTTCCTGTCCAGCGAAGGTTTCCAGCACCTCTTGCTCGTTGCCGGGGAAGACCCCGTCAATGTTCCGGTCGCGTACTTTGAACAACTCGTCAGCGCGCTGCACGACCGATTCGCGTCGATCAATATCGAGATCTACCCCATGGACGTCGATGACTACGCGAGACTTGTCAACGCCGGCATCGACTCACTGACGCTGTACCAGGAGACGTACGATCCGGAGCTTTACGCGCAGGTCCATCCGACCGGCCCCAAACGGGATTTCCGATTCCGACTCGAGGGCGTTGAACGGGGGGCGCGGGCTGGTGTCACATTCCTCGGGATCGGATCCCTGCTGGGCCTTGGTGACTGGCGCGTCGAGTCGTTCTATGTGGGGCTACACGCCCGGTATCTGCAGCAGCGTTGCTGGCGCCAGCACGTGTCCGTCTCGTTCCCTCGCATCCAGCCGGCGGCCGGCGCATTCGAGCCGCCGTGTCCGGTCAGCGATGCGGACTTCGCACAGATTATCTGTGCCCTTCGCCTCCAACTGCCGGATGCCGGGCTGGTGCTGTCCACGCGCGAGTCGGCCCGGCTGCGAGACAATCTCCTGCCCATGGGAATCACACGCCTGTCGGCCGGGTCCCGAACGACGCCAGGGGGGTACAGCGAGGAATCGGACGCCGAAGGTCAGTTCGAAGTGCAGGACCACCGTTCCCTCGCCGACGTGATGAATTCGGTCCGCTCGATGGGGTTCGATCCTGTCTGCAAGGACTGGGACGCCAGCTATCACGCGTAGATCGCGGGCGAGGTCGCCCCGCGCAACATATCCGGGCTCAGGTTCAGTCGGTATCCAGCACCCACGCGTCCGGCTTCCCGACGAGTTCGTAGGCAGCCTTGGCGTATTCCAGCTCGGTTTCGGCCACGTCCCGTGGCAGGGGATTCCTGCCGTAGCCGACCGGATCGACAACGGTCACGGGGACCGGTGCGGCAAGCGCGAGGAGTTGCGGAACATCCACGACTTTCAGCATGCCCGGCGCGAAGATCCACACAGGCTGCGGCTGATTGTCCTCCAGAGCGTACCGGTAACTGGCCGGCAACGATGTCAGTTCGATGCTCTCGAGCGGCGCGCCAAGCGCGCCCGCGAAGAGGCCGAGCAGGGAACAGGCGCCCTGCGCACGCAGTGATACGGTCCCGGTTATGTCGGGCCGCGAGCACATGTATGTCACGGCCTGCACCACATCGTAGACACGTTGTCCGAGGATGGGGCGACCGAGGCACACCGTGTCACTGGTCAGGTGATTCTCGTGTACGGCACTCTCGCCGGTGCCGCGCGGGTCGATGGACAGCACGGCAGTTCCCTGCTTGACAAGCTCGCGGACGGACGGCTCCCGACGACAGACGTGCTCCTTTCCGCTGTCGTCAACAATGACGACGCCAGGCAACGGACCTGCCACGCCTTCGGGCCGAAGGAGCAAGGCAGCAACGTCCAGATCGGATTCGACCGTCAACACAATCGTCTCCACGCTGACGCCCTCCTCGGCAAAGCGTCGCACCACACGTGCCCGGGGCTCGAATGCCTCGGGCTGTCCACCGAACTGACTCCAGATGCGCGAACGCCAGGCCTCAGTCGTCTCCTTCCAGGTTGCGAGGTCCACGGCCGGCGTGCTGTATGTCGCGGTCAGCGATCCGGCACGCCGGCGGTTCAGTGTCACGACCGTGGCCGCGTCAGGTGGCATCCCGGCGCCGTCTTTGAAACACAGGAGGTCCTGAGAGGTCGCATCCTCGGGAGCCACGTCCGGCTCGGAGACCGGGCTCCCGTCTCCTTCGTCCTTCAGCCACTTGCAGAGCCAGCCGTAGGCGGCTTCGCGGAGCGGCCTGTGCCAGCCGTGCTTCT
>JGI10211J34971_10002613_pt1 | contig 14611 bp, 17 predicted proteins | sample Etolagsediment_FD_34971 | JGI IMG/M metagenome (IMG submission 34971) | reverse complement strand
GGTGCCTACTCATCATTGTCAGGCACACCAACCATACCATCAGCACTGACGGACCTGTCAATCACTGACGGTTCAAATGGTCAGGTATTGACCACGGATGGTGCGGGCAACTTCACATTCACCACGGTTTCAGGTGGATCAGCATCAACGGGTGACATCACATTCACGGGATCAACCATCTCCGCACCTTCAAACGCGGACTTAACACTACAACCAGGCGGCACTGGCAAGGTCGTGATAGATGGATTCAACTTCCCAACCACTGACGGCTCTAATGGTCAGGTATTGACCACTGACGGCGCAGGCAATCTCTCATTCACTTCAGTTTCAGGTGGGGCGGCATCAACGGGAGACATAGTATTCACGGGCAACAAGATGAGCACAGGCTCATCAAACGCGGACTTTGAGATAGAATCGTCAGGCACGGGCAAGATCCTGCTACAGGCCAACGGGGCACCCAACCTCAACGCTGGCGAACTGGAACCTTGGACATCATCAGACTACAGGTTGGCAGGGATGACGCACCAGCACGATGTGGTCACGGGCATAACACCAGGCACCAGGAAATACAAATACAACAGCACATTCTTTAAACTGGACGGCACGGATTCAGATTCTGGATCAGCCCGTTTCAGGAACGAGAATGTGACATCAACTGATTACAACGGTTCCAATGTCACCAACACTGGGTCAAGCCGTGGAACAGCATTCAGCATAGCCACCTACGCTGGCAACAGCGACACCACGAACGCATCAACCGTGGGCACACACAGGGGGCTGGGTGTGTATTCAGCGATTGGTGATGACTACGGTGGATACTACACTGGTGACATATCACTGACCAACCTCTATGGTGCCAGGATCAGCACCGCTGTCGCGGGTGGAAGCGACAGCAACCAGACCGTGAGTGCCACCAATGTGTATGGTGTCGCAGTGGGCCACAGCCAATACGGCAACGGCACACAGACTATGACCAACTACACCGCGTTCCATATGGAAAGTGATCAATACTGGAGTAGCACCAACACACCATACCTTCTTAAAACTGAAACTGACAAGGTCAAGACCAGACCAGGTGCTTTAGAAAAATTCAACGAGTGGTCATACAACACCACGCATAGTTCAGGAAGCACATACACCATAGACTGGGCCAACGGAAACCTACAGACCGTGACACTGACATCAAACATAACGGGATTCACGATGAGCAACTTTCCCACGGACTTAAACCAGTCAGTGGGTGTGACGCTTTACCTGGTCCAGGACGGCACGGGATCAAGGACGATGACATTCTCCGCATCAGGTGGAGAGACATTCAAGTTCGCCAATGGCGTGACCACCAGTTCAGTAAGTAGTGCCAATGACATACAGACGGTTTATATATTTTCAAGATACAACGGCACCAGCAACACATATTACTGGACCATTGGACCAACATACTCATAAGGAGACACTATGACATTCCCAGGAGCGGGCAGGGCAGTTTGGATAGGCGGCTCATCATCAGGCGGCACGGGCAGGACCGCGGACTGGAGCACCTATGACGGCACCAACGATTCAGCCTGGCAACAGTGGGTGGATGACACATCCACGGCGATCGCAAGTTCAATCAGCGTGACGGCCACTCCAATGAACGCACACGGCTTTGGCGGTGGGCGTGGGGCATTGGTGCTGACGGATGGGTCAGTCAATAAGGTGGCCCTGTTCATAGCGGACACAGATGATGCCACCGCTGGACAATTCAAGTTATACGGCAATCACGCCAACACGGGCACGATGCGGGGCTATGGCCCATTGGTGTTGCTGACGGGCACAGACGATGATGGTAGCCTGGTCACATACAGTTGGGGCGGCGACAGCCTGAACGGTGGTTCCAAGATCAGCGGACTCTACAAGTTCTATCACCAGGACAGCACCTACAAACCACCACACGAGGGCGTGGCGGTCACACTTTCAGAGCGATTCCCCTACACTGGAGACTTCAACACTTACAATGGTGGCAGTTATGGTGGCGAGTTTGGTGGATCACAGACGGATGAGAATGGCCTGGGTTGGCCAAGCGACGCCAAGACCAACTACCTACAGGTGTGGGCCATAAACCCAGAGAACAACGACAACATCACCGCAACCAACAGGCAGTTCTTCACGCCCTACAGGATAGCCAACACACAGGACCTGATTGACTCGCCCAGTTCCGCACTCTTGGAACGCGATGGCAATGTGATTGGTGACACCAGTCCCAACTATGTTGAATCTAATAACAAGATGAGGTCACACTTTGAGGGTGGTGGCACCGTGCTCTGGCAGACCACATATGGTGGTGACGGCAACCAGTATCCGCAACAGAACAAGGACAACTTCCTAATCCCCTTCACCAGGACGGTGGGCGACCCACTATTCACCACATCAGTGGCAGGCATACACACGGTGGCATTCACCTACGCCAGCACCAGTCAGGGCTTTGGAGATAGTGCGAACTTCCACCCAACTGGCAGAATGTTCAAGTTCAACTGGACGCACCAGAGGTTTGGGCACTTGGAGGACCAGACAACAAGCTCTGAGTTCTACGTTGCTGGTGGCGATAACTCTGACAACAACTACGGACAATACCAGACGGGCTGGAACACGGGCAGGGACGCGGCGGAGGCCAAGATCAGGGCCAAGATGAAGGCCATACAGATTGGAGACCACTACATTGGGCTCTACGGTGATTGTGCCAGCGTCACTGACATAGGCAACCTACTGCTGACCGCGTGTTCAGGCAACCCTGACCAGAACACCAACGACAACTTTAACAACAAGACCCTGATCTACGCTGACTCTGACAGCACGGGTATATCACAGGCGTTTGGCAATAGCTTGGGCGGACAGACCACGCCAGCCAGCAACAACATACAGGTCAGCACGGTGAATGGCAGTGATAGTTCCAGCACCGCATACGATCCAGCCAACACGGCCCTGTTCGCCCTGGAGGGCGATTACTTTGGCGTGGCCTGGACCACCAGCACCAACGTGTATGTGAGCATATTCAAGATAGTGCCACAGAGCAGTGCGGCACCAACCATCAGCAGGATAGCGGACACCATAGACCTTGGCACGATACCAGCCTCTTCAGGCACAAAGACCTTGAGTGGTATGCGTATCAACAAGGGCGTGGGTGTTATCACCTGCGGCAACTACTACAGGATCATAAAGACTGACACGATCTAATTAAATACAGAAAAAGGAGACACACTATGGCGACTTGGCCAACAGGAACAAAAGCATCAACAGCCAACCTTGACTCAGGCTCTGACTCACCCCGTTTAGCACGGGCGGACATCAAGCAGAACGTGGATAACGTCAATGCCATCATTGATATGTTCAACATAGATGGTCCCACCAACGGACAGGTCCTCAAATACAACACTTCAAACTCGAGATTCGAGCTGGACACGGACGCCACTGGATCAGCGGTGTCAGCCACCACATTCGTGGGTGACGACTCAACTGGCACGGCGGTCAATCCAGGGGAGACATTCAAGATAGCGGGAGCCACGGGCATCACCACAGCAGTATCAGGTGATACATTAACCATCACGGGCACCGCACAGGATTTCACATATTCAAGCCTAACGGGTGCTCCAACTAACGTCAGTTCATTCACTAATGACGCAGGCTACATCACTGATGATGGCAATGGTGATCTAACAATAACCAATTCAACCATACAATCATCAGGTGACACCATAGACCTTGATGACATAGTGAGATTCAATGTGGGCTACAAGGAGGACATCAACGCACTTACCAGTTCAGCGTCAATCAGTGTGGATGCCAGCACGGCACCAGTCCACACGGTCACGCTGGCCACCAACGCCACATTCACCATATCAAATATGGTTGCGGGACAATCAATAATGATCATCATCACACAGGATGGCACGGGTTCAAGGACTGGCTCATTCACTTCCGTCAAGTTCCCAGGTGGGGCACCAACACTTTCAACTGGTGCGGGAGACATTGATGTGGTATCCGTGTTCTATGATGGCACCAATTACCTTGGCAACATAGCACAGGACTTCACCACATAATGCCATTAGGATTCAAGGGAAACATACTGACCACATCGTCATCAGCGGCGTTCGTGCCATTGGAGACCGTGATAGTGCTTCGTGGAAAGAGTGGATCTGCTGTTGGATCTAATATGATGAGCACGAGTTTTGATGTTACGAAAGATGAGTTGAACATAGCGGGCACACCAGTGGGCACCTCCAATGGTAAGGTGATACCAATAGCGGACGGCACCTACAATGTCCAGATCACTGGCATCTCAAGTGCCACGGCCTTCAATAGTGCCAATTCAGCGGCCACTTATTCCGCACAGGTTGGGGTGGGGCAGGCCGCCAATGTCAATAGTCTGCCATCAGGCTTCTCATTCTCCAATTCAGCAACTTTTTCAGGATCCCGTTCAACAAACACTGGGGGTATTCCAATCAACTTCACGGCCACTAATCTTGGCAACATCACATTCTCAAGCAATCAATTGACCCAATTGGTATCTATGAGCCCAGGTGGTGGATTTGGTTTCAACTTTCCTTCATACACGATAACAATATACGAGTTGGAAAGTTAAGTTGTTGAACAAATAAATAAAACTGTAAATTTACAAAGGAGACAAAATTATGTCAGCGTCAAATTATTTAGAAGACACTCTTTTAAATCACGTTTTAAGATATGGCAATGGTAGCCTTACAGCAGGAACAGGTGCGGGATACCAACCGCCAGCAACTGTTTATGTGGCGCTTTTCGCCGATAACAGCAATAATGTAGCAGGTGCTTTAGAATCAGGAACTTCAGCTACAGGATCAGCATCGGATTGGGGTGATTTTGAAATTACAACAGGTGGTTCAACCCAGTATGTTAGACAATCGGTCACATTCGGAGCGGCAGGTTCAGCAGGTGGATACAACACAGGTCAGATTAAAAATACGACACAAGTTTCATTTCCAGTAGCAGGAGCAAATTACACCACAGATGCTGGTTATGGATCAACAGTAACTCATATCGCAATTATGGACAATAGTTCAGGTGGCAATGTGTTGTTTTTCGGTGCTTTGACCACGCCTAAAACTGTAAGTTCAGGCGACCAATTCACGATTTCAGCCAGCAACCTTGCTATTAGTTTAGACTAATAAGTCTTTAACATTTCTGGGATGCTTGAGTGTCTGATACAAAACAATTCATATATGTAGATGGTCAGGGTAATAGGACTACCACACCCACAGACTTAAATTACTACATCTATAGTATCACACCCACAGATGAAAGTGTAGATGATAGTGGAACCTCTACGCTGTCCCATTATGATGATGATGGGTCAAGCTGGTCATTCTTCGCATACAATAATATCACTGGCATCAACACACCAGCTTATGGAGCAGGTGCCACAGAAGCCGCGGCCACGGCAGCGCCCAACAGACAGAATTCGGGTATAAAAGCAATTCAGGCGGATCTAGACAACAGGGATCCTAGGACTTCATTAGACGCAGTTTTGACAAGCTCTAAATGTAGAGCGGTTGTAACTGGTCAATATGTTCCGCGTGTTAAGGTAACACACACCACATTGAATGGTGGTTATGTGGTGCCAACTAGTTTTGATTTTTTCTACACAGAAAATGGTAAGAGTGGTGGTGGTAATAGTAATTTTATACAGAATTTGACTGCTGCCAATTTCAATCAGACAATAACGGCCTCAAGTCCGTTAGATGGTAATGGTGGAGCAACCATTACATTCACTTCACAGGGAAGCAGTGTCACAGGTGGTGAATTGACTGGACACATAGGCAAAGGATTCGTATTAGATTTCTCATCTCCCTCTATGACAGCAAATTGGGGTATGGTGCGATTGAGATTAGAACCCATAACGAATCCTGGTGGTTCATATGAACCAAAGATATATTTCAAAGGCACCGTTCAGAGGAGTTGGGAGGCCAATTTATATACGATTGATGGTGTAGGCAGTGATACGATTGGTGAAATATCTACTACGGCAAGTATGGATGTAGTTCCAACCGTAGCATTCCAAGGTGAGGCATCTATCAGCTCAGTAGTCAGCATCAGTGAGCAGTCCGCAAATAGAAAATTTAGTGGGAGCAATATTGTTATAACAAGTTCAACCACCAATCAAAGTAATTTAAAATTTGACACAGGAATAGATACCACAGTTCTTTTTGATGCTACTCTTTCATATGCTAACTTGGTTTTTTCAGACAGCATTATCAGTTCAGCATTTACTTCATCAATTGATGGTAACAAAATTCACGGATTAATTGATACCAACTTCAATATAGCACCGGCTCACACGGTGACAACCACCGCTAGTATGATCTATGATATCGCAGGTGATTACACTTGGAATTCGTTCAACTTAAACACATATTTCGAGACTGGTTTCGCTGTAGATAACTTCTCGTTGAATGAAGGTGAATACACTTGGGATTTCCTAGCAACGACTGATTGGGAAAACTGGCCTGTGCTGACTTGGTTAGGTGATGAATCAGGTTGGGATAATTGGCCAGAAGATACTTGGGATAGAGAATTTGAATTAGCAAATGAAGTAGAAATGACAATCAGTCCTTCATTCAAAGTAGGAACTGAAATTGTAACATTCGCTGGCACATTTACTATAGATGAAAATAGTGCTTTTGAAAAAGCGGCTAATGTGGAAATTTCAAGCACTGCTTCAGTGGCTTGTGATGCTGGTGGTATTTTAGAATTTGAGTGTGATATCACAACGGCATTCACGCCAACATTGATAGGAAATTACCAATTTACACTTTCTGACACACCAGTTTCAATCACAGGGGCCTTTTCACCTGTATTGACTGCTTCTGCGATAACTGACACATTTGCTGACATAAGTGGAACATTCGCAGTGGTAGATGTAGAGCCGTCGTTCAAACCAAGTGGAGCGATAGATACTACCGTAATAGTTTCAACATCAGAAACGATACCATCTTTCATACACGGTGCGGCGACGGCAATTACAGCTCTTCACAGCACAGTATTGGTGGGACGATTATTCTTCCAGGCAGATCCTTTCAATATAATAAAGGTTGAAAGTGAAACCAGGCAATTATCGCCAGTAAGTGAAAATAGAATAACTTTAGTTGATAGTGAAAATAAAGTAAATATGATAACAGCAGAAACAAGGACAGTTTTAGTCCCAGAAGAAACAAGGAGTATCAAATTGAAAATACCAGCATTATCATCAAGATTTACAACTCCAAGAGTAAGGAGTGAGGCGTAATGGCAAACTTAACAGGCGCACGAAAGGATAACGCTGGATTATATTTTGTCAAAGATCCAGATAGTAACATCCAATATGGATTAGATTTTACCGATTACCTCGCTAGTGGAGACAGCATTTTATCTGCTAGTGTCAGCATCAGCACAATATCAGGTGATCTATCACCTTTGGCATTACCTACAGACGCAAACACAGATGTTATAATAAGTTCGGGTAAAGTGGTCAGTGTAAGAGTCCATAATGGCACCGCACAAAATACATATACGGTCAAAGTAACGATCGTCACTACACAGGGCGATACTGACGCAAGAAGTTTTAGAATAATAGTAGCGGAGAAAACATTATAATGGCGAAGTCATACAAACTTGATAAAGATATGATTGAAAGACTGGCACTGATAATGTGTAGTTACGAAGAGATCGCGATGGTGATGGACACCAGTGTTGATAATCTCAAGAAGAGATACAAAGATGTGATTGAAAAAGGCAGAGCAGAAGGTAAAAAGGGTTTGAGAAGGGCGCAATATGAAAAAGCGGTCAAGGATAAGGATGTAAGGATGTTAATATTCTTAGGAAAAAATTATCTTTCTCAACAGGATTCACCAACAGAAACTGAAAGCAATGATCCTTTACCTTGGCCAGAAGATGCTTAATGAAATTATCTTTACCTCAGAAGGAAGTCGCAGATCATCCCGCTAGATTCAAAGTGCTTGTGACAGGCCGACGCTTCGGAAAAACTTTTTTAGCAATCAGGCAGTTGGCATATTTCGCCCGGCAACCAAATCAACTTTGTTGGTATGTTGCCCCATCATATAGACAGGCCAAGCAGGTAGTATGGGTTCAGATTAAAAAAATGCTGAATGACCTCAATTGGATTAAGAAGGCCAACGAAGCAGAATTGACTTTACATCTTCGTAATGGCAGTAGGATATGCCTAAGAGGTGCTGATAATCCGGACTCACTTCGTGGTGTTGGTCTAAATTTTTTAGTGCTAGATGAGACCGCTGACATATCAGAATCGGCCTGGAAAGAAGTGTTGAGACCAACATTGTCAGACACAGGTGGCCACGTTTTTTTTACAGGAACCCCAAAGGGTTTGAATTGGTTCCACGATCTATATCAACAGGGGCAAAAGACCACAGATGAAAATTGGCAGAGTTGGCAATATACCACTATTGATGGAGGTATGGTTCCTGACGAGGAGATAGAACAAGCTAAAAAAGATCTAGATGCCAAGACATTTCGCCAGGAGTATCAGGCCACTTTTGAAACTTATTCTGGTGTGATATATTATGGGTTCGATATGAAACATAATGTTAAGAATGTTGCGGTGCCAGAGGATGTCACTGCTGTCCATATTGGTATTGACTTTAACCTCAATCCAATGTTTGCTACCGTGTCATATATCAAGGACAACATCGTTTATGTGTTTGATGAAATACAGATATGGAGTTCCAACACGGATGAGATGTGTGAGGAGATTTTAAGGCGTTATCCTGGCAAAAAAATATTTGCTTATCCTGATCCAGCGGCAAGACAGAGGCGAACCAGTAGTGCTAGGAGGACTGATGCTTCGATCTTACAGAACAATGGTTTCATATTGAAAATGCCAAGCAGGCATATGAGTATCCGTGATAGGATCAATAGTGTTAATAGTAAGCTGTGTAGTGCCATGGGTATAAGAGGTGTAGTTATAGACCCTAAGTGTAAAGCCCTAATAAATAGTTTAATCAGGCATACTTACAAGGCCGGAACTAACCTGCCAACAAAGGATGAAGGATGGGATCACGCAAACGATTCTTTAGGTTATTTGATCAGTTTCTTGTATCCAATAACCAAGAAACAAATGAATGTGGAGCCCCAGAGATTCAACTTTCAAACAGGAGCAACAGGAGTATAGATGGCAGATTATAATTTAACAAACAGCAACGATAGAGATTCAGCAGTTCCAAATTTAGAGGGAATACCTTTACACGAAGAATATGTGAATTACATAAACAGGTGGAATTTCCTCCAACGATCTTATTCTGGCGGAGCGCAGTATAGGTTGGGCAATTATCTAACCAAGTATGTCAATGAAAATTCAGCTGAATATGTCAATAGGATCGCGCAGACACCTTTAGATAATCATTGTCGTAGCATAATCCATATCTATAATAGTTTCCTGTTTAGGAATGAACCAAAGAGAGAATTTGGTAATATTGCTAATAGTCCTGAATTAGAGGCGTTTATGAAAGACACTGACCTGGAGGGTAGGGATTTCAATCAATTTATGAGAGATGTCAATATCCAGTCTAGCATATATGGTCACGCTTTAGTGTTGATTGATAAACCATCCACGGTTGTTGGCACAAGGGCGGAAGAATTACAGCAAGGCATCAGACCATATGGATCAATCTACACTCCCCAAAATATTATTGATTGGGAATTTGAAAGGCTGCCAAATGGATTGTATGATTTAAGTTTCTTGCGATTGTTTGAACAGGAGCAGAGGGCTTATAACCAAAACACCAAATATTACCTGAGAACATTCACCAAAGATAAAGTGTATGTTGAAAATTATGATCCAGATTCGTCAGAACCTTTGAAAGTTATTTCAGAGATGCCAAACCAATTGGGAAGAATCCCTGCGGTATGGGTTTATGCGCAGAGATCGCCATCGCGAGGTATTGGAGTTTCTGATATTGGTGATATAGCTGATATGCAGAATGCGATCTATAATGAGTTAAGTGAGATTGAACAGACGATAAGGATATCAGGACATCCAACATTGGTCAAAACTATTGATACTGAAGCTAGTGCTGGAGCGGGTGCTATTATAACGATACCAAATGAATTAGATCCTGGATTACGGCCTTCTTTATTACAACCATCAGGTCAATCAATAGATATGATACTTAATTCAATCGATAACAAGATCAAGGCGATTGATAGGATGGGACATCTTGGTAGTGTTAGGGCGATTGAACAGAGGTCTATGTCAGGCATCGCTTTACAGACTGAAATGCTTCAGTTAGATACCAAATTGATTGAAAAGAGTAAGAATCTTCAACTCGCTGAAGAGCAGTTGTTCAGGTTGTTCGCCAGATTCCANAATATGGAATGGGATGGTGAGATCAAGTATCCAAGTGTNTTCAACATCAGGGACAGGAATTATGAAATGGANATCNTNAAGAAAGCGGCTGATACGAACCCAACAGATCCTAGGATCAGGCAGAAGATTGATGAGAAGATCATAGAAATAATAGAACCAGATGAGGAGGCCAAGGAAGAGTTAATGGCTCAAATGGATCAATCACAGATCAACACTCAGACACAGCATCCAGCTATGACATCGCCGCAAGATATGATTGCGCATATGAGACAGATGATAGAGCAAGGTTATACCAATGAACAGATTATGGAATTACATCCAGAAATACGTTCTTTATTTGATGGAGAATCTAATGATGCTACACCTGGTTCAAACATTCAGACATAACATAGAGGTATGTTGAAATGGCTGGTGTTAAAACTTCAAAAGGTCAGAAGACCAATCATTACAAATTCTATGCTAGGGGCCAGGAATGGCGACCTTGTAAAGTGATCCAAAAAAAACGTAATGGCAACGGCACCAAGGAGTTTATGGCAGCCCAATCCGTCCAGACGGGTGAGATATATAAAAATAGCCACGGACTGACAGCACCTTGGCATAGTATCAATTTTAGTCCTGTAAAATCAGAGGATATGGAATAATGGGCATAGCGCGGATATATAGGAGACCTGTTGAATCAGCCAGGCACGAGCAGTTTAAGATGTTATGTGTCCAGTATTTCACTGCGATGGAGAAGCTGATAGAGCGTCCCAGTAGGCGATATGCTGAACAGGCTCGTAAGGCATTGATAAAAATCAAGAAAGCGGCACACTATCGTGGAATGGAATTGTTGGAGTTGTATGCTCCATCAAAAAACAAAGGCAGGGAGCCAATAAATGGCCGGTCTTAACACAACAACAGGTAGGGCCATAATTGGCTCTCGAACTAGGAGGTCTAAAATGCCAGCAAGTGGAAGAAGGAAAAAGCCAATGTCAGGTAGAAGGAAGCCGCGAAAACCAAGTGGTCGTAGGAAGTAAAGACATTGAGAAGTGGATCAGACAGGTTGTTGCTAAAACTCATAAGGCGAGTGGAGCGGCAATCTGTCCGTATGCGAAAAGAGCACTTGCGGATCGCAAAATACAGATCGCAGTTGCGAAGGTGGATGTGCTGGACCAGATTGATCAGTGTTGCGATCTGTTTGATTGCTTTAATCTGGATATTGTCATTTTATATTTCAATCGCAAGATAAGTGAGAAACAGCTGGCTATGCTGTGTAGAGTTGGCCATGATAAAAATAAGGAATTCGCTGTGTTGTATGATCATCCCAAAAATAAAGGTAAGCATAAGGGTGTGAGTTTCAGTTATGGCAAGGCACCTTTGATAATGATTCAGAAGTTAGACAAATTAAAGAAAGCCCAAGGTCAATTGCGTAATAGTGGATATTATGAATGCTGGGGGTTAGATCCCAATAGTGAGATGTTCTATTAATTTGTTAATAAATAATATTATTCAACGTTATCCAGCGTTGCAAACAAATGGAGGACACCACAATGAGTGATGAAACATTGGAAGTCAATACTGAACAGAGCACTGCGCCTGCTCAAGAAGACTCAAAAAATAATCCAACGCAGGGAACTGATAATCAACCAGTTTATACCAAAGAACAATTTGATGCCGCGATGAAAAGTGCTAGAAAGCACGGTGAAGAGCGTGTGTTGAAACAATTTGATGGTGTTGATGTTAATACCTATAAGCAATTGCTAGAAAAGGAAGAGCTATCTAAATTGGAAGAGCAAAAGCGAAAGGGTGAGTTTGAAAAGATATTGAAAGAGCAGGCTGAAAAGGCCAACTCAAAGATATCTACTCTTACTGATGAATTGACCAAGATCAAGGTTGATGGTGCTCTTATAAATGCGGCGAGCAAATATAAGGCAGTCAATCCTGAACAGGTTGTAAAACTTGTGAGAGAGCAGGTCAGGATGTCAGAAACAGGGGCAGTTGAGATTGTGGATCCTAGGACAGGAAACACGAAATACACTGAAACTGGAGAGCCGTTGGATGTGGAAAACGCAGTTAAAATGTGGCTTCAAGATAATCCGCATTTTGTTCAAGCAGGACCAACTGGTTCAGGGTCAAGTTCAAATCAAAATCCCGAAGGTGTTAGCAAAAATGTTGATATAAACAAATTGGATCTTAATGATCCTAAACAAAGACAACTATATGCTGAGATGCGAAGGAAGATTTATCCCAACGTTATCTAGGTTATAGTTCTAACACAAAAGGAGATTAGCAAATGGCTAATACAAATATAAACGACACGCAGATTCTAACGAATATGCTACAAGAGGCCGTATTCACCCAATCCGAAAAATCAATTGCGGATAAGGTTTTTACGACTTATGATATGTCAGGAACGCCTGGTCTTACAGCGCAAATTCCTGTGTATCCAGAAATAACCGCTCAAGAACAAAATCAGACAACTGAAGTTACTGATACTAATTTCACGATTGCTCAGATTGATGTTACTGCGGCTGAAGTTCAAGCTAGAATCGATGTATCTGACCTTTTATCAGAATCTACCGTTAGAAATATGGGTAGCGATGTGGGACAGATGATCGGATCGGCCATAGGTGAGAAGGTTGATACAAATGCTTTCAGTCTATTCACAGAAGCTAACATCGCTCAAGGTGTTGGTGATAATGGAACTTTAATCACTCCAGATATCATACTTCAGGCCGTATATACGCTACGTAATAACAACGCCCCAACTGATGGAGAAGGTGATTATCATTGTGTGATCCACCCGGGTCAAGCATACAAATTGGCTTCATCATTAGCAGGTGCTGGTTATGGGAATAGTGCGAATGCGATATCAAATGTTGGTAACGCTTTAATCAGTTCTTCAGCGTATGTTGGAAAATTATTCAATGTGAAAATTTTTCAAAGCACTGGCATCCAAGACGATTCAGTAGGCACTGATGCTCACGGTTGTGTGTTCTCACCAACTGCGTTCGCGCACGTGATCAAAAGACCTTTAAGAATTGAATCTCAAAGGGACGCAAGTATGCGTCACACAGAGTTCGTTGGATCAACTGCTGTTAAAACGGCACTTGTGAAGGCGTCTTATGCTTGTAGAGTTAAAGGTTCTAAAGTAATCGGCTAATAGGGATAAACCCCTTTTAGTTTAACAAATTAGGCGGGCTAGACTGGATTGTTTAGGCTCGCCTTTTTTGTATCCAAATAAATATCATTAGAGTTAGGAAGGACCTAATTCTATAAAATAAGGAAGGACCTTTATGAGCACATTTGCTAATGACGCAGATATCCTAGAATACGAACCAGACATCCAAAAATATGGTATTGCTCAATTTGATCAGCTCCACGAGAAGTCTTACGATGATATCATCAGGTTGTTGAACATCCGATGGTGGCCAAAGGCTGACTATGGTAGGAATGACATCACTCTGCCTGGTGGTAGTAATGATAGGTTAAGTCCGAGCAGATTGGACGCTAGCCAATTCACCAGAGCGGCCGTGTATCACGTTTTAAGTGAATACATCTATCCAAGGTTATCAACCTTCGATCCTGATGGTGATTCATTTAGAGAAAAAATGCAATATTATAAGGTCAAGTTTGAAGAAGAATTTGATTTGATCTTACGGGTGGGTGTTAATTACGATCTGGATTCTAGTGGAAATTATTCAGAGACAGAAAGGCAATCCTTCCATCATAATAGATTGGTAAGGTAATGTCAGCCAGAGAAAATATAGCAATCAACATACAGAAACAATTAGAGAATATGACAGATCCTGCTGTGGGGTCAGTGAGCAGGGTATTCTTTGATGTCCAGAAATTGGCGATCACGCAGTTCCCAGCAATATTGATCATNACAGGTGATGAAAGCCGAGAAGATATCACCACAGATGAGAGGTTAGGCACAATCACATACAATTTGAGGTGTTATGTTAGAGGCAATGAAATTGACACTTTGCGTAATGAGATTGTTGAACGCATTGAAGAGACGCTTGAAGTGTCGCGGGATAGGGATATCACTTTATCAGCGGACAACATTCATAGCGTTACGACTCGTGTGATAGCAATTGAGGTGGTCGAAAGGGAACTCCCCCTAGGGGAAGTAGTAGTGACAGTTGAAGTGAGATATAGGTATAAAAAAGGAGTAGTATAATGAGTGTTAGAATGTATAAGAATCAAAATTCAAAAAAAGTGCGGGGATTGAATGTCCAAGCA
>JGI10211J34971_10002611_pt1 | contig 14616 bp, 13 predicted proteins | sample Etolagsediment_FD_34971 | JGI IMG/M metagenome (IMG submission 34971) | reverse complement strand
CCTGAAGTTCCACTTTGTCCACCCATTATCACATATTCATTCAGTTTTGTAGAACCTGATAGCCCTACTTGTCCGACTATAATGGAACCAGTTCCAATAATACAATTATGTCCTATATGAACAAGGTTATCTATTCTAACACCATTTTCAATAACTGTTGAGTTAAAAGCTGCTCTATCTACAGAAGTATTTGAACCTATCTCTACATCATTTCCAATAACTACATTACCATTTTGGTATATTTTAATGTACTTACCATCTTTAGTATGTGCAAATCCAAAGCCATCACTTCCAATAACTGTCCCTGAATGGATAATACAATCATCTCCAATAACACAGTCTCTATAAATAGTTGTATTTGGATATATTATCGTATTTTTACCAACAGATACATTATCACCGATAAATGCCCCTGCCATAATAGTACAATCATCACCAATTATACTATTTTTACCAAGATAGACATTTTCCATAATAATACAATTTTGACCTATTACAGGTTCATTACCATCTACTTCTAAAATTTTAGGAGCAAAAAAAGCACTTGCATATGCTAAACTTAAATAAGGCTCATCAGTAACTAATGATATAGTATTTTCAGGAACAAGTTCACTTAACTCTTGTGTAACAAAAACTGCAGCTGCTTTTGTTGTTCTTAAGTCATCTTTATATTTTTTATTTTCTAAAAAAGATATTTCATTGTTATTTGCATCTTTTAAAGTATTTAAACCACTTACTTGCAGATCACCAACACAACTAATATCAAGGTTTTGACAAATATCTTTTAAATTTAGCACTTATGTATATCCTTAATTTATCTTTCCATTGCTACAACGCCACTTCTTACTATCTCTATTGGCTTGTATTTTTCCATAATGTGAATAAAGTTTTCTATTCTATGTGGTTCATCTGTAGCAGATATTACAACAGCATCTCTTGTTACATTCTGTATTGCACCATTGTATGCTCTTGCTAGAACATCTACATCACTTAAATTTTCTTCAACTGGTATTTTTATCAATACTGTGTCTTTTTCTATAGCATCTTTATGCTCAATAACTTTTAACACAGGTACCAATTTGTTTAGTTGCTTAACAATTTGATCAATAACTCTAGCTACCCCTACTGTAATAATAGTAATTCTTGAATATTCACTATTTGGTATTGGTGCAACTGTAAGAGAGTCTATATTATACCCTCTAGCAGAGAAAAGATCAACTATTCTACTTAAAACAGATTCTCTATTTATAACTATTACAGATAAGACTTCTCTTTTTTCTTCTTTACTATAAAAATCTTTAAAGTTATTCATTACTTTGCTCCTTGACTTTGTTCTAACAATAACATCTCATCAAGAGCATGCCCATTTGGTACCATAGGAAGAACCTCTTCTCTTCTATCAATAATAACTTCAATGATTGCAACTTTATTTGAATCAACAGCATCTTTTAATGCAGCGTCAAACTCTTCTTTTGTATGAACTTTATATCCAACGCCACCCATACTTTCACATAGCATAGTAAAATCTGCTTGTGTTTCTAAAAGTGTTTCAGATAATCTATCCTCATAAAATCTTGTTTGCCATTGTCGTACCATACCTAAATAATTATTATTTAAAATAATATTTATATGTGGTAAATTATATTGTGTACAAGTGATAATCTCTTGGATATTCATCATTATACTTCCATCACCTGTAAAGTTTACAGATACTTTATCTGGATTGGCCCTTTTTGTTCCCATAGCATACGGAAGCCCTACCCCCATAGTACCTAAACCACCACTTGTCATCCATTGTCTTGGATAATTAAATGGATAAAATTGTGCAGTCCACATTTGGTGTTGTCCAACATCTGTAGAGATAAGGGCATCATCACCTAAAAGCTCTCCTGTTCTTTTAATAACCCATTGTGGTTTTAATCTATCACTATCTTCATGATATGATAAAGGATGTTCTTTTTGGTACCCTTTTAATTTATCAACCCATGGAGTATAATCATTAAATTCAAAATCTTTTGTATGTTCTAAAATTTGTTTCATAACAACAGCTAAATCACCAACAACAGGATAGTTCGGTTTTACAATTTTTGCTATACTAGCTGGGTCTATATCTACATGAACAACGTGTGCTTTTTTTGCAAATACATCAAGTCTTCCTGTAACCCTATCATCAAATCTAGCTCCTAAACAAATAATCATATCTGTTTCACTCATAGCCATATTTGCAGCATATTCACCATGCATACCAAGCATTCCAAATAAAAGTTCATCATCACTTCTCATAATACCACGAGCCATTAAAGTTTCAACAACTGGTATTTTTGTTTGATGTGCAAAAGCTCTTATATCTTCATAACAGTTTGATAAAACAGCACCACCACCTACATATAATAATGGTCGTTTTGCTTCACTAATATGTTTTAAAGCAGCTTTGATTTGTCTTATATTTCCTTTTGTTGTTGGCTTATAAGTTGGTAAATCAAATTCTTGATCATAATTAAAATCAGCCAAATCAGCACTAACATCTTTAGGTAAATCAATATGAACTGGACCTGGTCTTCCACTTCGTGCAATATGAAATGCTATTTTAAGAATTCTTGTTAATTCACTTACATCATTTACTAAAAAGTTATGTTTTGTACAAGAACGACTTATACCAACAGCATCTATNTCTTGAAAAGCATCTGTACCAATAACAGCTGTAGGAACTTGTCCACTTATAACAACCATAGGGATACTGTCTGTATATGCAGTAGCTAAACCTGTAACAGCATTTGTAAATCCAGGACCCGATGTAACAATTGCGACACCTACTTTNCCACTACTTCTAGCATATGCATCAGCNGCATGTACTGCTGCTTGTTCGTGTTTTGTAAGTATATGTTGAAAATGGTCTTGTTTATAAATCTCATCATATACATTCATGATAGCACCACCAGGGTATCCAAATACAACTTCTGTATTTTCCCGTCTTAATGCTTCGATTACTATTTGTGAACCTGTCAATTGTCCACTTGTATTATTTGATTTGTAACTCATAAAACTTCTCTTTCTTTAAAAATATTTGGATTTTATCTAAATGATTATTAAGAGTTGATAAGAGTAAAAAACTAAGGAATTGAGTAAATTTATAATTTTTTTGTTAATTTAAGTTAATTTTAAGAAAAGAATAACAATAAATGGTGTATAATTGGTTACAAAATAAAAAGGAGGTAGTAATTATGGAACTAAATCAGTTAAATAATTCGTATGTTAGTAGCGCAAGTCAAAGTCTTTCTAATGTTAAGAATGCAGCATCTGTGACTGTTGATGAAGTTACTAAAAATACACCTTTAAAAATTGATAGTATAGAAGTATCTTCTAAAAGTCAAAATACTTTTTCTGATAACTTAAGAAATAATATCAGTAAGATATCAAATATGCAAAACTTACAGTCTACTATTTCAAAGCAAATTGATATAGTAAATGAGATTGAAAGTTCAATCAATAGTATGAGTAATCAACCAAGTGAAAAGCTAGATACTATTCAACCACAAATAAAAAATTTAATGGATAACTTTAATGCATATTCTAAAAATACATCTGCATCTTTAGCAAGTGTGGATACTACTATAAGCGATGATGCACAAAGTAGAATATATTTTGATGGTATTGTAGGTGCAAAACCTTTAAGTAATGAGGAGATTTATGCTGCTATTACAGAACAAAAAGAGAGACTTCAACAATCTAATAAGGTTATTAATGAACAAATTTTAAATACTATTAATCAAAGTAAAGAGATGATTGTTCAAGAACAACAAACTACACCAAGTGTAGAAAAAACTAAAGTATTTAATTTTGAATCCGAGAGTTCAAATTTCGATGCGCAAGCGCTGAAAAATGCAAAAGGTTCAATGTTTGATGTTCAAGCTAATGCAGAATCTGCACAAAGTATAAAACTTTTAGCTTCATAAAATACTTCTGCCCTATTTTATGGGTGAGGTATTTTTATTTTTGAATTCAATAAATATCCAATAATAATCATTAATCCCAAAACAATATTTTCATTTGCTATTACTTCATAAACCCATCCAAGATAGACACACCATAAAAGTATTGCACCAAGTGGTGTTGGAATACCTATAAAATGCTTACTTACAGTTCCTGCATCTGTGTTTATATTAAACTGAATTAATCGTCTTAATCCTGAAATAACATAATAAACAAAAGCAAAAGCAACAAAAGCTGTATTTAAAAAATGTATCTCTTTACCATCAATGACACCAAAAAATATAAACATAACGGGTACAATAACAAACGATAAAAAATCACCAAATGAATCTAACTGAACACCAAATTCAGTAGATAAACCATATTTTCTTGCAATTTTTCCATCAAGGATATCAAAAGCACCTGCAAGCCAAGCAAATAAAGCTGCCGCAAAAAAATTGTCATGTGTTAAAAAATATATAGCAAATATTCCAGCTGTAATATTGAAAAATGTTACAATATTTGCAAGATTAAAATGATTGTCTTTATTGAATAAAAATGTCATAATGTGTATTGATCCCTTCCATACTCTTTTGATTGATATAGCTTCTTATCAGCTAACTTATAAATTTCTGTTCTTGTCATATGATATATTTTCTTATCAATTAATACCACACCCATAGAGAGTGTTAAAAAATTTGTTTTACTAGCTGAATGCTTTATTTTTTGAGCAGCAATAGCATTTTGTAAAGTTTTTAATCGTTTTTCTAAATTTACTCTATTTGTATTAAATATTAAAATTCCGAACTCTTCCCCACCTAGTCTAAATACATAATCATATTCTTCATTAAATAAACTATCTAAAACATTTGATACAGTTTTTAAAGCAATATCTCCAGCATCGTGACCGTATGTATCATTATATTGTTTAAAAAAGTCAATGTCAATCATAACAAATGCACTTTCCCAGTTATTCTCATAACTTACAATCGTAGCTTCATCTAAAATACTATCAAAATACTTTCGATTATATAATCCTGTTAACCCATCTGTAATAGAATCAGATTTATATTTATTTACTAAATATTCTAATTTGTTGTGGTTTTTTATTGTAGCAATTATTGTTATTATAATAAATATAATAATAGATACAATGATAAAAATTTGATTATAAAATAAATAATTTTTCACACTATCGTATTTTTCCAAAAACTTTTTTCTCTGTAAAGAGGCAGATGATACTTCATATTGAATAAGTAAATCAATTTGTTTTGTCATATAATCATAAAATTGTATATTTTGTTTTTTAAAAGACTTGTTCACTTGTTTATTTATTTTATTTACAACTTCTCGCTCTTGAATAGTTTTGTATTGAGAATTATAATAATTCCAGTTTTCAAGAATTGTATTTTTACTTTTGATTATATTTGTTGGTTCATTTATAAGACTCTTATATTCACTTTTAATAATATGTAACTTATGTACAGGAATAAAATTACCAAAGTATATATTATCTATTTGATTTTTTAACTTTTCAATTTCTGAAGAAAATAAAAAACTTATATATATTAATGCAACTAAAACAAGTATTGGTAAAGCTAAAAGTCTATAGTTTAATTTCATTATCTATTTTCTTATCCCATTTGAAAAATCGATCATATATTGTGCAATATCTTCAAGATGGCAAATATCTTTTACAGCACCTACCTTAATTGCTTGTGCTGGCATACCAAATACAACACAGCTTTCTTCATTTTGGGCAATAGTATATGCACCATTATCAAATAAGTTTTTCATAGCTATTGTTCCATCATCACCCATACCTGTCATCATTACAGCCATAGCACCACCACCAGCACTATTATTTAAACTTCGAAACATAACATCTACACTTGGTTTATGTCTGCTTACTTTTGTTACATCAAGTAATTTTGCAATATAATTCTGACCTTGTTTTTCAACTATGAGATGCATATTTCCAGGTGCTAAATAAGCATGTCCTTTTTGAAGTACAACATCTGATTGAACTTCTGAAACTACTATAGCAGAATGATCATTTAATCTTTGAGCAAATGAACTTGAAAATCCATAAGGTATGTGTTGTGTTATCACAATAGGAGGTAAAGAAGCAGGTAACTTTTTAAAAACTTTTAGTAATGACTCAACTCCTCCAGTAGAAGAACCTATCCCAATAATTTTAGGTCCGGGCATCATTGCAGGAGTATTTTTTAATACTTCATCTGGATGAACTTTTGGCTCTATTAAACTATTAGAGACTTTTGCTTTTTTCACTTGTTGCTCTATTGGTTTAATTGGTTTTGGTTTTTTAAGTGTATATTTTTTAAGTAAAAATGTTAAATTTAATAAAGTCTCTTGAATTCTCTCTCTAAAAGAATTCATTGACTCCCCAAGTGCTGGTTTAGAGACAAAACCAACAGCTCCATCATCAAAAATATCATTCCCTCGAACACCTTCACCAGATATTACAACAGCTGGCATAGGATGAAGTCTCATAAGGTTTCGTAAAAATGTTACACCATCCATTTTAGGCATATTTATATCTATAGTTACTAAATCTGGTTCAAGTTGTTTTATTTTTTCACGAGCTTCATAAGCATCAGCTGCTGTATCAACGACAGCAAAATCCTCTATTGAATTAATAAAATCAGTAATAACTTTTCTCATAGATATAGAATCATCTATTACAAGCACGGTATACATAATACTTTATCCTATTTTTATTAGAAAAATTCCATTTCCATGGTTTCTTCAGTTTTTGAATCTTCACTAAAAATCCCTGTACCACTAACATATTCAGCAGTAGCAGGTTGCCTAATAGAAAGTTCTCTTTGTAGTTTTTTCTCTTCAACTGCAACTTCATTTGATGTATTTTTATTATCAACATTTTTAATAAATGTCTCAAACATAGTTCCCATTAATATAACTCTACCATCATTTCCTCTTGTATGATCTGATATGATTCTAAAACCTTCTGATTTACAAAAAGTATGTGCAAATTCTACATTTCGATGACCAATACTTTTTGCGAATGAGGGCATATTCATGATATCAGCACCACCTGATATTTTTGCAGCCATGTTCTCTTTTCGACAACCTAATTTATACATCTCATTTAACATTGCTTCAACTGAATAAAGACCATACTTCATATCTTCATTAGAATTTTCTGTTGCTGGGAGTAAAAAATGGTTCATACCTTTTATTTGTTTTTCTTTATCATAAAACATAATTGCTACACAAGAACCTAGAAGTGTTTTGAAAGCTACATTTTCACTATCCGAAACAACTGCAAATTCACCACCAATAACAGTATGTGTTGGCATCCCTTTTACAATTTGTGTGATTCTAGCATTTGAAATTTTTTCAATTGAACCATCTTTATGCCCAAGAGTGATCATACTATATCCTTCACTTTAACAAATATATTTTGCCCTACTCGTTTTGTATAATTAATTAAATCATGTGGATTTTCTGAATGACCAATATACAGAGTTCCACCTATTTTTAGAGTTCTAAATAGTCTTTGCAATATTTTATTTTGATCTTCTACCGAAAAATAGATCAATACATTTCTACAAAAAACTACATCAAATTGGTGTGTATTAAAAGGATAAACTTCATCATTTAAATTCATTTGTCCAAAAGTTATCATATGTTTTAAGTCATCATTAACTTTAATTAATATTTCATCACCAGCTAAATTTTTTTGAATTCTTCTTTTAAAATATTTTTGTGGCTTAATCCAATCTGGAAACTCTTTTGAACTCTTTTGAAATCTATATATTCCATTAGCTGCTTGCTGTAAAACATCTGTATCAATATCTGTTGCAGTAATAGAAGCTCTCATTGTTGGACTAAATTCTTTTACAGTCATCGCCATAGAATAAGGTTCTTCTCCTGTTGAAGCAGCAGAACAGTACATTTTTATTTCTTTGTTTTCTTTTTCAAATTGAGGTAATACTCGTGTTTTTAAATCTTCAAAATGAAAATCTTCTCTAAAAAAGTGAGTTTTATTTGTAGTAAAAGTATTGATAAACTCTTTTGAATATTCACCTTTTTCTATTTTATCTAATAAAACAGCGATATCACCAGTAAACTTAGTATTTCTTTTTAATTTATCTAATCTATTCGCAATCATCACCTCTTTATTCTCAGTCAGAGTAATACCTGTAAGAGAATAAAGTATAGACTTTACTTTAGTATATAATTCTTTAGTATTTGACATTGTTACTTATTTAAGAAGCAGCCAAATTATTTTTATTATGTTCTCTAGTATCTATATTTAATTGTTCTGATTTTTTTTGTGCTTCAATAATTCCCATAACATCAAGAATTAATCCAATACTTCCATCACCTCTTACTGTTGCCGCACCAATACCCTCTACACTTCTAAAGTTTTTATCTAAGGGTTTAACAACTACTTGATGTTGATGTAAAAACTCATCTATAAACATAGCTATTTTTGTAGAACCTGATTTTACAACAATCAACATCCCCTCTTCTAGTTTAGTGTGTTTTGATTCTATATCAAATAATTGATGTAGTCTTACAACAGGTATAAACTCTTCTCTTAACATTAAAAGATCTTGTGTACCATCACCAATTCTTTTAATCATTTCTGATGTTGGTTGTAATGATTCAACAATTGCACTTAATGGTAAAATATACTTCACATCACCAACTGCAATATCCAAACCATCAAGAATCGCAAGTGTCAATGGTAACATAATAGTAATAGTAGTACCAACACCTATTTCTGTATCAAGATTAATAACACCACCTAATTTAGTAATATTTGTTTTAACAACATCCATACCAACACCACGACCAGAAATATCAGTAATAGCATCAGCTGTACTTACTCCAGCTCCAAATATAAGCATAGCTTTTTCATTATCAGTCATTGTTGCCATTTGTTGCTCATCAATTAAACCATTTTCTAATGATTTTTGGGCAACTTTCTCAGCTGGTATCCCTTTTCCATCATCTTTAATTGTAATAATCATTTGACCATTTGCTTGTTCAGCTGAAATTAAAATTGTACCTGTTTCTGATTTTCCAGCAGCAGTTCTATCTTCAGGCATCTCAATACCATGATCTAGCGAGTTTCTAATAATATGCATCAATGGATCTGTAAGCCCTTCAATCATAGCCTTATCAATTTCAACACTATCACCCTCATGTTTAAACTCAATTTTTTTCTTAAGTTTTTTAGATATATCTCTTACAACTTTTGGAAATTTTGAATATATAGATTCCATAGGTACCATTCGAATACTCATAATTGAATCTTGCATATCTCTAATATGTCTTTCTAGTAATTCAAGTCTCTCTAATACAGAATTTCTTACTTTACTCTCTTTTATTGTTGTACTATATTGTGTTAACATAGCATTAGTAATAACTAAATCACCAACATTATTCATTAATAAATCAATTTTATCAAGATTTACTCTAATAGTACTTGTTGTTGCTGCTTTTTTAGTTGGTGCTTCTTTGTCAGCAGTCTTAGCTTTGGCAGGTGTGGTTGCTTTAGGTGCTGCATCTTCTATTTTAGCAGGTGTTACTTGTGCTGTTTCAGGTTCTACTTTAGCTACTTCTTCAATTTTAGATTCTGGTGTGATTTTTTCTGACTCATCAAAGAAACCAAAGTTTTCATCGCTACTTAATTGTTCTTCTTCAGTACTTGATGCATTCTCTTCTCCAAAAAATCCCCATGAATCACTTGATGATGTAGAAGAAGTACTAGCTTCTGAAGAAGTTGATGATACCTCTACTGGTGATTCAGGTTCTGAAGTTGATGCTGTAACTGGTGCTTCTATACTTTCACCACTCATATATGCTCTAATAGTTGTTAAAAGTTCAGATGTCATTTCAGTAAATTTATCTCTATCCATTTCACCATCACATTCTAATTGAAGAATCTCTTTCATCACATCAAGACCATCAATCAAAGTACCAGCCATTTCAGGAATAAATTCAATTTGATGATTTCTTAGTTTATCCATCATATTTTCTACATCATGTGTAAATTCTGCAAAAAAAGCTAACTCTACAGATGCACCACTACCTTTTAAGGTATGTACATCTCTAAACAGTTGCCCCATCTCTTCGTCAGTTAAACTACCATTATTTTCTGCTTCTAATAAAACATTGTCCGCTGATTCAAAAAGCTCTTCTGCTTCCTCAACAAACATATCTCTATACATTGATATATCAAATCCAGACATCTTTACACCTTTACTTTTATTTCTTACTTAAAACTATATTTACAGCTTTTAACAACTGNTCAGGAACAAACGGCTTTACAATCCANCCTGTNGCACCAGCAGCTTTACCNTTTGTTTTCATCTCATCACTTCTNTCAGTTGTTAAAACTAAAATAGGAGATTTAGCATATTGACTAAGCTTTCGAAGCTCTTCTACAAATGTTAATCCATCCATATTTGGCATATTAATATCAGTAATTACCAAATCAAATTGAGTACTTTTCGCTTTCTCTAAACCGTCAACACCATCCACAGCTTCTACAACATCATTGTATCCACCCTCATTTAGTGCATAAGAAAGCATATCTCTTAACATAGTAGAATCATCTACAATCAATAATTTCATTTATATTCCCTTCAAATGAATTCAAAATAATCTCTATAACAATAACAATAACTATAACTAAACTAATCTAAAAAATAACTTTAAAGATTAGTAGATATCAACTCTATTCTATCTTTAGATACTTTTAAAACTTTAACACTTACTATCTCATTTTCAGATAAAACATCTTTTACATTATTTACTCTTTTTTTCGATATTTTAGAGATATGTAAAAGCCCTTCTCCACCTTTTGGAAGCTCAATAAAAGCACCAAAATCTGCTATTCTTACAACTTTACCATCTAGTACATCATCAACTTTATATATTGTTTCAAAATTTACAACCTCTTTTTTATGAAAAGATTTTGCGTTTGATGATATATTTTTAATTTGTTCTGCTGCACTTAAAATATCATTTTTGTCATTACCAGTAATTTTTACAGCACCACTTGCTTTATCTAAATCAATTGAAACACCCCATTTCTCAATAATTTCTCTAATTACAGAACCAGCTTTTCCAATAACAGCTAAAACCTTAGTTGGGTCAATACTAAACTGTTCAATTAAAGGTAAAGCATCACTTGGAACTATATCTTTTACTGTTTCTTCCATAATCGATAAAATATGTACTCTACCCTCTTTTGCTTGTTCTAAAGCTTCTTTTAGTACTTCTAATGAAATACCACCTAATTTAATATCCATTTGAAGTGCTGTTATACCACTTGTTGTACCTGTAACTTTAAAATCCATATCGCCATCATGATCTTCTAGTCCCATAATATCAGTCAGAATCGCATATTTATCATCTTTAAATACACCACCCATAGCAACACCTGCTACTAAAGATGAGATAGGGATACCTGCTGCTTTTAATGCTATTGAACCACCACAAACTGTTGCCATAGATGAACTTCCATTTGATTCAAAAATTTCTGAAACTAATCTAATAGTATCAGTATAATCTTTATCTATAGATGACTCTAATGCTCTTTTTGCTAAATTCCCATGTCCTAGTTCTCTTCTACTTACACCAAAAATAGGCTTTGCTTCTCCAACACTAAATCCAGGAAAATTATAGTGAACCATAAAGTTTTCATTTTTAACATCTTTACTTGTAAGAAGTTCATACATTTGAGCATCTTTATTATTTCCTAAAGTTGCAACTACCAATGCTTGTGTTTCTCCTCTTGTAAATAAACAACTACTGTGAGTTGATGGTAAAATATTTGTTTCTATAGAGATATTTCTCACATCTTTTAAACCACGACCATCTGCTCGTAAATGTTCATCTACAATCATATCTCGAACTATCTCTTTTTTGATAATTTCAACAGCTTCTCGAATATCTTTTAGTTGAATGTCATTCTCTATAGCATAACTATCTTCAAGAACTTTTTTAGCAATATCATCTAAGCCGCTAAATCTCTCTTTTTTTGCCATAACCTGTATAGCATCTTTTATATTTGTAATATAATTTTCTTTTACATAACTTAGTAATTCATTAGTAATATTCATTTGTAGTAAATCTACAGTTTGAGAAGTTTGTTTTGCAAAATCAAAACTTTCTTCATAAATTTTATTTGTATTAGTAATAACATTCGAAGCCATACCTATAGCTTCAACTAAGTCATCTTCACTAATATCATTAATATTATGAATTTTTGTAAAACTCTCTATATCAACTTCAACCATCTCTTGTGATGAAATAGCTTTCATCTCAATCATTAATAATTCACTTGATGTACCAGCAACATATAAATCTAAAGTAGATTCATCCATTTGTGATAATGTAGGATTAACAACTAGTTCTCCATCAATCTTTCCAATTCTTGTTGCACATACCGATTTTTCAACAGGAATATCTGATGTAAACAATGCAGCAGATGCAGCATTTAAAGCTAATAATTGTAAATCTGCATCTGTATCAACACTCAAAACCATCACAGTTATTGTTGTAGGATAAACATAACCTTTTGGGAATAATGGTCTTAAACTTCTGTCTATAATTCTTGAAGTTAAGGTTTCAAAATCATTTGGTTTCCCTTCTCTTTTAATAAATCCACCAGCAAACTTAGCAGCTGCATAAGTTTTTTCAATATACTGAACAGTTAAAGGAGTAAAATCTTCACTTACTGGATTATCAAATTCTGATACTACAGTTGCCATAAGAACAGTATTTCCAACTTTCATTAAAACAGAGCCATTACTTTGTTTTGCTACTTTATTAAATTCAAATACCTCTTGGTTATTATTTATCTCTAACTCACATACTGTCGACATCATTTTCCTTTTTATAATTATCTTTTAATTTTTCTATATCTGCTAATTCAATTTGTTCTAAATGCTTATAATAAAAAGATATAGAAACAAAATGTGCAGGTGCTTGTACAAAATACAAATCATCTGCAATTGTTTCAATATCATTTATTGTAACTTCAGGTAATACGGGAACAGCTACACAAATAGATTTTGCACCCTTGCTAACCACAGATTTTATACAAGCCATCATTGTAAGACCAGTATTTAACCCTTCATCAACTAATAAAACATTTTTATTAGCTAAGTCTATTATATCTAAACTATTTCTATACTTAGCTTTATACTCTTGAATATCATTTAGATACATATATTTTGATTTATCATAAATATCTTCTAAATCTAAAGAAAAAGATTTTAAAAGTTCTTCATGAACAACAATATCTTGTGTTTCAGTTATGATAGCTATTTCACATTCATTATTATTTTCTGTAAATATTTTTTTTGTAAATAAATAATCAAACTTTGCATTTAATTTATTTGCTAAATCTAACGCAATTGGAACTCCACCAGCAGAAGTGGCTAAAATAATCCAATTTTCTTCTTTCATATCATCAGTTGGTAATACTTCATAAAGTAATTCTGCTGCTTCTTTTCTATTGGCAAAAATTTTATTACTTACTATCAATTTATTTACCTTTGTTTTAATTTATAACTTTGTTCTAAGTTAAATAATTGTTTTAAGTTAAATTGAATATACAAAATATCTTGTCTTGTTGCACTTCCATTTGTTGTATTTGTAGCAACAATTGAATTTACATATCGTAAGCTCATACTCCAACACTTTTTATCCATAGAAAAGATATATTGTTTTTTTCTACTCAAATCTTCTATAATATCATATTCTTCACTATATGAAAGACTATAATATTTGTAAAAATCGAACCCTAAGCTATAAGTAACATATTCATCTTTAAGGAAAGTGTTTTCGTCTTTTTTATAATTATGATATGCTTTTAAAAATGCATTATCATAATGGAGATTTAAATTTGAAGCAGAAGATACTATCTCTTTTAAATCATAATTATAAAACAACCTATTACTTAATGAACCATACTCAAAATATACAATTCTTTTTTATAATTATGATATGCTTTTAAAAATACATTATCATAATGGAGATTTAAACTTGAAACAGAAGATACTATCTCTTTTAAATCATAATTATAAAACAACCTATTACTTAATGAACCATACTCAAAATATACAATTAAATCATTTTCAAGATTTCCAGTTTCATATTTTTTGAGTAACTCATTGTATGAATAAATTTGATTCATTTTATGAGTTACAATAGGACTTAAATCTGTTCTATCATAAAAAGATTGTGAAAAACCTAATGATATAGTTTCTTGTGTTCCTGAAATTGGAAAAATAGATAATCTATCATTACTTGTGTCATTTTCTAAATCTGAATCATAAATATCTCCATCTTTTTTAAAGACATTAGGTTTTGTATATGTTGTATTTAAATTAAGCGTATGTATAAAAGAGTCATAAGGCTTAATCAGGTCAGTATAAAAAGAAACAATATGATTTGTAGCACCATAATTAGCATCATTATATATTGCATTATCATTTGTATAGTCAATATTTGTCAGATTAACTTGCTCACTAAATGATAGATTTAAATAATCATCAAATATAGCTTTACTATAAGTAATAGGTACATATAATTCAGTTGTATTGGCACCTAACCCAATTTTTCTAGTTTCTC
>JGI10211J34971_10002609_pt1 | contig 14620 bp, 17 predicted proteins | sample Etolagsediment_FD_34971 | JGI IMG/M metagenome (IMG submission 34971) | reverse complement strand
AGATAGCGCATCGATCGTTCCTTGTTCCACAGCATCTAGTGCTGGATGCTCGACTATCTTGCAGATACCAATTTTCAGTGGCAGTGCTCCAGCAGACAGAGCCAGCACTCCGATGACAAGTCCAATAATTAGTGCCACATTTAGGCGTTTCATTTCCTCTCCTTACGATGTATCCTTGCTCCATCAGCAAGGGCTGTGTACGATTTGCTCGCAAATCGTCTTGCTGTACCCGCTCGTTGGGTCATGACCCCACGTCCTGTCCGCGAGCGGGTTCTTGTTTCTGATCTACTTCTTGCCATCTGACCTCCTTGCCAAAAGAAAAAGACCGCGGAAGTTCCGCAGTCTTGTTGCCTGACTCCTTCGTTCTTGCTAGCTAGTCGCTACCAGACGAAGTGTCAGGCTCTAGTCCAATACCAAAAGTAGCCAAAGCTCGACAATATGCTCGTGCTGATTCGGCGACTTCCGGTTTGTCTCATGTTGTGGCCACTATAGAGTGAACTCTGTGACTTGTCAAGAGCTGTGCACGAGAATGGAGACCCAAAGGGAATTCTGGCGATCGCATCGCGTTGCACACGACCGGTGATATTGGAGGTCGCCATAGGATGAATCCTGTGGCTTCTCAAGAGCTGTGCACGAGAATGGAGACCCAAAGGGAGTTCTGACGATCGCATCGCGTTGCCCACGACCGGCGATATTGGAGGTCGCCATAGGATGAATCCTGTGGCTTGTCAAGAGCTGTGCGCGAGAATGAAGACCCAAAGGGAGTTCTAGCGATCGCATCGCGTTGCGCACGACCGGCGATATTGGAGGTCGCCATAGGATGAATCCTGGGTTCAAGACAATAGGGGGATGGTCCGCAAGAGAAGGTTCTGTGGTCAGAGTGAACCTTTCCTGGAAGCAGCGTATTCTCGTTCATACAGCCACCCCCTGCACCAACTTGACCTGCCTCAGGTATTCGATGATTTGATTTCAACTGGTACTGATTAGGGGTATTTCTCTCAAGTAATCGGCCAAACGCCAACAATAAAGACCTGACGTCAAGCTTCCCATAAAACACAAGATCCGTATGTAAAAGGAATCCCTAAAAATGTAGTGCTGAACTTGAACCAGGAAACACGGGGATGTATAGTCAAAGCGGTTTTGGGAGCGAGTCGCTTTGAGTTCACATCTCGATGATCGTTTCTTGCTTGGTGGACTTCGGGTAAGAAGTGAAACACCTCGTTTACAGGGTAAAATGCTCAATAGTTGTCTTCCAAGATTGAGGCAGGCAACTTAATGTAGGAGGCATGATTGTGAATAGCACGGATGTGTTGGTTGTTGGCGGAAGTGCAGCTGGCCTTACTGCAGCTATCTCTGCAAGACGGTTTAACCCAGAGGCGAAGATCACGCTTATCAGGAAGGAAAAGAGGGTCTTGATTCCATGCGGAATTCCCTATATCTTCGGAACTCTGAACTCCCCGGAAGAAGACTTGATCCCCGATGCGGTACTGACCAAACATAATATAGACCTGATTATTGATGAAGTCATCTCTATCGACAAAGAAGCAAAGATAGTCACTACGGCAGGCAGGGGTACGATAAGCTATGAGCGGATGATCTTGGCGACAGGCTCGTACCCGTTAGTCCCGCCCCTGCCGGGGGTAAACCTTGGAAACGTCTTTAGCGTAAACAAGGACATCGACTATCTGACCAGACTGAAACAATCTCTACATCAGGCAAACGATCTGGTAATTATCGGTGGAGGGTTCATCGGGTTGGAACTTGCCGATGAGTGTAGAAAGATCGATAATTTAAGTACTGTAAACGTCGTCGAGCTTCTCCCTCACTGTCTCCTCCTAGCGTGTGACAGTGAGGTGTGCGTAGAGGTGGAGAAAGAGTTGAAAAAGGCCAAGGTGAGCCTGTTCACCGATAGGCGAGCAAAGGCCATCTTGGGTGAGGAAAAGGTCGAGCAAGTCGAGCTAGAGAACGGTCAAAAGCTCAAGGCGGATGTCGTCATCCTTGGGATCGGGGTCAGGCCGAACATCGACCTGGCAAAAACCGCCGGGTTAGAAGTGGACGATCGAGCTGGTATATGGGTGGATTCCTGGATGAGAACCAGCGACCACAATATCTTTGCTGCCGGGGACTGCACACAGAAGACATGCTTTTTGAGCAAGGGGGCATGCGTGCTTCGGCTTGCTTCGATAGCGACTATGGAGGCCAGGGTAGCGGGAGCGAACCTGTTTTCTCTACGGCAACGCGCTGCTTCCCCAATTGGCGTGTTTGGAACCGTAATTGGCGATTTATCCGTTGGATCAGCCGGGTTGACCGCGCGGCAAGCCAGCGAAGAGGGAGTCGAAATCATTGCGGGAAAGGCAACGGCAGTGGATAAACACCCGGGGACCCTGCCCGGTGCTCAACAGTTAACGGTCAAGCTGGTGTTTATGAAGGGCTCCAGGAAGTTGATCGGGGGACAGGTCTACGGAAGTGATAAGGCGGGCTACGTGGCCAACTGCATTGGTTCTCTCATTCAGCAAGGGTTGCGTGCCGATGAGCTGGTTACCTTTCAGGTGGGCACCCACCCCAAGCTGACTCCCTCGCCGATTGCTCATCAGATTGAGAACGCTGCCGAAATCGCTCTAGCCGAGCTGCTCTCTAGTTAGGTTAGCAGAGTGAAGGAACGGTAAGCGGAGGAGTCCAAGCCTCAGCTGCTTACCGTTCCTAGCGATTCGTTCAGGTAGGCGTCGATCCTGCGCGTTGCTTGGTGACCGCTGGAGATCGCAGTGATCACGTCCGGCCCCTTGACGAAATCTCCACCGAAGAAGAGCCAGGGGAGGCTGCTCTGGTAGTACTCGTTTACCTTGATCCGCCGACCAGTGTACTCCAGGTTCTCCTTGATGTCATCGGTCAGAAACGAGTCGTCGGCACTCTGGCCGATCGCTTCGACGACCATTGTTCCTTCGATGAATAGCTTGTCCTCCTCATTCACATGCGGGTTGAACCGATGCTGTTCATCAAACACAGAGACGCACTCAATCGTGTGCAGACCGGTGATGTCACCGTCCACGATCTCTATTCTTTTCGGAGAACGCCCGGGGAGAATCATGATTCCTTCCTCGCGTGCTTCTTCGATCTCCTCCACATCGGCGGGCATAACATCCTCTGTCTCTAGACAGGTGGTCGTCAGATCCACTTTCCCATAGCGTGCCTTCTGCAGGCGGGCGATGCTGCGAGAGATGTCCATCGCTACGTTACCGCCACCGATGACGACAATCTTCTCGGTGAGATCGATCTCCTCACCGATGGTGATCCGTCGCAGGAGGTCGATTGCTTGGAAGACTTGCGGATGATCCGTCCCCTCGACGCGGGTGCTTCGCCCTCCCTGCAGTCCAATCCCGGCGAACACGGCGCTGTAATCGCGATGCAGATGCGCAAGGGTTATGTCTTTCCCTACGCGCGTGTTACAGCGGATTTCCACTCCCACTGATTCGATGTAGTCGATGTCTTTATCTATTGCGTCGTAGGGCATGCGGTATTCAGGAATCCCGTAGCGCATCATCCCACCCGGCTTTTCGTTCTGCTCGAACACGGTCACCTTATACCCCATCAGGGTTAGGTAGTAGGCAGCGGAGAGGCCGGATGGACCGGCGCCGACGATCGCTACCTTCTTGCCATTCGACTTCACAATCTCAGTTCCAAGCACACGCTTGTAGTCTTCGCGGGGGATCTGCTCTATCGCATAGCGCTTAAGCCATCTAATGGAGACCGGATCACCGCGGTGGGAGAGGGCGCAAGCTTTCTCGCAGTTGTGGGTACACACACGGCCGCACACCTCAGGAAGAGGGTTGGTCTTGTAGATATCCCGCGCCGCCTGCTCGTTATCCTCACTCCAGATATCGCGTATGTAGTCAGCGATATTCATGTTGGCCGGGCATGCTTCTTCGCATACGTTGCACTCAAAGCAACGCGAAGCCTCGGCAAGGGCCTGTTCGCGGGTGAATCCGCGCACCATCTCCACAAACGATGCAAGACGCTCTTGAGCAGGAAGAGTCTCCATCTCCTCGGCGTGGCCGTCGAAATCCGCCAGACAGAAGTCAAGGTCGGTGGAAAAACCCTTGTCGTTTAGCTTGCGGTGATTGATGCTTACCTNGAGATCGCTTGGATCGCTGACAAATACGTCAGGAGCTACCTTTCCATCGCAAGCCAGAGCGACGAAGCTGTCTGTGGCGTGATCGATGTGGATGAAGTCCTGGGATAGACTGAGGCTCCCAGTCGGGCAGACATCGACACACAATCCGCAGTAGCTACATCTACCGTAGTTGATCTGCGGCCGCTCGTCGGTGGAACCCGCCTTAGGATCGGCCTCTATCCCTGGAACCTTGACCATCGTGATCGCGTCACACGGGCAGATATCGTGACAGTTCCCGCAGCCGATACACTCTTCGAGGTCGTTCCTGTGGAATCCGCGGTACCGCTCGGATATCTCCAGCTTCTCAAATGGGTAGGTAAGCGTCTGGGGCTTCTCAAACAGGTACTTCAAAGCAGCAAACGGGCCTAGCACGCTTCCTTTACTCTTGACCATTATGTCACCTCATTCATAGCTGTTATCCTCAGTTTGCTAACGGTCGATCTCCGGAGCGGCGATATTCAGACTCAGCAGCATGTGCCCCGTATCCGCGATGTTCATCCCTTGCAGAAGGGTCTCCAAAACCAATATGCCATGGGTATAGGACGGGACACGATACGATATCCGGTGGATCTTCTCGCTTCCATCAGACACCGCGTACGCTCCCAGTTCTCCCCGAGCAGATTCCATCCGCACATACGTTTCTCCAGGAGGAATCTTCCACTTAAATGGATTAGGCACCCGATGCCACGCTGGGCCTGTGGGTAGCTTATCCAAGACTTGCCGAATGATAGAGATGCTCTGTTCGATCTCTCTTCGGATCACGATTGCCCGAGCATAGGCATCCCCATCGAGCATAGTTGGAACTTGGAAGTCAAGGTTAGCATAGGCAGCATACGGCTCTTCTATTCTCACATCCCGTGTAATACCAGTGGCACGCAGACAACTGCCGGTCACTCCAAAGCGGAGTGCATCCTCTTGGGTGAGCACACCAATTCCGCTAGCTCTCTTACGGAAGACGCGGTTGTTGAAGAAGGTGCTGTCGTAGTCGCGCAAGCTGCCTTCCAAACCATCAAGGGTTTGCCGCATTTTCGCATCGAACCCCTCAGGCATGTCCCGCCGTACGCCACCCGGCCAGATGTACATGTGATACACCCTCCCGCCGGTAATCATGTCAAACAGATCGATGAAGTAGTCACGCTGCACCATGCTCCAGTGCCCGATCGTATCGAAACCAAGCTCATTGCCGTATGCCCAGAGCCAGGCCAGGTGGGACGTAAGACGCGACATCTCAAGCACCATCGTTCGCAGGTAGTGAGCACGAGGAGGGACCTCCAAACCAGCCAACTTCTCGATCGCCATTGCGTATACCTGTTCGTTTGGATCGGGGTCCATCACATTAATTCGACAGACAAACGGGAATCCCTGTAGATACTGCACGTTCTCCAGCATCTTCTCGAATCCACGGTGAAGAAAGCCTGGAGTGGCTACCACTTCCTGAATGGTATCACCCTTCACCGTCAACGTAATGCTGAAATTTCCCACCATTCCGATGTGCTGCGGGCCAAAATAGAGCGTTAGCTCTCGTTCCTTCACTTTGGTATCGATGTCAATCATGCTCAAACATCCTCTCAGCGTATGCTTCCGTGTCGAAGTCCTTCTTCATCGGCGGCATCTCCTGCCAATTGGTCAGCAGAAACGGTATCAGCCGGCTATTGCCTGCAAATCGGACACCGAACATCTCGTGAATCTCACGCTCGTAGGTCTGCGCATTCTCAAACAGGGGGACAAGGCTTATGTATGTCGGATCTTCTCGGCTGATTCTCGTCTTCACTATGGCGTGGATTCCATCCCGATAGCTAGCAAGGTGATAGACGAGCTCAAACTCACCCTCTTTGATCCAGTCTACACAGGTAATAAATGACAGATGCCCAAAGCCTTCTTCCTTCATGTACGCGACAAGAGAGAAGACGCTATCCTTGGGCACACTGACGATGATCCTCTGGCGCCGTTGCACGGAGACACAGCTTCCATCGTAGCGCTTCTCTATGTCCTGCTTTATCGTTTCTTCTCTCATGGTTTCACCATTGCCGGAGCCGGGATGCTGTCGATGAATTCCTTTCCCAGCACCCGTTCCTGGTTCCTGCGGTAATAGTCGATGTTCTCTCTGTATCGTTCATAGCCATTAACCATTCCACCATCGATCATCTTCCACAACTTGGTCACGGCGATGAAGATCGCTTCAGGCCGCGGCATACATCCAGCGATCCATCCATCGATTGGCAGGTACCTATCAAGATGATTCACCGTGTTATATGATGTGTGGTACAACCCGCCATCAATGGGACAGGAGCCGAATGCCACTGCGTACTTAGGATCGGGCATTTGCTCATAGGAGATGATGATTGCCCGCAGTGTCCTGATGGATACGTAGCCGGTGATTAGGAATAGGTTGGATTGTCTGGGAGTGGCCATCGGTTTTACCCCGAACCGCTCAGCATCCCAACGAGCAGTAATGACGGGAGGGATCTCCATGATTCCACACCCAGTGCAGAAGTACGTCGCCCAAAGCGAGTACTTCTCTCCCCATTTGTGAGGATCTTTGAGCGCCTTCTTGATATCAGCCCTATCCACACTTATCAGCCCCCTATGATCATCACGAGTATCAAACCAGATAACGCAAACAGCGTTGGCCACTTCCAGCAGTACTTTAGGGCCTGATCAATCTTGAAGCGGGGGTAGACCGCACCGATTAATACACCAATCAGGAATACCCCCAGCATCTTGAGAAAGAACGTGCCCAAATTCGCGGCGCCCCCCAGGAACAAGTCAACGAATAACGCGATGACTATGAATAGGTGAAGACCGTGTTCTATGCTAGCTAGCGCAAGGTACTTACCACCGAATTCCACCTGCGGACCAGAGGCAATCTCCTGCGGTGCTCCCACAATATCAAACGGGCGGATGCCCAACATCACCGGCAGAATCAGCAACATTGCTATTGCTGACAGGGGGAGACGGAACAATCCCCAAGAGAAAATGGACATGCTTTGCCCCTGGACGAAGCTCAGTAAGGACGTGGTCCCACTTTGCGTCATTACGGCCAGCAAGACGAGCAAAAGAGGGACCTCGTACCCCAAGGCTAGAGTCAGCTTTCGTGATATCCCAAGTGAAGCATTGGGGTTACCCGATGCCCCTGCCGACAAGGCCATTCCAATTGGGGAGATCAACATCAAGTAGATGAGCACCAGCAAGTCCCCTGAAGAGCTAAGCGGGTGGATTCCTGCCACAGGAATGAATAACAGAGTCACAAGTGAGCCTGCCAACGCAATGATCAAGCCCATATCGAAAATCATCCCGTGCGAGATATTGCTATGCTGAGTGAACAGCTTCACCAAATCGATCACCGGCTGATATAGTGGAGGGCCATAGCGTCGCTGGACACGCGCTATTACTTTCCTGGATAAACCCATGAAAAAGATGGAAATCAATAGTGCGATAATCGGCAGAACAACGATCCAAACAATCCGTATCCACGTAGTCATGGTCTCCACCCCAGTAGATTCATCGCTACAAATACCCCGAGCAAAATCACGATCCATAAAGCGTACGTATTGACATTTCCCGAATAGATCTTTCTCAGCTGTTCGAAAAAGGCTGTGCTTTGCGTTGATATCCAACCGTAGAAGTCATCGACTCTATCGCGTAAGTACGGTCGAATTATCCGATCCGCTTGATCGTAGAATCTCACACTGTGTTGATATTGCCCCACAGGGACCGGGGCACCAGCGGCGTAGTTATCATACTGGGTTACCCGCCTCGATCTTCGTGCAAGTGAAAACACACCATATACTGCTAGCCCCGCGACAAGCACCGCCGCGAAGATGTTTATCATGTTGAGCTCTCCCACAGCCTTGGGGACACCAAACAGGGTACTCCCTATCGGATCGATCGAGAAGTGCATTTCTATTAGAGCAACAACCCGTAACGGTATGCCGGGGAAGATGCCAAACAGCAAGATCAGCGCGCCGAAAAGCAGCATAGGAATCTGCATGGTAAGGGGAACCTCTTTCACATCCTTATATTCCTCTGGAAGCTGACCGAGGAAGACGTTGTGCAGGAACTTGAATACTGACAGGATGGTGCCCCATGTCCCGATCAGCGCAGCGAGCGCAAGGAATGGGTGACTGTCCAGTATCAGAGCCTTATAGATCAGCCACTTGGACACAAAGCCGTTGGTCAGGGGCATGCCGATTAAACCGCTTATGCCAAGAAGACCACCAATAAATGTAATAGGCATTCGCTTAGCCAGCCCGCCTAGACGGTTAAGGTCAGTTACACCACCGGTACGATACTGAACTGAACCAACAACGAGGAACAGCAACACGATATAGATTGCATGGTTAAGTGTGTGAAAGATTCCTCCTGCTACTCCTAAGCTGGAACCGAGCGCAATTCCCAGGAGCATGTACCCACCTTGACCGATTCCGTGCCACGCGAGCAGCTTCTTCGCGTCGTGTTGAAGGAGTGCGATGAACGTGGGAACAACAATCGAGATCGCTCCGAGCCAAGCAAGGACGATGCTAAAACTTATTCCATGGTAGTTAAATCGCTGCAGCATTCCTGAGCCGATGAGCACGTACATGGCAAGGAGAAAACCGTACACACCAAGACGAGTAAGCATACCAGATAGAACTGCAGAAAACGGGGTTGCTGATTCACTGTACGCATCGGGAAGCCATGTATGGAATGGCACTACTGCGTTCTTGATCCCGAAGGCAAGGCTGAACATCATCAGGATAAAGATCGCGTAACCAACCGTCGCTCCTGACATGGCCGCTACGAGGGCGGCAATATCGACCGTTGCAAAGCTCACGTACAGACTGACGATGGCGATCAGCATTGCTGACGACCCGATAATCGAGAACAGAATGTATTTGATCCCAGCCGCGAGTGCCGCTTTGCCGTTGATGCTGATTGCCATGAAGGTACTGATGCTCATAATCTCCCACAGAATGTAGAACGTGAACAGATCACCGCTTAGCACCACCCCAAGCATCCCTCCGTTCACTAGAAGGAACAGGAAATAGAACAGATCGAGCCGCTTGCGGTCCTTCATGTACGCAGACGAGTACAAGAGCGCACAGAAGCCAATCACGGAGATAGCAATGCCGAAGAACCACGACAGTGGGGTCAGGCGAAGCGATAGGTCGATTTCCAGAAAGGGAAGACGTGCGTACTGTATAGCAATCGTCTGCCCGTACAGGGTAGCAAGGGTCACAAGCGGGAAGATCGCCACTAGAAGGGAATAGAAGCTTCGCACCCGCGGGCGTCCACGTCCGATGGCAACTCCCAGTAGAGGAGCGACAAGCCCGACGATAACAAGTATTTCTAGGATCATGTTACAGCGCTCCCAATACTGATTGGATGTAGACCGATCTCTCTACGAGCCCGCTTGCCGCTTGCTGCAACACGCCGCTGACCATTTGTGGGTAGACACCGATGGCGATAATGAGCGCCGCCAGGATCGTAATCGGAATGAGAGCAGACAGTGGAAGCTCCTTCACTGCTCCCTCTGTCTCTGCCTCGGTGAAGAACATGATTTGCAGTAGTTTCATGAAGTATCCAACCTCGATCACCGTTGCCAACAGCACCAGCACAATAAGCAACGTGTATGTAGCGCTGTGCTGTGCCAGTGCGGCCCGCACGATGGAAAACTTGCTCATGAACCCAGCGAACGGTGGCACCCCGACAAGCGACAGAACAGCAACCGCAATCATCGCGCTGGTGAACGGCATCTTTTTCCCCAGTCCGGCGAGGGCCGATAGCTTTTTCGAGCCAACGCGATAGATGATGTAGCCGCTTGCCAGGAACAGCAGAGCCTTGGCCAATGTGTGGCTGACGAGCTGAAACAGCGCGGCGAATACCCCGGCATCGCTAGCGATCCCGAAGGCGAGCATGATCAACCCCATCTGTCCAATGCTCGAATAGGCGAGCAACCGTTTGATGTCACTCTTCTGTCTGAAAGCCGACATTTCGCCGAGCAACAGCGTTATCACTCCTAAGATGGCGAGGATCAACATGATCCCGTGGCTATCGAAAATCGTGTACACGATCCGTGCCACGGCGTATGCCCCTGTCTCGATGGCGATTCCAGAGAGGACCGCGCTCACTGAGGACGGAGCAGAAAGAATGCGCATCGGGAAGCCATGCATTGAGCGGGAAAATCGCCGCCTCTACCCCGAACCCGACGATGAGTAGCGACATGGCCATGAACAACAGTGTTGCATCGGCCCCCGCGATGTGCGCGGCGATGTCGGCCATGTTCAGTGTGCCCGTTATCCCATACAGGAGGGCAATCCCAATCAGGATGAACGCGGATCCGATCGACCCTTGAATAAGATACTTGATTGCCGCCTCCGTCCCCCCGCGATCACGGTTGTACCCGGTGAGCGCATAGGAGGATAAGCTCAAGATCTCAAAGAAGACGAACAGATTGAAGATGTCACCCGTGAGGACCATGCCCGTTGCCCCGGTGAGGAGGGTGAGGATGAGCATGTGGTACTTCTCTTTCGGCTCCTCGCGAATGTAGTTCACTCCGTAAACCGTGACTAGGAATCCAACGAAGGAAATGAGAATCACGAGGCCCAATCCCAGCGGACCGACCACAAAGTTGATAGCAAGCGGTGCCGTCCACCCGCTGATCGAGATTACTATCGGCGAGCGCATCACCTGCGGAAGAAGGGCAAGCGAAATCCCCAGGTTGGTGAGCATGACCGCTGCCGGTATGTAGTGAGAAAGCCTCTTGCTGGCTAGCCCTACAAGGGGAATCAAGAATGCGCCTAGGAACGGAAGGCCGATGAGCAACACGACTACCATTTGAGCCCCCTGATCTTGCGTGTATCGAGCGTCTTGTAGTGCCCATATACTCGGATCGCTAAGGCAAGGGCAAGGGCAGTCACACCAAGACCGATAACGATTGCCGTCAGGACGAGTGCTTGGGGAATTGGATCAACCATCTTGCTCGGATCGGCGTACGCATGGGTAATGATCGGGGCGGTCCGATTATGGACATACCCAATCGCGATCAACAGAAGGTTCACTCCCGTATCCAAGAGCGTCAATCCAACAATGATCTTGATCAGATTTCGTTTACTAAGCATGGTGAACAAACCGATTATGATTAGCCCGACTGCTCCAACGTACATCATTGGATTTCCGATCGTCATCTTTCACTCCCGCTTTCAAACATATTGGCTACAATTCCCGCCAGCTCCGCCCCGACCTTTAGCCCGATCGCTGCGTAGAGGATGGGAATGACACCGGCGCTGAAGAGAGAAAATCCACTCCCCTTAGGAAGGAAGTTGTTGAGGAAGTATCCCCCGATGCCTAGACCGATCAGACCGATGATGACGACAGTGATCCCGGCCAGGCTCTCCGTCAGTGCCAGTGGTCTCTGGCGTAGGCGGTACCCGGTGTTACCAAGGAGCATCAGCAAGAACGCCGAAGCGATCACCGATCCGCCTTGGAATCCTCCCCCCGGGGTGAGATGCCCATGGAGAAAGATGTATCCCCCAAGTAACAGAATGAGCGGAAATAGGAATTGTGATCCCCGGCGGACAATTAGGCTAGCTTCTGGCAGATTTTTCATAGCTTTTGTCGTGTCTTTCTTCTTCTGCAACGAAAGGAAAACTCCCACTCCAAGCGAAGCGATGAACAGAACTGTTATCTCACCCAGGGTATCGAGGGCGCGGAAGTTCAACACGACCGCTGTGACAAGGTTCGGCGCTCCCGTGTCGGTTACCCCATGATCGAGGTAGTAATCGGCAACTCTCATCCGGTCCTGACCGAATGGGACATGGGAGAGGGAAAGCGCCAACCCAACCACGATCAAGGAGAGAATGCTGAAGCTCACGAACGCTCTCATTTCTCGTACCTCCCAGTCTTGCGGATGGCGATCACGAAGATGGCGGTAGTCAGCGCAGCACCGATTGCTGCTTCTGCCATCGCTACGTCCGGTGCCTGCAACAGGTAGAACAGGGCAGAAACAATCAGGCTCACCGCGGCGCAGGCAACGACCGCGGCGATCAGGTCGCGAAAGAGATACGCCGCTACGGCAGCGATGAGCATTGCTACAGTAAGAATGACGATGTAGATCATCCTTCCTCCTCCTCCTCTATGATCTCCTGACACTCCTCGAATTCTTGGCAGTGATCGACAACGCTTTTATCCCACAGCTTGATCCCGCTTTTGTAGCTTGCCCGCGCCAGGGCATGCGCACTGATCGGGTTGGTCAGCAAGATAAACACCGCGATGACGATCGACTTCATCATCCAGTTCGGGTGGACGAAGCCCACGCCCAGGATTGTGGAAAACGCGCCCAGCGTCGTGCACTTTGTCCCTGCCTGCAAGCGGTTGTACACGTCGGGAAGACGAAAGATCCCAAGTCCTCCCAGGAAGAGGAACGCGGTTCCGATCCCAATCAGAATTTCTCCGAAGATGTGCATTACACCCCCCGTTCCATGTAGCGAGCCACCGCGAGGACCCCGATGAACCCGAGGACTGCGTATACCAGCGCCACGTCCAAGTAGATCTGACGATCGAAGAACGAAGCAAGGAGAGCCATCAGCGCGATAGTGATGGTGACCGTGCCGTCCACCCCCACAACTCTATCAGAGGTCGTGGGCCCCGCTGCCGCGCGCGCCAAGCAGAGCACAATCCCCGCTGCACCAAACGATAGGAACAACAACCATAGCACTGTCATGAGAAAATCACCTTCAGGAACCGCTCGAACCGCTTACCAACAATCCTGGTCGCTTCTTCCATGTCCGTGGTCTTGACGTTGATCCAATGGATGAGGAGATTCTCTCCCTGCACGTCCATGGTCAGCGTTCCCGGAGTGAGGGTGATAGAGTTGGCCAGCGCCAGCTTCCCGCTATCGGACTTCAAATCAGTCTTAATGAGAACGATACCGGGACTGATCGGCATACGAGGATGGATCACCCGATAGGCGACATCGAGGTTCGCCTTGATCATTGCCCAGAAGAATACCGGGATATAGGCGATCAGATAGAGCAGCTTCTTTGCGCTCAAGTGAGAGAATCCCGCCTGCGAGAAGTAACGCCAGCCGAACGCGGCAGCGATTGCTGACAATACTCCTCCCATGAGAAGCTCTTGCCAATTCAGTGTACCAACGAGAGCTAGCCACACCGCAAATGAAACGAGGAAAGCGGCCAGGTAACGTGCAATCCGATGTTCACCGTGTTTTTCCAACGCAGACCTCCTACAGATGGTAGACTAGCTTCCCCAATGCCATAGGGATATCAATCGGCACGATCCGAACGTCATTAGGGACATGCAAATGGCAGGGAGCAAAGCAAAGATAGCCTTTGATCCCTGCTTGACTAACACAAGTTTCACCGAGTTAGTTGGCTGCAAGATTGCTCCGTCAGCGTTTCTCGATTCCTTTGTCCAACAGGGCGCCATTGATCCCCTTAAATGAGCTCTAATAGCACGTCAATCCGTGACCGGTCAAATCCAACCACCAGCTCGTCATCAATATCGACGACCGGGACCCCATACTGGCCACTTCTTTCCACTAGTTCCTGTGCTCGATCCGTGTCCACAGAGACGTCGACCTCTTCAAAGTCAATATCGCGGGCACGTAGGTAATCCTTTACCGCTTCGCACCAAGAGCAGGTCGGCGAGGTGTAAATGGTCACATCATGGTTCATCCTTCGTCCTCCTCTTTCAACAATTCGATGAGGCCAATCAAGCTGCGGTCTAGGTGGTAGCAATTTCGCGTTTCGTGCTTCTGTCTGACGAGAATCCCCGCATGTTCAAGCTTACCAAGGTGGTAGGAGATCGCCGGCTGGGAAAGCTCGCTGGATTCCAAGATCTCCTGACACTCCAGTTGCCCCCTGATCAGCATCTCCACGATTCGCAGGCGTGGCTCGCTCGCCAAGGCAGAGAAGATCCCTACCCACCGCTTTCGCTCTTCGTTGTCCATCTTTGTTCAGCTCTTCCTCGTTAGAGTTACCCGTAGAATTATACTGAGCATAGCGAGGTTTGCCAAGCATTTAAATACTTAAGTAGACTTAGGAGTCATATACCGGAGTTCCTGAGGTCAGAATGGTGGAACCTCTTTTGGGTTGGAAAGAAACCCGCTAACCATACTGCTCCGTGTTGTCTACACTGCGATGGTGTCAATTAGATCCAACACTCGCTTCTACTTGGCTTCGGCTCTTGTAGTCATCGCATAGCTGGCTTCCTGCGGTCCTGCTCCCTGGCAGCGACAGCTGTTGCGGACAATGGTGCTGAGACTCGTGAGTAGCGTGTGGAAGCTATGCACCTTACTGTCATCTTCCAGTCTCTTGCTGCGTACCTTCTTCAATGCCTCGGCTGAGCGTTGCGCTGGCGCCACCTGTCTGCGTGCAACGCACAGGCAGGCAGGATCGCGGTCCTTCTTTTGCTCTTGCTCTTCGTCGTTGAACAACAGCTCTCGCCAAACTTCCT
>JGI10211J34971_10002608_pt1 | contig 14624 bp, 8 predicted proteins | sample Etolagsediment_FD_34971 | JGI IMG/M metagenome (IMG submission 34971) | reverse complement strand
GTTGACTGGAACAGAGTATTGGATATACAAAACACTTATATGGGTAAAGCGTATGGAGGTAATGTTCCTGTAGGTCAATCGTCTATTGTTGGAGAAATGGGTCCAGAAGTTATTATGGCTACACCGGGTGGAACATCTGTATTTTCTAATAAAACCGGAGGTGGCTATGGAGGTATTACAGTAGAGAATATGAATGTTAATATTACAGGACTTCCTGCTGACCCAATATCTGCAAGAAAAGCTGCTATTAATATAAGAAAAGAATTAACAAAGCTTGAAAAAGAAGGTAATGCTGGAACAGGTTTAAGGAATAGATAATGAAAAAAATATTACATGCAACGGCACACGATAATGATTATGTAGATAATATGGTGCGTTGTAAAGAAGATGGTTGCTCTTATTATTTTTGGGACTTTGATGGTAAATATAGATATTGCGAAACTTGTCGTAGAAAGGATATGTGTTAATGAGTAATGAACATCAAATAACTATAGGTCATTTAAGTTTTACTTCTCCTAGTAATTTAAACTTTCAAACAGACCCAACAACTAGAAATTACAATTTATCTGGAACAATAGCTCATACTTCTGCTAACAATCTTGATTTAGATGAAGTTAAATATATTAGAGATGAACTTTCTTCAATGGCTAATTATGGAATATTTTACCCTTTAACTTATACAGGAGATAGCTCACTTAAAGGATATTGTAAAATTGAAAATGCTAGCGTAGATATTACAAGATATGGTGGTGCTGGTGTTAAATATAATATATCCGGTACATGGTTAGGAAATCCCGGAGAAATAAGATTTGAATCACAATTCTCTGGTGCGTTATTAGATAATGACCATAGTATTACTTCTACTACTTCTCAATTTTTTGCTATACCAGAACAAGCATATTCAGTCCATATACCTACTGTAGGAACTGGTTCAACTCCAAATGTTGAAACTAGAATTGCTAGCTACGGAGAAGGAACAATTAACTTAAATTACTTTAGTGGTTCAAACATAAGAACAGACAATGTTGAATTTGAGTGTAACCCTATAGATTATTTAAAAGGCGCAGTAAAGGTTTCTACTAATGGAAAAGTTAGAAATGGTTTGTTAAGTCCTAATGATAATGTTGACCAAGCTGTTATTGAAAATGGATTAGTAAAGTTTGAGTTAACAAACAGTAATACAGAATCAAGATTCACAATATCACTTTGGGATAGTGATGATTGGAGAAGTGTAAAAGAGTTTGCCGTATCTAAAGGTACATCACAAACAGAATGGTTAGGTTGGAATACAGTACAGATTATTAAAAACTATGCTGAGTGTGCAACATTAAGATTTACTTCACAAGCAAACAATGATGGTAGTGGTAGGTTGACATTTGATGTTTCTCTAAGAAGAGGGTCAAGATACTTTAGCTTGATTGTACATTCTTACGGAAATGCTGACGAAATAAGAATACAGAGAACAACCACAGAAGCATGTAGTTCTGGTACAGGTTATATTGTATCTTCTACAAATGATTCAGAAGGAAACTTTTTTATTCTTGGTTCGCCTAACACCTTTAGCGAAGATTTAACTGAAGGTGGAATTTACCTTACTGCTACACAAATGAAGGCATTTATAGGTTTTTGTTTTGACGGAACTTCTGCTGCTGGAGAAAATACTGCGGATAAAATGAGAGACGCGTATTTTGATTATTTGTATGAGCATGTAAGGGTAATTCGTTCATGAGTGTAAATGAAAAATTAATGACTCCCGGCACATTTAATGTGCTATTAAATTTAGAAACAACACCAAACTCTGTTGTCAATACTATTGAGCCATGGGGTAACATAGTTTTTACTCCTACAAGAATATCTCCAGAGGAATTTACTGACGCACAAATTCGTGATATGGCTAGGTATGTAGGTATTATAACTTCTCAAGAAATTGGAGAAGAAGGTATAGACATAAGCGGTCAAGGAATACTTGCATATTTAGGTGATAGTGATTCTCGCGGTATGGTTCTTGCAAGAAATGCAGGTGTAGGTGCTGTAAGAAGTTATGTTAATGACACATTAGATGATGTTATTGATAGAAATACTTCTACTCCTTATGGAATACTAAGAGATGAAGAAGCTAATCAAAGAGCTGTAAGAAAAGGTACAGTAACTGAAGTTGATTTTGATACAACAGTATTATTACTTAACTTTGAAGGTACTGATGGAGATACTACAACTACTGATGGTTCTCAATATACACAAAATCAAATAATTACATTTTTAGGAACATCTGATATATCTAGTGACCAATCAAAGTATGGAAGTACAAGTCTTAACTTATCAACTGATGGATATGTAACAGTTGCTGATAGACCAGAATTAGATTTAACATTTAGAGATTTTACAATTGAATGGTGGGAATATAGAACATCTTCTAGTGGTAATGCTACTGTTATTGCTAGAAATAATGACACTTATTCTCCTTGGATAGCGGGTAAATTAGTTAGCGGTAATAATACATTTCTTGCAACACATGACGGAGATGGTTATAACGAATCAGAAGACTTGAATATAAGCATGGGTTCTATTGACCTAAATCAATGGAATCATTTTGCTGTATCTCGTCAAGGCGGAAAATTTAGAACATTTAAAAATGGTGTTAAAGTTTCAGAAGCAACTAGAGATGAGCTTTACATAAGAGTTACTTCTGAATCTCTGCAAATTGGTAAAGGACAGAATGGTAACTATTTTGAAGGGTATTTAGATGGTTTAGCAATTACTAGAGGTGCTACTAAGTACTGGGAAGACTTTACACCAAGTGTTACTGCTCCCACAGCACAGACTGGTGCTAAAACTTATACTGGTAAACATTATATGGAATCTGCATATAAGGCTATAAAAGATGTTTGTGTAGCTTTAGGTGCAGAGTTTAAAATGAACAATGACGGAACTATCGATGTAGGTCCACCTTCTGCTTTATTTACGGGACATGAAAACAATACACCAGAAGGAATGATTGTTAGAGATTTATCTGGTGCTGACCCACAAATAAAAGGTTATTCTGGAATAGATTTAAGTACAGAGTTTAACGCAGAAGATTATGTAAGCCGTGTAGAACTTATAGCCTCTAACTATGGTGTAGAAATAAACTTAGGTCAAGCAGACGCTAAAAGTATACCTTATAAAGATTTGTTTGGTAATACATTAGAGAGAATACAGATACTATCTGAAAATGATGTACCAGATTCTCTAAGAGATATAAGAGCAGAAGCATACTTAAATGAATACAATAAAATACAAAAAACTTTAAATGTAGGTTTAGAAGATTATGATGTCTCTGGAGATATTGGTGTAGGAGATATTATCTTTGTGTGGGACCCAGATGTAGGATTTGAAGATACAGACAATGACGCTAATTTAGAAAACAGAGATAAACACGAAATAACTTATCAAGGTCAAATATTACATCCAATAAAAATTAGAGTTATGGGACTTAGCTTTCCTATAACAGATGAGATGGGTGTGTTCTATAGAGATGGTGATGGTAACTATACAGACTTAACAGACTATGTAGAGTTTGAAGTTGGCGTAACACAAATAGAAGTAGGTTCTACCACAAGAAATATAAACGAAGATTTAAGAGGCTCTGGTTCAATAATTGCAGTTGGTGGTACTAATGAATTTACAGTACCAGACGCACCAACAAATTTTTCTGCTGCAACTGGTACTTATCAAGATGGAACTGGTAGACCTTTTGCATTTGCTAAGTTAAGTTGGGAACAACCTACTAACACTGATGGTTCAAGAATTACTGATGGAAATATGTATCGCGTAAGATACAGACAGGTAACTGATAGTGATGGTAATAACTTAATTGACCAAAACGATAATCAAGTTACTGACTATGAATACTTAACAGTAGAGTTTGGAACTACATCTGTAGTTATAAAAGGTTTAGGTTCTCAAAACACTTATGAGTTTGGAGTAGCTGCAATTGATAACTCTGGATTCTCTGGAGGATTTAGTGTGCTATCAGCAGTAGCTATGCCGGCAGACGCAACTGTCCCACCAGAACCATTGCCTCCAACAGGTACTTATGGAACTGTTGCTGGTAATCCAACTCGTGTACAGATACAACATAACTTAGGTGCAGCTAAAGACTCAGATGGAAACCCTATTGCTAACCCTACAAACTTTTCTCTACCAGTAGATATTGACCACTTAAATGTTTATCGTGGTCTTACATCAGATTTTACAATTAGTTCTAGTAATTTAGTAGGACAAATAGAAGCAAAGTCAGCACATGTTACTTTAGGAATACCAGCTATTGGTGATTTCCCTTCATCAACAGAAGGTGTTGCATATTATAAAGTAACAGCAGTTGATGTTGCTGGTAACGAATCAGACCCTTCTACAGCAGGTCAAGTAACAGAGGTTTTGATTAATACACAATTTATATCTAACGCTGCTATTACAAGTGCAAAAATAGAAGACTTAGCAGTTACAAATGCAAAGATAAATGATTTATCTGCTGGAAAAATTACAGCAGGAACTATTAGTGGTGAAGAAATAATAATAGATACAGATAGTAGTGACCCACTAAACCCTGTACTCGGAACAATAAGAAGTGATAACTATGTTAATGGTACAGCAGGTTGGATAATTAAATCTGATGGAACAGTTGAGTTCGAGGGTGGAGAGTTCCGTGGTACACTAAGAGCTGGGGAGATACACATAGGATAATGGCAGTAGCAGACGGATTTCATGTAGATATCTATGGAAACCTTTGGTTAGGTTCTGATAGAGAAACTTTTGACGCAACAACTCGTTCAGAAGCACCTTTTTATGTTTATGCAAATGGTAACATGGTTGCTAATTCTGGTACTTTTGCAGGTACACTATCTTCTGGAATTTCTATATCTGCTCCAGTAATAACTGGTGGAAGTATAAACATCGGTAATGGTACATTTCAAGTAGATTCATCTGGTAACTTAACAGCTACATCTGCAAATATTTCCGGTTATATAAACGCTGGTGGTGCTGCTAATGATATTAATAATAATTCTACTCAAATAAATGGTGGAAGAATACAAGCAAACACTTTAGATGTAAATAGTGTTATTACAAATGATTTAGATTTTAATAACTTATCAATAAATTCACAAAACATTATAGATACACTTGTTGATAACGCAATATTAGACAAAATAACTAATGGAGCTATACCAGACACTAAATTAGGAAACATAAGTGCAAATAAAATAACTGCTGGAACTATGTCTGCTGACAGAATATCTGGTGGAAGTATAAATGCAAATATTATTACTGGAGTTGCTAGTCTTACTGGATTAAATGTTACAGCGGACGGTATTGGTGTAGTTGGTGGAATAGCTATGAACAATGGAAACTTGAGTCAAGCAAACGATATTTCTGCTAATGGAACAATTTCTGGTGGAACTATAACTGGCAGTTCGATATCTGGTGGTACAGTAAGTGGTACTACAGGTTCATTTTCTAGTACAGTTACTGGTTCACAGTTTAAATCTAACTCAAACAGTTCAGTTGTAGGTTTTGGTTCTACACAAGTATACCTAAGAGGTGGTGGCGGCACAGACTTTGAAGCTGGAGGTATAAATGTTAGTTATCATACATTGAGACCATCTTCAGATAATGTTTATGACTTAGGTTCTATATCGTATAGATGGGATGATGTAAGAGCAACTAACCCAACTATACAAACTTCTGACATAAATCTTAAAGAAAATATTGTTACTACAGATTTAGGTTTAGATTTTGTAAACGATTTAACACCTATAGAATTTACTTGGCGTTCCTTTGGAGGTGGCATAGAAGATGGAGAAGAAGTTGCAGCAGCCCCAGCAGGCACTAGAACACACTTAGGATTTTCTGCACAAGATATAAAAGAAAAATTAATTACTCATAAAGGTGCTGACCAAAATATAGCTGTATATACAGAATCACAATATGACGAAGATTTTGATTCAGAAACTATGACTAATGAATTTGGACTAAGAACAGCAGAGCTTATCCCAGTGTTGGTAAAAGCAGTACAAGAACTAAGCACACAGATTTCAGATTTGACTGCTAGAATCGAAGCGTTGGAGGAATAATGGCTGAAGAAGTAAAAAAAACAAAACCAAAACAAAACAAAGAAGTTTTTGAATATAAATTAATGAGCCATGGAGATAAATTATCTTTACTACTTGAAGGTATGTATGAACTAGAACAAGCTTTGTTTAATCACAATATTAATAGATTAGATGAAAAACATTCTGAATATCCAGCATGGAAAGCAACTAATGATGAATTAGAAGCAGAGGTATACAGATTAAGATATATATATGAAAAAATGGGAGGCGGATGGGATAATACTCAAGAATATGATGAGTATGGAGAACCTGTCTAATGGCCCAAGTAACACATTCTGATTTAACACTGGAGATGGCGACTGACCCATCTTATACATATACATTTGAAGGATATCAAGCAAGTAACTACATAGTAAGTATTGAATCTCTTAATGACATTCTTTATTTAGACGGTAAATCAATATTTTCTGATGGTGCTTTATCAATAGGTACAACTAATAGCAATCCTGTATATTTAGGCGCTGATTCTACTGAATACTTAAAAATAGAAACAGACGGAAAGATAAACTTTCTTTCTGGAAAAATGTCCATAAATGGAGATACCGGTACTGTTGGTCAATTCTTACAAACTGATGGTAATGGAAATATTTCATGGGAAACTATGGATTACACCCAGAATGCTTTTAGTAACATAGCAGTATCTGGTGAAGTTACAGTAACAGCAGATAACACAGAAGATACTTTAACTCTTGTAGCTGGCTCTGGTATAGATATATCAACTTCTGGTAATAATATAACAATTGCTAGCGATAGTACAGCACACAACACATTCAAATATATGGATGTTATTGCTGGTGCTGGTCAAGCTAGTGGTAGTACCATTGAAGCTGACAATCAAAATGACACTCTTACATTTGTAGCTGGTCAAGGAATAGACTTAGACTTTAACACACAAAATGACAGAATAACTATATCGTCTGTACAAGTAGGTGAATCAAATCAAAATGCGTTGTCTAACATTGCAGTGTCTGGACAAAGTACAATTACATCTAGTTCTCAAACAGATAGTATTGAATTAGCTACTTCTACAGATAGAAATAAATTAGAGATTACTACAGATACATCATCTAATACTGTGAATCTAAAAGCTGTCTTACCAAGAACTTTAAGTATGAGTGGTAGAATACCAACAAGGCTAAGTGACGGTACACTATCTGGAATGCCTGTTAAAAACCACTTTGTCAACCGTACAGTATCTGGTGCAGAAGTAAGTGGTGGAGGTACATCCGTAGGTTTTAGTACTCGAGCTGTTGTTTGTAATGAAGCTGATGGAACTATTCATAAAGTAACAATGCCGGCTTCAAATAACAATAGTCTTTTATTTACATTAACAGAAGCAGACGGAAGCACACAGCAAGAGTTTGAAATAGATATGGCAGAAAGCAATATATAAATGGCAGTAAAATCCCCAATTAGGTATGTGTTCGATGGCGATGGTAATATTGTCGAATTTTCCGAGTTTCAAGCCGCAGATTTTATAGGAATATCAGATGGTGGTACTGGAGCTACAACAGCTCTAGGTGCTTCACAAGCTTTAGGTTTAGAAGTTGGTGTAGATGTTCAAGCCTATGATATAAATTTAGACCAATTAGCTGCTTTAAATCCAACAGATTCAAACTTTATTGTTGGTAACGGTTCAGAGTGGGTAGTAGAATCTGGCTCTACAGTAAGAGATTCTTTAGGTTTAGGAACATCTGATGATGTTCAATTCAACACAATACTTACATCAAACTTAACAGTTAGTGGTCCTTCTATAGCATTAGAGGGAGCTACAGATGACGCTTTTGAAACTACTTTATTAGTTACAGACCCAACTGCCGATAGAACAATTACTTTTCCAGACGCAACAGGAACTGTATTATTAGATAGCCTTGCACAAACTATAACAAACAAAACTATTGACTACGACGATAACACTATACAAGATTTTGAATTAGGTGCATTTAAAGCCTCTGTCATTGTTACTGAAGCAGAAGGTATTGGCTCTAACGATAGTGATACACAAATTGCAACTACTGCCGCAATCATTGATTATGTAGGAGCACAACTTACACTTGAAGACTTAGACTTTGCAGGTGATACAGGAACCGGTGCAGTTGATTTAGACAGTCAATCGCTTACTATTGCTGGAACTGCAAACGAAATAGAAACTAGTGCTAGTGGTCAGACTTTGACAATTGGTTTACCAGATGATGTAACCATAACAAACAACTTAACAGTAGATGGAACTTTTTATTCAGATGATATAACTGCCGCTTCTATTAGTGCTACTGGTGATGTAACTATTACAGGAAACCTTACAGTTCAAGGTAGTACTACATCAGTTGAATCTAACACAGTTACTATAGGTGACGCAATACTAGAACTTAATGCAGATGAAACTGGAGCGCCTAGTGCGAATGCTGGTTTAACTGTAAACAGAGGAACAAGTACTAATGTAGATTTACTTTGGGACGAAGCTAATGATAGATGGACAGTTGGAGCTTACGACTTTGTAGCCGCTAACTTTATCGGAGATTTGACAGGAACAGCTGATGTAGCTGACGCTTTGTCATCTGCGGTAACGGTAGAGCTTACAGGAGATGTAACTGGTTCTGCAACATTTACAAATGCTGGAGATACTGCAAGTATTGCAGCAACTATACAAGCTAATAGTGTTGCTTTAGGAACTGATACAACTGGTAACTATGTAGAAGATATTTCTGCTGGAGATGGTCTTTCTACTACTGGTACAGCGAGCGAAGGTCAAACACCAACTCTTTCTGTAAATGTAGATGATAGCTCTATAGAAATAGATACAGATATATTACAAGTTAAAGCTCTTGGTGTTACAAATGCCATGCTTGCTGGTTCTATAGAAAATGCAAAACTTACAAATAGTAAAGTTGTTATAACTGATGGCACAACACCATCTGACTTAAACTTGGGAGATACCCTAACATTCACTGGTGGCACTGGTGTAACAATAACCAATACTGCAAATACATTAGATGTTAGTTTTGACGCTGCTGAAGTAAAAGCAGACTTAGACGAATATGCACAAGATGCAGTTATAGATGCTTTAACTTCTGGAACTCAAACAAGAATTACTGTTGGTTATGATGATAATGGCGATTCAATAAGCTTAACTGTTGATGATGACCTAGCAAACTACGACAACACAAATACAGCCTTTATAGACCTAACAGACTTATCAGTAGCAACTGGTTCTGGTCTTACTTATAATTCTGCAACTGGAGAGTTTGGAACTTCTGCAATACCTAACTCACAACTTGAAAATAGTTCTGTAACTATTAATGCTAATGCTCTATCACTTGGTGGAACATTAACATTAGTTACAGATGATATTCAAGAAGATGGTTCACCAACTAATCTTTGGTACACAGACGCAAGGGTCGGAACTTACCTTACAGCTAATAGCTACGCTACAGAAACTTATGTTGATAACGCAGTAGCATCTGAAAACGAAATAAGCGAAATGAATGATGTTACTTTAACATCTTTAGCTTCTGGAGAATATTTAAGATATAACGGAACTGCTTGGGTTAATTCAACACTCAATGCTGATATAGATGCAAGAGTTACAAAAACATTTATAGATGCTCTTAATGTAGATGCAGATACTTTAGATGGTATTGACAGTACAGGATTTGCTACATCAGCACAAGGAACATTAGCTGATAGTGCTTTACAATCTGGCGATAATATTACAGAGCTTACTAATAATGCTAACTATATAGATTTAACAGACATATCAGTAACAGATAGTGGCGGTGATGGTTCTTTAAGTTACGACAACACAACAGGTGTTATTACTTATACAGGACCAAGCCAAGCTGAAGTATTAGCACACATATCTGGAGGAACTGGTATTACAGTTTCTGGTGCAGGTGTTATAGCTACAACAATTACACAGTACGCTGATTCAGATGTCGAGGCATATTTATCTGGTGGAACAGGTGTTAGTTTCTCCTCTGGTGTTATATCAATAGGACAAGCAGTAGGAACAACTGACAATGTAACATTTAATAATGTAACTGTTGATGGAGTATTGAACTCTGATGACATAACAGCTACAACTATGACAGTTTCTAATGACCTAGTTGTAACCGGAGATTTAACAGTACAAGGAACAACTACAACACTAAATACTGATACAGTTTCTACTGAAGAAAATATGATAAAACTTGCTAGTGGAAACACTGGTAACTCAACTGACATTGGTATATATGGTAAAGTTGTTCAATCTTCAACAACTAAATATGTAGGTTTACATTGGGACCCGGGTGTAGGTCAAAATAAATTTAAATTATTTGATAGCTTAACTGTAGAACCAACAGGTACTGTAGATACAGCAGATGCTTCTTATACAAAAGCTACATTAGTAGCAAACATTGAAGGTGATGTAACTGGTGCTTTAACTGGTAATGCAGATACAGCAACTTCTTTAGCTTCTGGGCAAAACTTCTCTTTAACTGGAGATGTAACCGCAACAGCAATTAGCTTTGATGGTACAGGTGCAGTAGCTTTATCTACAACTGTTACTGAAAGTGCTGTTACACAACACGAAGCTGCACTTACAATTACAGAAAGTCAGATATCCGACTTACAATCTTACTTAACTGCTGAAACAAATGATTTAACATCTGCTGTAACTTGGGCTAATGTTCCAGACGCTAACATTACACAAAGTTCTGTAACTCAACATCAAGCTGCTTTAGCAATAAACGAATCTCAAATAACATTCACAAGCAATTTCTTAGAAAACTTAGTAGAAGACTTAACACCTCAATTAGGTGGAACTCTTGATGCTAACGGTAACACTATTGATATGGGTGTTAATGTTATTACCGATACAAAAGTCGGTCAATGGGATACAGCTTATGGTTGGGGAGACCATTCACTAGCAGGCTACTTAACCTCAGAAACATCTCATGCAGATGTTTTAGTAGATGGAGATTTTACAACTGCTGGAATTATGGCTACAGATGGTTCTGGTACTTACAGCATTGTTACAGACAATTCTACAAATTGGAATACAGCTTACTCTTGGGGAGACCATTCAGCTGCTGGATACTTAACAAGTTTTACAGAAACTAACGATTTAACTGCCGCAGTTACTTGGGCAAATGTACCAGATGCAAATATTACTGAAAGCTCTGTAACTCAACACGAAGCAGCTTTAAGTATTACAGAGTCACAAATTTCTGACTTAGGTAGCTATATAACTGCTACATCTAGTGATACTTTAACTAATAAAACAATAAACTTTGAAGACAATACTGCAATCATAGAATTTGCAGTTACTGTATCTAATCCGGGTGCTGGTAATAAATACTACTTAGATGGAGAATTATCAGCAAACATACAGCTTATTCCGGGTGTTACTTATAGATTTGACCAATCTGATTCAAGCAACTCAACACATCCATTAGTATTTTCTACTACATCAGAAAGTGCTGGTGTAACTTCTTATACAACAGGTGTAACACAAGTCGGTACACCGGGTTCTGCTGGTGCATATACACAAATTGTTGTAGATGGTGCCACAGCAGATAAACTTTATTATTATTGTTCTTCTCATTCTGGAATGGGTGGAGGAATTGTTTCTATACAAGGAAGTAGTTTTGTAGCAGGTACTGGAATATCAATATCTGGAGAAACAATATCTTCAACCATTACTCAATATGCAGATTCAGATGTTGAAGCGTATTTAAGTGGTGGTACTGGAGTAACATTCTCAAGCGGTGTTATAAGCATAGGACAAGCTGTAGGAACTTCAGACAATGTAACCTTTAACGATGTAACAGTTTCTGGAGACTTGATTGTTTCTGGAACAACTACAACTATAAACACTGAAACAATTGAATTAGCTGACAACATAATTGTGTTTAATTCAAATGCAACAGGTTCTGCTTCTCAAGATGCAGGAATAGAAATAGAGCGTGGAGATGACGCTAACAAGACTTTAATTTGGAATGAAACAGACGATAAATGGACTGTTGGTTCTGAGACATTTGTAGCAGGGACTTTTGAAGGTAACTTAACAGGAGATGTAACAGGAGATGTTGATGGTGCAATAATACTATCTGGTAAGAATGAAACAGGTTCTACAATTGGTGCAGGTGTACCAGTTTATATATCTGGACAATCTGGTTCTGGAACAGAATTTACAGTAGCACCAGCAGATGCAGATGGTTCTGGAACAATGCCAGCAATTGGTATAACAACTGCTTCAGCTAATAATAACGCAGCAGTATCAATATTAACTTTTGGTAAATTTGTAGGTTTAGATACTTCCTCGTTCTCAGTTGGAGATTCTCTTTATGTATCAACTTCTGGAACTTTAGTTAACACTCCTCCTACAGGAGAAAGTTCTTTACTTCAAAAAATCGCAAAGGTAACAAGAAGTCACGCATCAGATGGTGCAATATTTGTTCAAGGTGCTGGTAGAAGTAATGCAGTACCAAACTTAGATGATGGAGATATTTTTATAGGTAATGCTTCTAATCAAGCAGTTAGTGCAAGTTTCAATACAACAGTTGACGGATATTTAAGTGGCGGAACAGGAATTGATTATACTTCTGGAACAATATCTGTAGATTCAACAGCTATTACAGGACAATCTGCTTTAGCTGGTTCTGTAGATACTGCAAATGATTTTGTACTCCTTTATGATGATTCAAGCACTTCTTTAACTAAAGTTGATGTCGCTACATTATTAGCTAGTGCAGGAAGTGGTAGCTTTAATGACTTTAATTTAACAGCAGATACAGGTACACCAGAAGTTGTAGCTGATGGTAATACAGTAACTATTGCTGGAGGAACTGGTATAGATACTGTTGTAAGCACAACTGACACAGTTACAGTATCTATAGACAATACAGTTATAACAACTTCTTCTTCAATAGGTGATTTATCAGATGTTGATATTACAACTTCTGCTCCTACTGATGGACAAGCACTTGTATGGAATGCTTCTAATAGTGAATTTGAACCGGGAACAGTAGCTTCATCTACAAACTATTTCCAAACAATAGCAGTTTCTGGACAATCAGATGTTGTTCCAGACAGCACAACTGATACTCTTAACTTTGCAGCTGGTTCAAACATAACAATAACAACTGATGCTTCAACAGATACAATTACAATTGCTTCTACAGATACAAATACACAACTTACTCAAGAACAAGTAGAAGACTTTGTTGATGGATTAATAGTTGCTGGTGCAAACATTACAAAGACCTATGATGATAATGCAGGAACTCTTACTATTGCAGCAACTGGTGGTGCAGCAAACGCTTTCTCAACCTTAGCAGTTGCTGGACAATCAAATGTTGTAGCTGATTCTGAAACAGATACCTTAACACTTACAGCTGGAACTGGTATGACAATAACTACAGATGCAAGTACAGATACAATTACTTTTACATCTGCTGGTGGTGGTGGAGGAAGTCTTCCAGTTATACTTGCTGGTTCTACTTCTGACCCTATAACATTATCAGATATAACAGTAGCTGGTGCAATACCATTTACATCTTTTGATGGAACTACAGACAATATTCAACTTGGTTCCACACAAACAGCAGTTACAACTTTTGCTGATAATGACGCTGATACATCTATAGAATTAGAAAGAACATCTGATGATGACACAGTTTATATAAAAGCTGGTGGTACAGATGTTGTAACAGCAACAAGTTCTGGTGTAACAATAACTAACTTAACTGTTACTGGAACAACTACACAAGCTAATGAATTAAAGATTACGGATACATTATTTGAATTAAACGCTGATGGTGGTTCATTAACTACTGATGCTGGAATGATTATCGAAAGAGGTTCTACTGGAGATAATGCAGCATTTATTTGGGATGAATCAGCAGATGCTTTCGTTGTAGGTACAACTGCAACAGATGGTTCTGCTGCAACAAACCTTACAGTTACTGAAGCAACTCTTAAGGCTGCAACTCAAACACAAGGTGATAACTCAACTAATGTAGCTACTACTGCTTATGTGGATACAGCAACTTCTGGTATTAGTTCCGATACAGTTACAGACGCAGATGGAGATACTTTAATAGAAGTAGAAAATTCTGATGCTGATGAAATAGTTATGACTACTGCTGGTCAAGAAAGACTTAAAGTAGATAATAATGTTTCTATGTCAGCTAGAGGTGGTTTCTTTACACATCAATTAACAATGGATTCAAATGAAACATTTACAATAGCTTCAACAGAAGGAACTGTTGCTGCTGGTCCTTTAGATGTACAAGGAACTGTAGATGTTCAAGGTAGTTTGGTAGTATTATAAAGAGGGAATGATGAAAGATTTAGATTATAATGAGATAGAGAAAAGTCTGGAGGATATTATCAATAGTCCTTATGACCCAGAAAATTATTTCAAACCAGAAGGAACAGAATGAGCACAGTACAAGTAGATACAATAAACGAATCAACCACAGGTAGTGGTGT
>JGI10211J34971_10002607_pt1 | contig 14626 bp, 13 predicted proteins | sample Etolagsediment_FD_34971 | JGI IMG/M metagenome (IMG submission 34971) | reverse complement strand
ATCAATGCTGTCAAATTGTTGGAGCCCACCTTTGGAGGCATCAACCTGGAAGACATCAAATCACCTGAATGCTTTTACATTGAGAAAAAGTTAAAAGAGCTGATGAATATTCCGGTTTTCCATGATGACCAACATGGAACAGCCATTATCTCAGCGGCAGCCCTGCTCAATGCCGTTGAATTGACAGGCCGCAAAATGGAAGAGATCAAGATCGTGGTTTCAGGTGCAGGGGCCTCAGCTCTATCCTGTAGTGAACACTACATTCGCATGGGGGCCAAGCGCGAAAACCTGATCATGTGTGATTCCATCGGGGTGATCTATTCCGGTCGTAAAGAGGGCATGAATGAATTCAAGGTTCCCTTTGCAAACGACACCCCTCATCGCACCCTTCAGGAAGCCCTGGATGGTGCCGATGTTTTCATTGGCCTCTCCAAAAAGGATATCATCAATGGCGATGATCTGAAAACCATGGCTCCCAACCCCATCATTTTTGCCATGGCCAATCCCGATCCGGAGATCAGCTACCCTGAGGCCATGGCTGCCCGCCCTGATGCCATCATGGGGACCGGCCGATCCGATTATCCCAATCAGGTGAACAATGTCTTGGGCTTTCCCTTCATTTTTAGAGGGGCCCTGGATGTCCAGGCTTCCGAGATCAATGAAGAGATGAAGGTGGCTGCCACCCTGGCACTCTCCGCCCTGGCCAAGGAAGACACACCCGATGAGGTCATTCGGGTGTATGGTCTGGATCAACTGGAGTTCGGTCGTGACTATTTAATTCCAAAACCATTTGACCCCCGGGTCCTGCTCTGGGAGTCCGTGGCGGTGGCCAAAGCGGCCATGGAGACAGGCGTTGCCCGGGTCCAGATCGATCTTGATGAGTACAGGGAACAACTGGAAGCCCGCCTGGGACGGGGTCGTGAATTTATGCGCACCCTCTATAATCGTGCCAAGGCCCATCCCAAACGCGTGATCTATCCTGAAGGTGAGAATCATCGTATCATTCGGGCTGCCGGACTGATTGTTCAGGAGGAGATCGCCAAACCCATTCTTGTGGGCCGGGAAAAGATCATCAAGGCCAATGCCAAAGCGCTCAATGTGTCACTTGAAGGCATCGAGATCGTTGATACCATGAAATGTGAGCGCCGGGAAGAATTCACCCAGGTGTTCTACGAGATGCGCAAGCGCAAAGGGGTCACCATGAGTGGTGCCAAGCGCCGCATGGAACGTCGCTATTCCTTTGCCACCATGATGCTGCATATGGGTGAGGCCGATGCCATGATCTCAGGGATCACCCAGCAATATCCTGACGCCTTGAGACCTGTCCTGGAGATCATCAAGCCCCGGGAGGGTTTGAAACATGCGGCCGGTTTATTTCTGCTGCTGTTCAAGGATGGAATGAAGCTGTTTGCAGATATCTCCGTAAATATTGATCCTACGGCGGAAGTATTGTGCGAGATCGCTTTGATGGCAGCTGAAGAAGCACGCCGATTGAGGATGGAACCCCGGGTTGCACTCCTGAGCTATTCCAATTTTGGTGCTTCCAATCACGCCTATGCCAAAAAGGTCAAGGATGCGGTTGCTCTCATTCGCGAGCAGGATCCAACCCTCATGGTTGACGGTGAAATGAATGCCGATGTGGCCATCATGCCTGCCCTGCAGAAGGAGCATTATCCCTTTAGCAAATTACAGGGGCCGGCAAATGTCCTTATTTTTCCGGATCTCCAATCTGCCAATATCAGTTATAAACTGGTACATCGGCTGAGTGGGGCAGAGGCCATCGGTCCCATCCTGGTTGGCATGGAAAAACCTGTGCATATTCTTCAAGTTGGATCCACCAGTGTTCAGGATGTGGCCAATATGACGGCCATTGCCGTGGTGGATGCATATGAGCAGGAATTGGTGGACGCGAAAAAGTAGGCGACAAGAATCTGCAGGTCATATGCATTAAATGCGGAAATCAATTGTTGTGGCATGGTGATTGCCATAGCAGGGGTGTCAAAAATGACTTGACGTGCTGCTTGAAAATATGGCTGGATTCGGTCCTTGAGAAGACCTGGGGTCCCGTCTATATTGGCACACCAAAGTTGAAAGAAAGGGTGTAACAGATATCATGCTGGAACATTATGGAATAGCTCTCGCCTTCGGCGCTGTCGGCTTCCTGCTTATGTACATGGGCTTTATCATTCAGAAGCTCATCTCCCCTAAAAATCAAACTGAACTCAAGATGGATACCTACGAGTGTGGTGAGGTGCCTGAAGGTGAAGGCTGGCTGCAGTTCAACATCCGATTTTACGTGGTTGCGCTGATCTTTATCATTTTCGATGTTGAGGTTGTCTTCCTGTTTCCCTGGGCTGTGGTGTTCAAGGACATGGGCTTCCTCACCTTTGTTGAAGTCTTTGTGTTCATGCTCATTCTTATGGTTGGGCTGGCATATGTCTGGGTCAAGGGTGATCTGGAGTGGGTCAAGATGAAACTTAAATATGGCACTGGTCGCTATTCAGCGTCACGGCTCAATGAAGCGGAGACCAAATAAATGGGTGCTCTGAACCATAAATTCAATGAGAATATTCTCATTACCTCATTAGATAAATTATTGAACTGGTCCCGGTCGGGATCGGAATGGTATTTTCAATTCGGACTGGCCTGCTGTGCCATTGAGATGATGTCAGCCGCAGCCGCCCGTCATGATCTGGAACGCTTCGGCGCCATGCCGCGCTCATCACCTCGACAAGCTGATGTCATGATAGTCGCGGGAACGGTCACTCTGAAAATGGCTACCCGCGTCAAACGCTTGTACGAGCAGATGGCTGAACCAAAGTACGTTATTTCAATGGGCTCCTGTGCCAATTCGGGCGGACCTTATTGGCAGCATGGATATCATGTTCTGAAAGGTGTCGATCAAATCGTTCCCGTTGATATTTATATCCCCGGTTGTCCCCCTCGTCCGGAAGCCCTGCTGGAAGGTCTTATACATCTGCAGAAAAAAATGCGTGAAGAGACCATCCTGGGTGGGAAGGAAAATGTGAAATGACAGCACAGGAAATATACACCAAGCTCAGCGGAAAATTTGGTGACCGGATCCTGGAGTTCATGGAAGAAGGAACCCAGAATCCAACCATTCATATCAAACCTCAGGGATCGCTTCCCATCTTTGAGTATCTAAAGTCAGAAGAAACCCTTCAGATGGACTCCCTCATGAATCTGGCTGGTCATGACCCGGAAGCTGAAAGTGATCTGGTTGTCATATACCATCTCCATTCAACTGAACTGGATCATTACATCACGCTGAAGACCTTTACAAGTCGGGAAACCCCCAAAGTTGACAGCGTTGCCACGCTCTATCGCACCGCAGATTGGCATGAACGGGAAGCCTATGACCTGTTCGGGATCATTTTTGAAGGCCACCCGGATTTAAAAAGAATCCTCATGGAAGAGGACTGGGAGGGTTACCCCTTGAGAAAAGATTATGTGCCTGCCGAGTTCTATCGCGGCATGCGCATTGAGAAGGAGAAATAGATGGGTCGTCTGCACGCTGAAGAGATGGTCCTGAATATGGGCCCTCAACACCCCAGTACCCACGGGGTGTTGCGTTTGAAATTACGCACCGATGGTGAGATCGTCTCCCATATTGAACCGGTGATCGGCTATCTCCATCGTTCCTTTGAGAAACATGCTGAAAATCTGGAGTATCAGATGGTCACACCCTTTACGGGTCGTTGCGACTATCTGGCTGCCATGGGCAGTGAACACGGCTACGCGATGGCCGTGGAAAAATTAATGGGCATTGAACTGCCTGAGCGGGTTGAATATTTACGTGTCATTTTTGCCGAGCTGCAGCGCATCGCCAGTCATCTGGTGGCTGTGGGGACCTTTGGTCTGGATGTAGGAGCCATTACCCCGTTCATCTATTGTTTTCGTGAACGCGAACTGATCCTGGATCTCTTCGAAATGGCTTCGGGTGCACGCTTGCTCTACAATTTTATGTGGATCGGAGGATTAGCCCATGATGTTCCGCCTGGATTTGTGGAAAAGACCTATGAGTTCCTGGATGCTTTTGAAAAGAACGTTGCCGAATACAACCAGATCCTCACAGGGAACAAAATATTTATTGAAAGAACTGCTGATATTGGTGTTATGACACCTGAAGTGGCCATCAACTATGGGGTTACCGGTCCACCACTGCGTGCCTCCGGTGTTAACATTGATATCCGGCGTACGCAACCCTATTCCATTTATGACCGGTTTGAATTTGATGTTCCCCTCGGTGAAGGTCTTCAGGGAACAGTTGGCGACAGCTGGGATCGCTACTGGGTGAGAGTCAGGGAGATGGAAGAAAGTGCCAAGATCGTCCGTCAGGCACTGGATCAGCTCCCGGTGGAAGGCGATGTGCAGTCAGCCATCCCCAAACGTATCCGCCCACCACAGGGTGAGATCTATTTCCGCAGTGAAAATCCCCGCGGAGAGTTGGGTTACTATATCGTCAGCAATGGAAAGAATGTGCCGGTCCGTGTGAAAATGCGATCACCAGCCTTCTCGAACCTTAGTGTAATCAATGAAATTGGCCAAGGCTTCATGATCTCGGATGTGATCGCCATATTGGGAAGCCTGGACATCGTACTAGGGGAGATAGATCGCTAAATGATACAATCACTTGCAAATTGGATACTGTCTTTTGACATCTTGTCAGGCATGGGCCCTTCAGTCGCATGGGGGCTTGCACTCTTCGTCACCTCAGCGCTTGTTTTTGCTTTTGTGGCGGCGAATGCCATTGTTCTGGTTTATTTCGAACGCAAGGTTTCGGCCTTTATGCAGGTCCGTCTGGGACCCATGCGGGTCGGTAAATTTGGGACCCTTCAAACCGTTGCCGATGCCTTGAAACTGATTCAGAAAGAGGATATCATTCCTCGATCTGCCGATAAGGCCCTGTTCGTCATTGGTCCCTGGACCATTCTGGTGGCATCTGTGGTGACCTTTGCCGCCATCCCTTTTTCGGACACCCTGTTGGCAGCCAACATGAACATTGGTCTGTTCTATGTGGTCTCCATCTCATCCATCGTAGTGTTGGGTATCGTTATGGCCGGTTGGGCCTCCAACAACAAATGGTCACTTTATGGGGCCATGCGGTCTGCAGCACAGATCATTTCATATGAGATTCCTGTAGGGATCACCTTGATCGCCGTGGTGGCTGTGGTAGGTAGCCTGAATCTTCAAACCATTATTCAAGCCCAGGGCGGAACTGGCAATCTCTTCCATTGGATTCCCATCCCGCTGCCAAACTGGTTCATTTTTCATAGTCCATTCCTGTTCATGGCCTCCTTTGTCTATCTATTGGGTGCCACAGCCGAGATCAACCGGACGCCATTTGATATCCCGGAATCGGAATCGGAGCTGGTGGCTGGTTTCATGACGGAATATTCCGGTTTGCGCTGGGCCCTGTTCTTTTTATCTGAATACGCCAATGCAACCCTGGTGGCCTTCCTGGTCTCCATCGTCTTTCTGGGTGGCTGGCAAAGTCCTTTCTCCACCTATCACGGTGCTCAACTGGGTACCACGGTTCTGACAGGATTTTTGCTGCTCTGGACCTTATTTGTCAAATTGAAGGCCAATCGCCTTTCTATTTACCCCTTGGGCTTGGGAATTATCCTGAGTCTGTCAGCCTGGATGTTCCCCGGCTTTGCCATCTGGTTGTCATCGCCGGGACTTTTCTGGATGCTGATGAAGGTGGGAAGCATCATATTTCTCCTGATGTGGTTCCGCTGGACCTTCCCCAGGCTTCGAGTGGATCAATTGATGTATGTGAGCTGGAAGGTGATCCTGCCGCTCTCATTGCTCAATCTCATGGGGGTTGCTGTATGGATGTGGCTAACCGGTGAAATCCAATTTTAGGAACGATACATGAGCTATTTTAGTAATATCGGAACTGCAATTTCGACCCTGGTCGATGGGATGAAGGTCACCATGGGTTATTTTGTGCGACCACGTGAGCATGTGACCCTTCAATACCCTGACGAGGTTTGGCCCATCCCTGAGCGAAACATTGGTGTGGGGGATATTGAATCCTATAACACCATCAGGTCAAAATTGGTCGTTAACTTTGAGGACTGCATCGGCTGCAAGGCATGTGAACGTGCCTGTCCAGTGAATTGCATCAACATTGAGACCTTTAAAGCAGGTCCTGAGGAAGATATTGGTACCACCAGCAACGGCACCAAGATCAAGCTGCGGGTAACCAGCTTTACCATCGATATGAGTGAGTGCATGTTCTGTGATCTTTGCACCCCGCCCTGTCCTGAAGACTGCATTCAGATGACTCCGGACTACCAGTTCATCAGCAACGACAATCAAAAGTTGGATGTCACACCAGAACAGCGCTGGAGAGATAGAAACCACCTGATCTATGAGTTCTCCAAAGTGACCCCGGAGGAACGCGCTGAGAGACAGGCTGAAGCGGATAAAGCTGCTGCTGAAAATGCTGCCGCCATGGCTGCCAAAGCTGAAGCCGCTGCCAAAGCGGCTCAGGCTAAAGCGTCTCAGGCTCCTGTCGCCTCTGAATCTGCTCCTGCAGAAGCTCCACCAAAATCTGAAACAGCTTCAGAACCTGTGGAGACAGTCAGTATACGGGTGCCATTGGGCTCTGTTGAGAAGCCAAACCCAACCCAGGTTGCCCCTTCGAGCAATCCGCAATCAAGCGATGCCGAACCACCGATAACCGATCAAGATCCCACCCATAAGGAGAGCAATAATGGCTGATTTTCTTTTCTGGATGATCTGGGCTCTCATCGTTGCCTCAGCCGCCCTGGTCGCATTCGGAAACAACCTGATCCACTCAGTCTTTGCCCTCATGGGGACATTTTTGGGAGTGGCTGGTATCTATATCTTTTTAAATGCGGACTTTCTGGCCGTGACGCAGATCGTCGTCTACGTGGGTGGAATTCTGGTTCTTCTGGTCTTTGGGATCATGCTTACCAATCAGATCAGCACGGCGAGAATATCGCAAAGCTCTTTCCAGCGTGGGCTGGGGCTCGTGGTCGTCCTGGCAGTCCTGGCTATCATTCTCACTGCGGTTCTACCTCATGACTGGGTGGTAGGGAAGACACCCATGCCCTTTGCTGATACGGTCACAGGAATTGGGAAATTATTATTTACAGATTATCTGATCCTGTTCGAGATCGCATCGGTTCTGCTATTGGGTGCCCTCATCGGCGCAGCCACACTGGCCAGAAAGGAGCTGTAAGATGGATCATCTCAACTCATATCTCATCCTCAGCGCCATCCTGCTTTCTCTGGGACTTTATACTGTTGTCACCCGCAGAAATGCAGTGGCGATCCTCATGGGCGTAGAACTCATCCTGAATGCGGCAAATATCAATTTTGTGGCATTCTCAAAATTTGTGACACACAGTCTGGATGGGCACTTGATCTCAGTGTTTATCATCATGCTGGCAGCCGCTGAAGCAGCCGTGGCTCTGGCAATTGTACTCAATCTTTATAACGACCGCGGGCACATCAATGTTGATGAAGCCAACGCGCTGAAACAGTAGGTGCTGCGGATATGATTAAATTAGCACTTTTCATTCTGTTCCTGCCCTTGCTCTCCTTTGGGCTACAGATCTTCTTTGGCAGACGCTACGAGGACAAAAAAGGGGAATGGGTATCAGTTGGTATTCAATTCGTCACCCTGATCATGTCCTTGTCTATGCTGGCCATGATGCTTTCCAAATACGATCCCGAGTTTGCCATTGAAGTTCATCGGAGCTGGCTTGATCTGGGCTTGTTCAAGATCGACCTGGGGATCTATATCGACAACATCACCATTATCATGCTGAATGTGGTCGCCATCATTTCCTCCCTGGTTCACCTGTATTCCACAGCCTATATGGCCGGTGATGTCCGCTACAGCAGGTATTTCGGATTTTTGGGGATCTTTACCTTCTCCATGAACGGTATCGTTCTCTCAAACAGCCTGTTCATGATCTATATGTTTTGGGAACTGGTGGGCCTTTCATCCTATCTGCTCATTGGGCACTGGTGGGAAAAGGATTCAGCTGCCAACGCCTCTAAAAAAGCATTTATCACCAATCGTGTGGGTGATATCGGGATGTTTACGGGCATGCTCATCATCGCCACCGTCCTGGGTACATTTAATTTTCAGGCCATTGCGGAACGAATCCATGATGGCATGTGGGCGGCCAATGCAGGGATGCTCTTTGGCGGGATCGATCCTCACAAGCTGCTGACCATAGCTGGTGTGCTTGTATTCATGGGCGCAGTGGGCAAATCGGCACAGTTTCCCCTCCATGTCTGGCTTCCTGATGCCATGGAAGGTCCCACGCCGGTTTCAGCCCTGATCCACGCAGCCACCATGGTTGCGGCTGGTGTCTATCTCACGGTACGTATCTTTCCATTCCTTACTGCTGACGCCATGGCGACCATTGCTTTCGTAGGGGGATTCACCGCGCTGTATGCTGCCACGGTTGCCATTACCCAGAATGATATCAAGAAGGTCCTGGCCTATTCTACTGTTAGTCAGCTGGGATACATGATCATGGCGCTTGGGACAGGCGCTTATGTGGCTGGCTTCTTTCATCTGGTTACCCATGCCATGTTCAAAGGAGCCCTCTTCCTGGCATCGGGTTCAGTCATTCATGCCATGCATCATAGCCTTCATCATTTGCATGACCATGAGACCGATGCACAGGATATGCGCAACATGGGCGGTTTGAGAACCAAGATGCCCATCACTTTTGCAGTTTTTATGGTCACCACGGCCGCCATCTCCGGGATTCCGCTGTTCTCAGGCTTTTTGAGCAAGGATGCCATCCTGGCTGGATCATGGGCCTATGCTGCCAATGTGCATGACGGTTGGTTGGCTCACCTTCACCTGGCCTGGATCCTGCCCGTCTTTGGATTTGGTGCCGCAGCGATTACGGCATTCTATATGTTCCGGCTGATCTTCATGACCTTCTATGGGGAAGCCAAGAAGCCGAAGATCTTCGAGCATATCCAGGAATCACCCAAGGTGATGACCGTGCCCCTCATCGTTTTGGCTGTGCTTTCGCTGTTCTTCATGTTCACCATTCCATCTCTCAATCCCATTTCTGACCACGGTTGGTTCACTCATGTGGTACAATCACCTGAATCTGCAGTGACCACTGGTCCTGCATTCAATCTGGAGCATTTTGAACACGCTCTCCATGCCGCACACACGCCAGCCATGATCACTTCGCTGGTGGTTGCCGGACTGGGAATACTGCTCTCTGTGCTGACCTATCTCTTGAATAAAATATCTGCGGAGAAACTGGCGACCCGTCTGGGTGCGCTCTACAGGGGCTCCTATAATAAATGGTATATGGATGAATTCTATATTCATGGAATCATTCGACCCTTCCTGAAGGGCTGTGATGCGGTTGGCCGCTTTGATCTGGAGTATTATGACCACTATTTGATCAATGGCTGGGGCCGTAATGCGAAACGTGGATCACGCGGTGTTGGTTTTGCCGATGATCTGATTGTGGATGGCGCCGTGAATTTTTCAGGGATCATCTTTCAATGGTTGGGCTGGACACTCAAATTCGTCCAGACCGGTAAAATTCAAAACTATCTTATTTATGTACTGATCGGCGCAGCGCTGCTGTTTGTCGTCAATGTATTCTAGGACTGGAGGAGTCGATAAACGCTATGGAAAATCATCTACTTAGCATTGTAACCTTTCTACCCGTATTTGGGGCATTGGTCATTGCATTTATTCCAAAAGAAAAATTGGACCTCATTCGTTGGGGTGCAGCGGCCATCACCGGCATCCAGCTAATTCTGGCCATATGGATCCTGGGGATCTTCGATTTCTCGATCCCTGGCGTTCAGCTTCAGGAACACTATGCCTGGATCCCATCATTCAATATCGAGTACTTCCTGGGCATCGATGGTTTGAGCGCTCCCATGGTGCTTCTGACGGCGTTGCTCAGCTTCCTGGCTGTCTTCACCTCCTGGAACATTGACAAGGCTCAGAAGGGCTATTTTGCTCTCTTCCTGCTTCTTGATGCCGGCATGATGGGTGTGTTTACCTCCCTGGATTTCTTCCTGTTTTACATCTTCTGGGAAGTCATGCTGCTGCCCATGTATTTTCTCATCGGCATCTGGGGTGGACCCCAGCGCGAGTACGCTGCCATTAAATTCTTTTTATATACCTTGTTTGGGTCCGTATTGCTCCTTTTGGGTATGCTGGCCCTCTATTTCATTTCTGAGCCCCATACATTCAATATGCTCATTCTGGCAGAACAGTCCTCAGAGTTTGGGAAAACACTGCTCCTGGGGATGAATGCCGGGAAGGTGATCTTCATTCTGCTCTTTGTGGGGTTTGCCATCAAAGTACCCATCTTTCCCTTTCACACCTGGTTGCCTCTGGCCCACGTGGAAGCACCCACTGCCATTTCAGTCATTCTTGCGGGTGTCCTGCTGAAAATGGGTACCTATGGCTTTCTGCGAATCAGCTTTCCTATCCTCAAGGATGCTGCTTTGTGGTTTGCCCTGCCCATGGCGATCCTGGGGCTGATCAATGTGATCTATGGTGCCATGGCTGCACTGGCGCAGCGGGATCTGAAGAAAATGGTGGCCTACTCCTCGGTTTCACACATGGGGTTTGTCCTCATCGGTATGGCAGCACTCACACCGGCTGGTATGAATGGTGCCGTTTTCCAAATGTTTAATCACGGTACCATTTCCGCCATGCTCTTTATGCTGGTTGGCGTGGTCTATGATCGGGCCCACCATCGAGATATTGATGGGTTTGGCGGGATTGCCAAGGTGGTTCCTATTTACGCCGGTGTCACGGCCATGGCATTCTTTGCCGGGCTGGGTCTGCCAGGTTTCTCCGGTTTCATTTCAGAAGCACTCTGCTTTATCGGTGCTTTTCCCGTCTTCACCTGGATCACGATTTTTGCCACCCTGGGTATTGTACTTAATGCCGCCTATTTTCTCTGGGCATACCAACGGATATTCCTGGGCGAGCTGAACCCCAAATATGAAAAACTTGAAGAGATCAACAATCGGGAATTGTTTGCTCTGATCCCGCTGGCCGTTATCACCTTCTTCCTGGGCGTTTATCCAACCCCTATGCTGAATTTGATGAGCAGCAGCTTGAATCACCTGGTTGAGGTCGTAAGAACAGCCGGAATGGCAGCCGGACTGTAACCAAATAGGATATTTTTATGAATCTTAATCAAGTCATGACGGATCTATCCTATTTCCTTCCTGAGCTGATTCTCACAGGGATCATTCTGCTGGTCATTATTTTTGATCTGTTCCAAAAAGCAGAGACGTCGATACGGACTGGTTTTTTGGCTGTGGGTGGCTTGGCTCTGGTGGCCATTGCCTTGCTGGGACAGGATACATCGCTTTCTGTGGGGATCTTTTCCAACATGCTGGCTGTGGATGGATTTGGAAAATTTCTCAAAATACTGGTGACATTGGGTGCCATCCTGGTGATGTGGATGTCCTTTAATTCCAACGAATTAAAGAACCGCAGGGTAGGGGAGTACTACATCCTGATCCTGGTCCTGACCCTGGGGATGTATTTCCTGGTTTCAGCAACACATCTACTGAGCATCTACATGGCACTGGAGATGGTCAGCATCATGAGCTATCTGTTGTCAGGATACCTCAAGGAACAGATGCGATCCAACGAATCCTCGGTGAAATATGTGGTCTTTGGGGCATTCAGCTCTGGTATTTTGCTCTATGGCTTTTCTCTCTTGTATGGACTTACTGGAAGTGCCAATATCTTTGAAATTCAGGCAGCCCTGGCGTCGGGTGCAGTCTCACCTGTTCTCATGCTACTGATCCTGGTCATGATCCTGGTTGGATTTGGCTACAAGATCGCGGCCGTTCCCTTTCACTTCTGGACGCCTGATGTTTATGAGGGAGCCCCGGCCCCCATCACCGCCTTTTTGTCCGTTTCGCCCAAGGCAGCTGGATTTGCCATCATCATACGCTTTTTTAACGTGGCTTTTTCTGATGGCGGAAACCCCAATATGGAAGTCTGGGACAGTCTGCAGAATCTGGACTGGCAGGTCCTGGTTGGTGCCCTTTCGGTACTTTCCATGACGGTGGGTAATGTGATTGCCCTGCAGCAGTCAAATATCAAGCGCATGCTGGCCTATTCCAGTATCGCCCATGCGGGGTATATGCTTCTGGGCATTGTGGTTGCCAATCAAACGGGCATAGCCGCGGTTCTGTATTATGCGTCTGTATATATGTTTATGAATCTCGGGGCTTTCTTTGTGGCGATCCATGTCAAGAATGCCTTTGATACAGAGACCATTGAAGATTACAAATCCCTTGGCTATAAAGCGCCCTTGCTGGGGGTGCTCATGACCATTTTCATGTTCTCCTTGACGGGTCTACCACCCACGGGTGGATTTGTGGCCAAATTCTATCTCTTCCGGTCTCTCATTGAATTTGGCGATCTGTATTTCTACCTGGCCCTGATCGGTCTGATAAATGGCGTCATTTCCCTATACTACTACATGCGTGTTGTCAAAGCCATGTACTTCGGCAAAATGGAGCTTCAAGAGCAAACTCATACTGCCCCACTGAATGTTACCATTCTGCTCATTGTTTTAGCTGCGCCACTGCTATTTGCCTGGATGCTGGGTGATCCACTCTCCCATTTGGCGCAGAATGCGGTCTCTTTCTTCGTAAATTGATAAAGATAAAAATGGTCACAAAAGCCTCGTCATGTTGACGGGGCTTTTCTTATGTGACCCCACCACAAGTAAAAAGTTATCTCAGTTGTCCTTTTCTTATTCGCACCATTTTGTGCAGTGTACCTATTCGGTNCGTCTGAGAGAGCCGCCATTTTTAAACGCTGCCTAACCAGCCAAAAGCCCCCCGCGGCCATTCAAATTAAATATTTGATCCCATCGGATGATACGGTCTCTGCTCCACCGCTACTCTCCACATAATAATCGCCAGTCTTCTCGCCAGTGCACAGATGGCTTTTTGTGCCACACCATGCCGTGAGATAAACTTTGCATATAGAGCCTGAGCGCCAGGCTCCTTTGCCTTCCACACCCATGCCGCTTCGATCAGCAGACAACGTAATCGTGCTTGCCCGACAGGTATCAGTTTAGCCTTTTTTTCTTTCTCGCCGCTTTGGTACACCATTGGTGCCAGGCCAAGGTAGCTGGTGAGTTCATCAGCACGTTCAAAACGCTCTGGACGAAAGACCTCTGACATGAAGCTCAAGGCTGTAATATTGCCAACACCAGGAATGGATTTTAAACACTGAAAGGGGATCCATTGTTTGCTGGGTCTGATAAATGCTTTGAGCTGCTCCAGAACCTCATTCCTTTCATCCTCTAGAAAACGAAGTTCGCGGATCATGCTGGTTAAATGAGTTCCAACTACCGGCTCTACATCCATTTCTTCTACCATTTGAACGGCTGAGTTTGACCAACGATCAAGACCTTCAGGTTGGTCGATCCCGTATAGCAGCAACAGCGCTTTGATACGTTGTTTGCTTCCACGGATGCGATCAGTCAGTTGATGCATTCTACGTTGAAGCCCCCGTGATCTCTCCTCGCCAACAGCTGGAATAGCAATACCTCTCAGCACTCCTTTGGATACATACTCAGCCAACTTGATGCAGTCTAAACGATCACATTTAGCACCCGGACGAACCTGTCTTGGAATACGGCTGGGAGCTGCAACTACCACCCTATACCCAGCTTTTTCGAGAACGCGCGCTAAACCATAACCTGTGGGTCCCGATTCTTGGGCTATGGCATCAATGGGGATCTGGAGTGATTGGAGTTGATCTCGGAGTTTGATTGGGTCTGACGTACAAACCCAGGTCTCGGTGGATCCATCAACTCTGCGCAATGCGACGTGATAAGTTAGTTTGTGGACATCAAGACCGATGTGAAACGCATACTCTTGAAATCCTTCGGTAAAATGACTAAGTCTGGATAAATTCATTCCTGACATGCTGGTCGCCTCCACTTTTTGATTCACCGGAAGTTAATTGATACTCCGGACTTCAATGAGGGGCCAGCATGTTATTTTTATCTTCAGCCACTCAATAAACCTAAAGTTATTGTAAATAGGTACCGATAATAGGTTCAAATGACAATCGCAGGAGTCTCTTATGGCCTTCAGAATGATGCATAATCTGGTTCTATCCATGGTTCTGGGTTACATGATGATAATCGTGTTGGGATGTGAAAGCACTCAGGAAATAGAGGTAGGCGTTCTCTGGAATGATGATTCACACTTCAACAATGATAACCCGAGATACCTGGCAATTACAGAAGGGGAATTTGACCTGGAGACAGGGTTTGATACCGGCCTGATTGAACTCACCTCTGTGACGCCGGGAACCAATGCAAGGCATAAGTGGTCCCTAAGCTCAAGGTCTTCCCAGAATTATACTGCCTTTGTGTTTATCGATATCAATGAAAGTGGCAGTTATGAAGAAGGACTGGATATTGTTTCAGGATATAAATACAATGGTTTTAACGAAGGTGAGTGTCTCAGCATCTCAGTGAGCAGCTTTTATTAAATTTCGCCGTCTTTAACAGCTGGATCTCTTTGCAGTTCATGGAACTTGTTTCCAGACACAAGCGCT
>JGI10211J34971_10002606_pt1 | contig 14626 bp, 12 predicted proteins | sample Etolagsediment_FD_34971 | JGI IMG/M metagenome (IMG submission 34971) | reverse complement strand
TTAGAAGCGTGGATCGTCTTGGGAATCTTTCCGACGCTACACCCATAAAAAGCCTCACCATGCCCTATTTTGACACCGTGAAACTGCCGTCTCAATTTAAGGGTCCCCTGGTACCAGGGACCTACTCAGTGGAAGGCACCTGCATCGTTCCGGAAGGGGAAACTGCCACCGTAAGACCTGGTACGCGGTTTAGTTTTTCGCCCGGCGCAATGCTGGTTGCCAACGGATCTCTTACCATCCAGGGGGATGCCAAAAACCGGGTATTTATGGAAGGTGAAGGATGGAAAGGCATTGAAATCCCGGAGGGCGGTCGAGTGTCAATTTCAAATGCCGCTTTATCGGGATGTTCACAATGCCTGTATGCCGAAGGCGGGCTGCTGGAAGCGACAGCCGTTTCTTTAAGAGGAACCTCGGGAATCGGCATTCTGCTTGAAAACGGCAGCCCTTTCGAATTAAGTGAGTTGAGCGTTTCCGGGTTCAATGAAGGCATTACGATCAAAGGCGCTAAAGGGCGCATTGACAAATCCAGCATTACGGAAAACCTCGTGGGGCTGACGTTCCTCGGAGGGAGTGCGGAAATTGTCAATAACAATATTTTTGAAAACCGTGAACTGGAAATCAATTCGGGCCAAAAGCTGGTTTTGGATGGCAACTATCTCGGCGGTGACAACATCAACGCCTTAAAATTGAAAGGGGATATCCTGGTCGCCAGTCTTTTAAACGGGCCCTACCCCAAAGGAACCAGTGTGGTTCTGGTGGATAAAGAAGACGTCACACCGAAGGTGATGGCAGAACGCTTTCTAAATAAGAAAACCGCAGGCATTGAAGCTTTCAAAAACAGGAAATTTGGTGATGCCTATCAGGCACTTGAAAAAGCCCTGTCCCTCAAGGAAGACCGAGAGGTCTATCTCTATCTGGCCTATACTCAGATGATTATGGAAGATGCGGCAGCTTCAGAAAAAACGCTCGAAAAGGGCATTAACGCCTTTCCCTATGAAGTACGGCTTTATCAGGTATACGCACGGCAACTTGCGGCAAAGGGCGAAAAGGAAAAGGCTTTGAAACTGGTCGATAGAGCCCTTCGAATGACCCCGGATGACCCCACACTAAAATCAATCAAAAGAGATCTAACAGGCGCGCCACCACCTGAAAAGAGCGAGCGCCCAAAACCAACGCCTTCAAAAAAAGCACCCCCTCAAAAAAATGAGCCCGCTAACGCCGAAGCTTTGAAATCCCAGGGCATCGACGCGTTTAAATCGGCACAATACGCTGAGGCGGAAAAACTTCTTTCCGGTTCGCTTGACGTGAAACCGGACCGTGAAGCATACCTGTATCTGATTTATGCCCAAACGCGCCTGGGAAGAGAAGGGCCTCTCACAACGACCCTTCAAAAAGGTATTGAGGACTTTCCAGAAGAAGTACGGTTTTACCGCTTGCATGCAAAACACCTGGCTGATAAGGGAAAAATCGAGGAGGCTCTCACTCAGGCCAAGAAAGGTCTTCAAAAACATCCGAATGACCTTCAACTGCAGATGCTTGAGGATTTTCTTAAAAGTGAAATGGAAGGGCACAAGGAATAATGACCGTTTTTGGAAAAATGTTTTCGATTTTTGCAACCCTCTGGTTATTGATGGCCTCTGGTTTGGCCATGGGCGCAGAACCCGATCCGGCACAGGAGCACGAAGCCCGATACGATATCAATGAAGCCGCCTACCTCATTGAAGTAGGCAAATACATGGAGGCACTAGAAAATTACCAGAGTGCCCTTGAATTATCCGTTATTCCCAAAACCAGAATCGATGCAATGCTTTCCAAAGCCACTCTCTTGTCCGCTTTCCTGGATGCTCCTGAAAAAGCCCTTGAGGTCTATCGGAAGGTTTCGCGGGACTACCCACAAGCGGCGGAAATCGGTCGATACAGGGAAGGACTCCTTCTATTCGAGATGGACCGATTGGAAGAGGCCAAACCCGTGGTTGAAGATTATCTGAAGGTTTATCCGGATGGAAAATTCCGTTTTCAGGCTGAAGCCTTGTTGGAGCAGATCAAAAAGACCCCGTCTAAACCGCCCCCCCCCCCTGAAATAAAACCCGAACCGATACCAAAGCCTGAGCCCAAGCCCGTACCGAAGCCGACGACTAAACCGGCACCCCCCACGGAACTCCCGCCGCCCCCGCCTTCCGGGCTGCCGACCCCAAAACCGCCGGTAACACCGCCAAGCGCGAAACCCGTACCGGAACTCGTGCCCTCACCGCAACTGCGAGTTCGACTCTGCAAAACCACCGGGAAAGCCACCGTCACGGGAACGGATGTCTGCGCCGATGGCTTCGGCTGTCAGAGGCGTTTCGAGTTTAACGGCGCCGGAGGCGTTCTGAGCGTCAACGGCAGTCGGAAGAATGACAATGAAATTCTCTTAAAAAGTAAAAACCCGCTTGTGGTCTCCTGCGGCACAAAAAAGAAGAAAGTTCGCGGCCATATTCTGGCAAAACTAAAAGGCGGGAAACTCTATATCATCAACCTGGTGGATATGGAACATTACCTGCGATCGGTGGTTCCCTCTGAGTCCTATGCTTCGTGGCCGCTGGAAACCCTGAAAGCTCAGGCAGTGGCGGCCAGGACTTATGCCTATTACCAGATGCTGCATCGAAAAACCTGGTCCTACGACCTGGTGGACGATGAAGGCGACCAGGCCTACAAGGGCATGAAGCGAGAACGGCAAAAAACGGATCAGGCCGTTTCAGAAACCAGCGGACAAATTCTCAGCTATAAAGACAAGCCGATTCTCGCCATGTACAGCGCCAACAGCGGCGGATACACTGCGGATGCCGGAAGCATTTTCGGCCTCAGCAAGCCTTATCTAGTGGCCCAAAAAGACCCGAAAAGCCTTGAGGGGAAGATGGCCCGGTGGAAAAAGACGTTCACCGTTTCCGAAGTGGAAAACGCTTTAAACCGGCGGGGACTCAAGATAAGGGGGCTTGTGCGGATTGAACCGGCGGAAAAGGGTCCATCCGGTCGTATTATCAAAATTCGAATTGTTGCCGACAACACCGCAAAAACCGTGCGCACCCGAACCACCCTTAGAAGGGCCCTAAAACTCCCTGAAATCCTGCTGGACATCAGCAAAGAAAACGGCAACTTTGTCTTTGACGGCAAAGGTTGGGGGCATGGTGTGGGCTACTCTCAGTGGGGTTCCGCCATTCTCGGCAAAAAAACCAGCTACGATGAAATACTGGCCTTTTATTACCCGACTGCCTCTCTCATCAAAAGATGGTGATATTTGGGAGCCATGGCCCATAACCCTAAAAAAGCGAATACCTTTGCTATATTAGGGTTCCTGGCCCCCTTTGTGGCCGCGGGAATCACCTGCGGGCTGCTCCTTATGGCCGGAGATGATTTTAGATCGTCCGGCGTCTTTTGGGTTTACCAACTTGCCATCCCGCTGGTTCTCATCGCCGGCATGGTTCTGGGAATCAAATCAATTCCTCATATCTCTGAGTTGGGCGATAAGGACTATGCCTATACCGGCTTGTTTTTGAGCGTCTTTTTTTTAGTGGTTTTTTTACTATCTTTGATCTATTTCAGCTGATGATTCCTTCGTCAGCCCATTTCAAAGCCAAGCACAACGCACATATAGTGGCGCCCGATTCTAAAGCCGGCACATCTTGCGGTCTGACTTGAATCCAAAAAAAATCCGCAAATAGCTCATATCCCTGTTTTTTTTCTTGACAAGCCAATTTATTTACCGGATAGTGTCAGAAAGTGGTAAAAATTGTCACAAAGTGTCACAAATGGCTTCCTCATGTTTCGTGGACGTTCAAAACACAATCTTGATGCCAAAGGCCGACTGGCAGTCCCCACCCGCTTTCGGGAGGTTCTGAACCAGAACGGGGACCAATGCCTGGTGGTAACCCATAAAGATGGTTGCCTTTGGGCGTTTACCAGGGATGCCTGGCGACGTCTTGAAGAGAAAGCAGCCAATCTCCCTCTATTTGACAACGCGGGAATTGCTTTTCTCAGATATTTTATTTCCGGCGCTGAAGAATGTCCACTCAAGAATGGTAGAATCACAATACCCCTCTATTTAAGAGAAGTCACAGGGCTTGAAAAAGAGGTTGTGATCGTGGGTCAATTGAAACGATTTGAAATCTGGGACAGGAAAAAATGGGAGGAGGAATTCGAAAGAGTGACGGAGGTTTTTCCCGAGACAAGCCAGGCCCTTCAAGAATTGCGGATCTAGACATTCTTAACTCGAATTATCCTCACGTGCCGGTCCTTGCTCAGGGAGCCGTGCAATATCTCAACCTCAAACCGGAAGGCGTCTATGTGGACGGAACCGTTGGATCAGGCGGACACAGCCTGGAAATATTGCGGCATCTACCTGAAAAAGGCAGCCTGATCTGTCTGGATCAGGACCCTGACGCCATCCGATTATCACGGGAAAGATTGGGTTCAGACCATCGGGTGCGATTCATTCAAGCCAATTTTGCTGATCTGGACCGAGTAATGCAGGATTTGGCCATCGAAAAAATTGATGGCATTCTACTTGATTTGGGAATGTCCTCTTACCAGATCGAGAAATCCGGTAGAGGATTCAGCTTCAATAAAGAGGAACCCCTCGACATGAGAATGAATCCAGACCACAAACCAACCGGAGAACATCTGGTCAACAGCCTCTCCGTCAAATCCCTTCAGAATCTTCTCCGGGAATATGGTGAAGAACGGAGAGCCCGTACCCTTGCCAGAGCAATAGTAGAAGCGCGAGAACAAAAACCCATCAAAACCGCAAGCCAGTTGGCCCAAATCATTGAAGAAGCAACACCAAAATCCCGTGGCCCTTGGAAACGCCACCCCGCAACCAAAACCTTTCAGGCACTCAGAATAGCCATTAACCAGGAAATGGACAAATTGGAGACTTTTCTCCACAAAGTTCCATCATTGTTGGCAGCGGGGGGAAGACTGGTTGTCATTTCCTACCATTCCCTTGAAGACCGGCAGGTCAAAAAGGCAATAGCCCATTGGGAAAAGACCTGCACCTGTCCTCCGGATTTTCCAGTTTGCGCATGTCACAAGGTTCCCACTTTCAGACGACTGTTCAAAAAGGGCCAAAAGCCGGAACAAGCGGAAATTGACCATAACCCCAGAGCACGCAGCGCCATCATGCGGATCGCAGAAAGGATATCATCATGACCAGGCCGGATAGTTTATCGAAAATGGTGNGTTCCCGCAACGCCACAAGCGGGGTTCGGATGACCAACGCAAAAGCGAAAACGTCAAGATTTCATGTGACCCGAAGGCAGGTCGTTATAACCCTGATGATGCTGATTTGTTTTATGGGAACCGGCATCGGATATGTTTGGTCCAACTTTGAAAGAACACAGATCGGTTACGACCTCAGCCAATTACAAAAAGAGGAAATGAGGCTCAGCGAAATCAATCAAAAACTCAAACTGGAACTGGCCACGCTGAAATCTCCGCAAAATCTGGAGCATCTTGCGACACAAAAACTGGGACTCAGCCCCCCAAAGCCTGAGCAGATTATCTTGTTGCCATGAAGCTCAAGGAGAAAAAATGGATTCGCTTTCGCATCCATTTGGTCAGTGTCTTTTTTGTTGGTGGATTAATCGCCATTTTTGTCAGGGTTTATCAACTTCAGATATTGCAGCAGGACTATCTGAGGGGCATTGCCGAAAACGGCATCATCGGAACCACAAAGCTGCCACCCAGGCGCGGCATAATTTATGACAGAGAAGGGCATGAACTGGCCATCAGCATTCAGGTGGGTTCTGTCTTTGCCCACCCGAAACAGATTAAGGACAAAAACAGAACAGCCCTAGATTTATCCAAAATCCTGGGTGAAAAGCAAAGCGATATCCTTAAGGGACTCAAAAAGAACCGCTCTTTTGTCTGGATCAAAAGGAGAATTCCACAAGCCCTGACGGAACAGGTTGAAGCCCTTCATCTCAAGGGCCTGGGGGTCACCACCGAAACAAGACGATATTACCCCGGCCGTGAAACCGCTGCCCATGTCATCGGCTTTGCCGGCACTGACAACCAGGGCCTGGAAGGCCTTGAAAAAAAATTTGACGGACTGCTGCGGGGCCCTGAAGAGAAATTAGCCTTTATGCGGGATGCGCTTGGCAGACCGTTCGCCGTCACAAGGCCTGTCACCTCAGATACAACGATACATAACCTTTACCTGACCATCGACAAAGACATTCAGTATAGGGCCCAGCAGGCGCTTCGGGAAGCTGTCAAAAATGCAAAAGCAAAAGGTGGGCATTGTGTGGTGGTCGAACCGTACACCGGTGAAATTCTGGCAATGGCCGTGGTGCCCGAATTCAATCCAAACATTTTCTTTAACTACAAACCCTATCAGTGGCGTAACCGGGCTGTAACAGATTGTTTTGAACCAGGGTCCACCATTAAAGCATTTTTGTTATCCGCGGCGCTGGAAGAATCGGTTGTCTCACCCCTCACCCAGTTTTACTGTGAGCAGGGCAAATTCAAAGTAGGCGGGAGCGTGGTTCATGATACCCACAAGTACGGCAATCTAAGCGTAGCCGATATTGTTGTCTATTCCAGCAATATCGGGGCCATCAAGCTGGGTCAGAAGCTGGGATACAGAAAATTTACCGAGCATCTAAAAAATTTCGGTTTTGGGAAACAAACGGAAATTGACCTCATGGGCGAACGTGGCGGGTTTATCAGAGATGCGAAAAACGCCAGGGAAATCGATCAAGCGACTCTCTATTTTGGACAGGGGATGACCTGCACTTCGTTACAATTGGCAATGGCCATGGCAGCCATCGCAAATGGAGGTAAGCTGATGCGTCCATATGTTGTTTCAAAAATTGTTGATGAATCCGGAAATACCACGGCGGAAACCTCTCCAAAGGTGGTGAAAAGGGCCATTTCAGCCAAAACCGCTCGGAGGGTAACCACTATTCTTGAAGGAGTGGCCACCGAAGAGGGGACCGCTGAAAAGGCCGCCATCGAGGGATATCGAGTTGCCGGCAAAACGGGCACATCGCAAAAAGTGGACCCCGAAACAAAAGGGTACTCCAAAAGCAAATATGTGGCGAGCTTCGTGGGCTTTATTCCATCGGAAAAACCCCGCCTGGTCATCCTGGTGATGATCGACGAACCCAAAGGTCATATCTATGGCGGCCTGGTGGCGGGACCTGTCTTCAAAGAAGTGGGCTCATGGGCACTGAACCACCTGAGAATCAGCCCAAATCCTTCTTTGCTGAGCGATATTCAAACTCAAGTGGCACAAGCTCAAGTCAGACCGGAAAAAGTGGCCAAANCCGATATTACNGCCACACCCGCGCCGCTCCCGATTGATCCAATCCAGGCCGGACAACTACCCGATTTCACCGGTTTGGGAATGCGGGAGGTCCTTAAGCGCAGCCGTGCCCTGGGCCTGAAAGTTTGTCTCGAAGGATCCGGATTGGCCATCAAACAGAATCCGGTTCCCGGTTCTCCTTTGAAAACCGTCCAAAGCTTAAAAGTGAATTTCAAACCACCCATGTAATGAATTGAAAGTTTATAAAAACTTTAAAAACTGCACCATGCATTTAAGAAAACTCATAAAGAACATCAACATCCAAAACCTTGCGGGCGACATGAATGTGGACATCTCCGGGGTAAATTACGATTCTCGAAAAATAGGTCCGGGGGACTTGTTCGTAGCCATGAGAGGATATACCCAGGATGGTCACAATTTTATCGGGGATGCCGTTTCCAGAGGCGCTGCAGCCATTTTATCGGAAATGCCGACAAACACCCTTATTGAAGATATCGGCGAAAAACCGAATCAAATGCCAGTATTCATTCGGGTTTCCGACTCGCGTAGAGCGTTATCCAAGGTGGCCGTAGCGTTTTATGAACAACCTTTCCGCAACATGAACCTGATCGGCATAACGGGGACCAACGGGAAAACCACCACCAGCTACCTTCTTGAATCCATACTCATGGCCGCAGGCAGAAACCCCGGGGTCATCGGAACCATCAACCATAGAATTTCCGGCTCAGTTCTGAAATCTTCCGTGACCACTCCCGAATCTCTCGATTTAATGAAAATTTTCCGGGAAATGGCAGACCAGGGGGCCACGGATGTGGTCATGGAGGTCTCTTCACATGCGCTGGATCAGGGGCGGGTTGCAGATTGCCCCTTTCGTACGGTTCTGTTCACCAATATTTCCAGGGACCACCTGGATTATCATCAATCCATGGACGACTATTTCAAAGCCAAAAGCCTTTTGTTTACAAAGCTCCAAGGTAACGCTTCAAAGGGCGCTGTAAAATCGATCATTAATGTTGATGATCCCAGAGGAAAGGAACTTGTAACGCTTTCCATGACCGAGACCATCACTTACGGACTCCAAAATTCATGTGATGTGACCGCAAAAAATGTAAGCGTCAGCCGCAAAGGGCTTCGTGCAAGACTCATCTTCAAAGGAAACAACGAAATTGATATTTGCGCCTCGCTCATCGGAAATTTTGACATTTACAACATTATGGCCGCAGCATCTGCCGCCATCTCCTTGGGGGTTGATTTTGAGAGCATCGTTTCGGGCATAGAAAATATGAAAGGGGTTCCCGGACGAATGGAACTGGTCCCGAACACACGTTCGCTCACCATTGTAGTGGACTATGCCCACACCCCCGATGCACTGGAAAAGGCCCTTGAAGCAGCGAAAGAAATCACCCGCGGACGGATTCTGACCGTTTTCGGCTGCGGCGGCGACAGGGACAGGGGAAAAAGGGATGAAATGGGTCGTGTAGCTGGCCAACACAGCCACAAAGTGTTTATTACCTCCGACAATCCACGCTCTGAAGACCCCGCCGCCATTGCCGATGAAATTGAAAAGGGCGTCATCGCTTCCGGTCAAAAAGACTATGTCATCGAACTGGAAAGGGCCGAGGCCATCAGGATGGCCGTTGACGCCGCTTTCGAAGAAGACCTAGTGCTCATTGCGGGAAAAGGGCATGAAGACTACCAGATTATGGGAAAAGTAAAACGCGCTTTTGACGATCGCGTGGTGGCGGCCAAGGCCGCCTCATTGGCGTGAGTTCAACAAAGGAAGACAATGGCCGCTGAATGGGGAAAAATATCTTCAGAGGAAATCGCAACGGCGATCCGTGGCCGCGTGCTTTGTGGCGACCCGCAGACACGCTTTTCCGGTTTCAATTCCGATTCAAGGACCGTTAGGCGAGGGCAAGTCTTCTGGGCCATTAAAGGGGACCGTTTTGATGGTCATGATTTTGTTTCACGGGCCGCTATGCAGGGCGCCTCTGGGGTGGTTGTTCAGAAAGAGTTTCAGGCTTCCCTCGATGAACTGCCAAAGTCGTCATTACAGTTGCCGACACCTTGAAAGCGCTGGGGGATCTGGCGGCCTGGTGGCGCCGGCAACATAAGGCCAAAGTGGCTGCCATCACAGGCAGCTCAGGAAAAACAACCGCTAAAGAAATGACAGCGGCGATTTTTCAGATGGGAAACAAAACGCTCAAAAACCCGGGCAATCACAACAATCTCATCGGATTGCCGGTAACGCTTCTGAAACTTGAAAAAATGCATCGGCGGGCGGTGCTTGAAATGGGGATGAACCACAAAGGTGAAATCGCCCGGTTGACTGAAATTGCAGACCCCGATACAGCCGCCATTCTGAATATTGGAATGGCCCATTTGGAAGGCTTGGGGGATATGGACGGCGTTGCTGAGGCCAAAACAGAAATGATCGGCAATTCGTCACCTGAAGCGAAAATCATTTTAAATGGTGACGATGAAGTTCTGATGAAACACGCCGCCCGATTCGGCAGATCCTTCACCAGATTCGGGCTGGAAGACGGAAATGACGTTCAGGCTATTCATCTCAGGCAGAATGGATCTGAAGGAATCGGTTTTGACTTGGTTTTTGAGGGCAACGCCTGGCCGGTTCATTTGAGGGTATCGGGTCTTCACAACATAAAAAATGCACTGGCCGCCGCTGCCATCGGCTTCTGCTTGGAAGAACCTGTGAATCACATTATCGAAGGCCTGGGCTCTTTTGAAGGGGTTAAGGGGCGGTTTCAAAGAATACCCCTTAAACAAGAGATTCTTCTGATCGATGATACCTATAACGCCAACCCATCCGCTTTGAGGGCGGCACTTCATTCTGCTGCACCACTGGCACGGAAAGAAGGACGGTTGCTTGTAGGACTGGGCGATATGCTGGAACTGGGAAAAGCGGCCGTTTCCGCCCACCGGGAAGCCGGTGGCCGGGTCGCCGGATCGGGCGCTTCATGGTTCTTCATTATGGGGAGCCATGCGGAAGTCATGCGAGTGGGTGCCATCGCTGCGGGCATGCCTTCAGATCGTATTATCATTGCAAGAACCCATGACGAACTGACTGCTGCCATAATTCAGGAACTTAAACCCAAAGATATGGTTTTTTTAAAAGGCTCCAGAAAGATGCAATTTGAAAAGGTATCCGAGAACCTTCAAAGGCATTTCGGATTGCGGATTGCGGATTTTTAATCATGAAATACGCTTCATCAAAACAGGGGGACAGCATGAAATGAAAAAGCCGATCAGAGTATTGTTGGTTGACGATGAAAAGGGTATTCGCTTCCTGTTATCGGAAGCGCTGCTGCACCGTGGGTTTGAAGTGAGCTTGGCCAGCGACGGCCAGGAATCCCTGGAAAAACTGCAGGAAACCCATTTTGATCTGGTGATAACCGATATCAACATGCCACGGCTGGACGGGGTGAGTATGTTGAAAAACATGCACCAAACGGGACGGGAAGAAAAAATTATCATCATGACGGGCAATCCTTCGGATCAACGACTCATGGACAAAGATTTGCCACAGGTTGTAACACACCTTCATAAACCCTTTGGCATAGAACAATTCCTCGATGTCGTTATCGCTGCAACCAACGATAGCAAAGATAGTTCCTTACTAAATCAGGCCCATGCAAACGCTTATATGTAACCAGGTTCAGAACAGATGCTTTTCAAACTGATATATCTTTTCCATTCGGATTTTTCCTGGCTCAATGTCTTCAGGTACATTACCTTCAGGACAATCCTTTCCAGTTTGACGGGCCTGGTCCTCTGTTTCATTGTAGGCGCCTGGGGCATCAAGAAACTGAGAACGTTGCAGATTAAAGAACGGATTCGGGAGGACGGCCCCCCGGACCACCAGGCCAAAGCCGGCACGCCCACCATGGGAGGATGTCTGATTCTCCCGGCCATTGTCGTTGGAACCCTTTTGTGGGCAGACCCTTTTAACCGCTATATTCAACTGGCCGTTTTTGTGGTCCTGTTCTTCGGAGCCATCGGTTTTGTGGATGATTATTCAAAAGTAACGGGAAAAAACCGCAATGGCATGAGCGCTTCAACCAAATTTACCCTTCAAATCATCGGCGCCCTGATGGTGGCCCTGACGCTATATTTCGCCCCCGAATTTGACTCAAGACTCAACGTGCCCTTTTTGAAAAATTTCGCACCTGATCTTGGTTGGGGATATATCCCCCTGGCTGTTTTTATCATCGTGGGGACTTCCAATGCGGTCAATTTGACCGACGGGTTGGATGGACTGGCCATCAGCCCGTTGATTGTGGCCTTTGCCTGTTACCTGATTTTCGCTTATCTGGCCGGAAACGTGAAAATTGCATCTTATCTTCAAATTCCCTATCTTCCGGGCGCCGGTGAAATCTCCATCCTCTGCGGTGCAGCGGTGGGTGCAGGCCTGGGGTTCCTCTGGTACAACGCCTATCCCGCCGAAATTTTTATGGGGGATGTGGGGTCGCTTCCCCTTGGCGCTTTACTGGGCACCGTTGCCGTCATCACCAAGCAGGAACTTGTCCTCATCCTGGTGGGCGGTTTGTTTGTGTTCGAGGCACTGAGCGTCATTTTCCAAGTGGCCTACTTCAAACTGACAGGGGGGCAGCGAATTTTTAGAATGGCCCCCATCCATCACCACTTTGAATTGAAAGGATGGCCCGAACCCAAAGTCATTGTACGCTTCTGGATTATTGCGATTATTCTGGCACTGTTGTCTATCGGCACCCTTAAATTAAGGTAAAAAAATTGGATAATGCTCAAAATCCAAAATCCAAACTGAACATTCACACCTCCCGAATACTGGTGGTGGGTCTCGGCACATCGGGGTATTGGGCTGCCAGATGGCTGGCTCGGGAAGGTGCAAACGTCATTGTCAGCGATATTAAAGAAAGATCTCAATTGAACCTCGAATTGTTAAAAGAACTTGAAGCACTGGGCGTTACACTGGAAACCGGCGGACACGGAAAAGCGAGCTTTTTGAACGCTGATGCCATTGTTGTGAGTCCCGGCGCTCCCTTGGATACGCCGTTAATTCGTGCGGCAATCCAGAAGCAAATCCCCATTATGGGAGAAATGGAACTGGCAGCCCGGTATGTCAAGGCCCCCATGATCGCCGTTACCGGTACAAACGGCAAGACCACTGTCACCACATTTCTGGGAGAGATGCTCAAAAACGACAGCCGTAATGTGTTTGTGGGTGGCAACATCGGCACCCCTCTGTCCGCCTATCTGGCCCAGGGAAAGAAAGCGGACTGTCTGGTGGTGGAAGTCAGCAGTTTCCAACTGGATACCATACAAAACTTCCGCCCTGAAATCTCCATTATCCTGAACATAACACCGGACCACCTGGACCGGTATGAAAATGTTGATGCTTACATTCAATCAAAACTGAGGGTTTTTGAAAACCAGGGTCCAGGACAAACGGCCATCCTGAATGCCGACGACCCGGTGCTTTCAACCGTCATTCCACCTGCGGGCACCACTGTTTTGCGCTACGGATTGAAGAAAAAAGAAGGGATAGACGCTTATATTGAAAAGTCTAAAGATTTTTCAGTCATAACGGCTAAAAGCCGGTTCAATTTGAATACCTTTTCCCTTTCAGGCTCTCACAACCTGGAAAATCTACTGGCCATTGTCCTGGCTGGTCAGGCCCTCAATGTATCTCGGAAAGCCATCCAAAAGACCATCGATGAATTTAAAGGGCTTCCCAATCGGTTGGAACTGATCGTAACAAATTCCCCTTCACCTGCCCTGAAAGGGGTTCAATTTTATAACGATTCAAAAGCTACCAACATTGATGCCGCCATCCGGGCCATAAAGAGTTTTGACAAACCGGTAATCCTCATCGCCGGAGGACGGCACAAGGGCTCGGACTACCAGCCCCTGGTGGGAGCGTGTGAAGGCAACGTGAAAGGGGCGGTATTCATGGGTGAGGCGGCAGGTCTTCTGGCCGAAGCCTTCACCGGTATAATTCCCTTCTCTCTGGCCGAAAACATGGGGGATGCGGTATCCAGAGCCTTTCACCTGGCCGAAAACGGGGATGTGGTGCTGCTGGCGCCAGCCTGCTCAAGCTTCGATATGTTTGAAAATTACGATCACCGTGGCAGGGCTTTCAAGGCCGCTGTCGAGGAAATTTTAAGTGGCCGATAAACCAAAGATATATGAAGGGTACAACCTCATGATCCTCATTCCGGTCATTCTTCTGATCGGCATGGGGCTTCTCATGGTTTATAGCGCCAGCAGCAACCTTGCTGAGCACCGTTTCGGGGACAGCAATTTCTATCTGAAAAGACAAATCCTGTTTTGTGCCATCGGGATTGCAGCCATGTTGACCACACGCTATATTCCCTGCACCCTTTACAAAAAACTCGTCTATCCCTTGTTGGCGGTCAGCGCCCTTCTCCTGGTGCTTCTTTTTGTTCCCGGTCTGGGCCGTAAGGTGGGTGGCGCTTACCGATGGATGAACGTGGCCGGGTTCTCCTTTCAGCCTTCTGAAATGGTGAAATTCTCCCTGGCGGTTTACCTGGCCTATTCCATGAGCAAAAAAGGATCGGATCTGGAATTATTTACCAAGGGTCTCCTGCCCCATTTACTGGTGGTCGGAACTTTCATGGTGCTCATCTATCTGCAACCGGACCTCGGAACAGCGGTTATTATCGGCACCTGGGCACTGGTATTGCTGTTTGTGGGAGGCGTCAGAGTTCTCCAGCTTTTTGGCCTTTTTCTGCTGGCAGCGCCAATTTTTGTGTATCTGGTCTGGAATGCCGAATACAGGGTCAAGAGATGGATGGCTTTCCTGAACCCCTGGGACGATCCAAAGGGAATCGGTTTTCAAATCATACACTCTTTTCTGGCGTTCGGTTCGGGGGGAATTTTCGGAGCGGGCCTGGGTAACAGCAAGCAGAAACTTTTTTATCTGCCCGAACCCCATACGGATTTCGCATTGTCCATCATGGGGGAAGAACTGGGTCTTATCGGCGTATCCGTCACCATCGTGCTGTTTGGGGTTCTGATCATGGCCGGCATACGGGTGGCCCTCAATTCCAAAGATCTTTACAGCAGTTACCTGGCGCTCGGGTTGACCTGTTTTCTAGGCCTTCAGGTAATTGTCAATATGGCCGTGGTTCTGGGACTGCTGCCCACAAAAGGACTCACGCTTCCCCTTATCAGTTACGGTGGTTCATCCCTGGTAATGACACTGGCGGGCATCGGGGTTTTGTTAAACATTTCTTCTAGGAACTGAACTGACAGATGACGGATAACAGAGAACAGCCAATTCGCTGCATCATCGCCGGAGGC
>JGI10211J34971_10002603_pt1 | contig 14632 bp, 20 predicted proteins | sample Etolagsediment_FD_34971 | JGI IMG/M metagenome (IMG submission 34971) | reverse complement strand
TAAGGTTGTCCGTTGCGAGCTTCTGCTGCTCCTGGCTCATCTGAAACTTTGCAGGCTTCCGAGCCATAACCTGTTAAAATACTACACACAGTCTACCAGGTGGAGTATCTTTCGACATTCGGCAAGATCCTGTCGCCGCGACCCCAGGTAACAGTTGTCATCTGAGGGGCAGAGCGTTGAGCGCAGTAGTTCAGAGCCATCGTCAAAGAGTCGACCATGTCATCGTTCTTGGAGGCGGGGAACAATGCGAATTCGTTCAGAAACGCATCCAGCCAAGGTGTACTGGCGGGCAGGTAGATATTGCCTGCTTCAACCATAGGCACAATACCTGCTGCTCTGGACTCTTTGGATTTCTCTGGCCTGACACCAATTAATCCTGGCACCTTCTTTTGCATCATCTGATAGACAGCAAAACCCGATGCCGCAAGTTCGATTACAGTGCCCGACAAGTTGTGGCGCTTGTAGAGCCTGGCGATCATTGCCATCGTGCCGACGACATCCAGCTTCTCCCTGACCATGTCTAGGACATAGAATTGCGACCCCGCTTGCCCCACAACAGTGCCCACCACGTAGTCACTCTTGTTGTTGGCGGTAAACGTAGCGTCAACAGACAGGATGACACGCTGGAAGTCTGGCAGCGGCGTGTCCCAGTCGTAATACTGCCACCAACTGGGGTCGAACATGTTACCACCCTCGGGGGCTGGCCTCTGCTGGTAGAGAGAGGCGAAATCCCTGGAGCCAACTGCTTCTCTAATGCGCTCCAGGGCGTCTATGTCGTAACGCTGGGGGCATAGCGCCTCACCTACTTCTTCACGCCAATCAGATACAACAGGACAGTGCTCAGGAAGCTTCGGGCGGTCGTCCTGGTCTTCGTAAATAGCTGGCAGGTCGACGACTGTCCAGTTCTCGCGACCTTTTTCCGACACGTTGTGTTCGTTCTCCAGCAGTTGCCCGATCATGTCGTTTTCCGACCACCTGGTCTGAATCACCACGATGGCACCCACATGGGGCTCCAGACGGGTGTACAGGGTGGAGGTGTACCAGTCATTGAGCTTTTCCATCATGCGGCCCGACTCTGCGTCCTCGCGGTTCTTCACGGGGTCATCGATGATCAACAGGTGGCCAGATCGACCAGTCACGGCACCGCCCACACCAGCAGCCCACAGACCACCGCCGCCCTCAGTGCCCCAGGCATTGACAGCTTTAGATGAATCGTTCAGGAGTCCGCCACCATCCTTGAAGTAGTCTCGAGCCTTGCGGGAGAATCCTTCGGCGAGTTCTGCCGAGTAGGACGAAATACCGACGTAGCGGTCAGGATGAGCCAGCAAGTAAGCAGCAGGGAGAAGCTGCGAAGCAAGAAGCGACTTTCCGTGTCGAGGTGGGACCTGGAGGATGAGGCGGTTGCACTTGCCATCGATGACGCGTTGAAGTTGTTCAATTACGGTTGCGTGAAATTTGTAGAACTTGTAAGAAGGCATTACCTTCTTGATGAACTTCCAGAGAATAACACGTTCAGCATTCTTCTCGGATTTTTTCTTCTTGACGTCCTTGATCAGATCCTGACCAGACGCGGCGTACTCTAGAAAGTCGGCCCCAAGTTTAGTGCTCATTCTTCAACGGGGATGTCGTAGGCTTCGTCCTCGTTCTCATCCATGATCTCGACCTGAACTTCTTCCAGTTCCTGGTCAACCACAGTCATCAACTGGCCGACACCCAGCGCCGTAGCCCAGGACTGGCGACCAGAGTCGGAGATGTTTGCGGCAGCACGCATCAGACCGCTGATCAGGCCCATGGGGATGTCTTCGCCCTCTGCCTCTGCCTTAATGATCCGCTTTTGGATGATTGCCATCAGGTCCGCAGATGTTTCCATCATCATCTTGGCCTGTTCTTCGTTGGCCTTGCGGTACTCCTCAATAGAATCCCGCTGACGCTTGCGCTCGATCTTGTTAGCTTCCTTGACGGCCAGGGCCATCTCCTTCGTGTCCCAGGAGGCAGCACGACGCTCCCATTGATACTTCTTGGCCCACTTGGCAATCGTAGAAGAGGTTACGCCGCTTTCAGCTGCCACGTCTTCAAAGTTGCGCTTGCCGTGCAGGTAGACCTGGAAGGCGTTGAACTGATCGTTGCTTTCGTGTTGACCAGCAGCGTAGACGTGGTAGCCACGCCGAAACTCCCAGATCTTGCGATCATACTTAACCTCTGGCTTCCATTCCTTGAACTCCCCTGCCACGACTGAAATCTCTTCAGAACTGGGCTAGTATTCCGAGGCATGAAAAAAGGGCCCATAAGGACCCTCGTCGATGCAACGCTGATTCAGTTTATCAGGTGAAGGCTGCTTCGTAGACGTCAGGGAGCTGCTCTTCGAAGATACTTTTAACAGCCTCGGCAATCAGACGATGTTCGAGCTGGGTTTCGATGCCTGCGCGGATCTGAATGTAGTGGATCCAGCTGCGGATCGAACCGCTCATGTAGAGCCTCGTGGGCGTACCCAGGGGCAGGATGCTACGGGCACACTCTTTAGCCACGCCCTGACTGAGCAGGTACTCGTAGTAGTCGAAGGTGCTGTGGTAGATCTGCTGGATCTGCTTGTTCATCAGGTCAACCATCTCAGGATCAAGGTTGTCATGTGACGCCTGCTTGTTCTTGAGGTCCTGGCTGCGCAGGTGAGGTAGTCCAACGGTACCAAGCTGGTCGACAGAGCTGTAGCGCTGTGAGAACTCCTGGAAGGAGAAGCTGCGGTGGCGCAGGATCTGGGCGGCGATAGCCCGAGTGGTCTCGATCTCAACCTGCATGGAGGCCATCTCGAACGGGCTCCAGTGCTTGTGCTTGATCAGGTACTTGATCAGGCGTGGGGCAGTCTCCAGATTGTTCTGGTTACTGGGGTTGGACACCCTGGCCATGTAGACAATCTGCTTCTCAGCGTCGGGCGTGATGCTGACGAGACGGGCTGTGTGGACTTCGCGGTTCATGGGTTCCTCCGTGTGTTGCGTGGGGTTTCTTTGATCTTATCAGAGGCTTCAAGCACAGCCTCGAGGGCTCCTTGCAGGGTGCGATCACACCCCATCAAGTCCCTCTTCTCCAGCTCGACGACCCAGTTCCACCAGTAGCCGTCGTAGTCAACCTTGATCGTGGGTTCAGAAGACATCGGAAAGATCCTCCTCAACGGTGGGCTCTTCCATGCTAACACGGTTGTACCAACCTGGGTAGTCCAGTTGACGGATTACTGGTTCGCGGTTAGGCCATTCGCCTGAAGCTTCGCACTGGGCATAGGTCTTGAGGGCCTTCTCGCACTTGTAGAGCCCCTCTGACATCATGTCTGGTGTCACCTCGAAGATGTCCACCGTGTATGGCGCCTTGCGCTCTACTGCTACGAACAGGAACTTGAAGGGCTTGCCGAAAGCGGCTTCAGCAGCTTTGGCGTAATAGGCGGCTTGGAAGTCGTATCCCAGGCCGACCACCTTCTTGGTGAACAGCTCGGGCTCCACAGTATCAGTCGTTTTCAGGTCAAGGACAATACCCTCTTCCACGAGGACGCTGTCCAGACGAGCCTTGCAACGCACCCCAAGCCAGTCCCAGTAGACCGACACCTCGTTGCGTTTGATGTACTCGTCACCTGTCCCTGCATACCACTCAAGTCGCCTCAGAGACTCTGCCATGCCCTGCACGGCGTTCCAGGGATCGTCCTTACCTCCAGTGCCCAGGACTTTCTTGCGGCCAACACCAGCCTTCCACTCCTTGCCTTCCTTGGTCGTCAGCTTGATGTTGTCGGGCTTTTTGATGTACTGAGCATCAAATGCCTTCTCGCCGTCCAGCACAAGACAGTGAGCCGCTGTACCCATTTCCATCGCAGGCGTCGGGATCAGGCGGTGCTTCAACGCTGCCTGGTAGTGGGCTGGGCTCTCCAGGATCTTCTTCAGGCTCGACTGATTGACTCCAGCCTCTTTTCTGTAGGCAAAGTCGCTCTGGTTGTAGGCAATTTCAGCGTTCACGGGTAGCTAAGCATCTCAGCTCAGTCTATCAGAAAGGCAGTTCTTCCTGCTCTTCTCCGATCTCAATAATCCTGACGTACCAGGCGCTTTGATCTTTCTTGGTCTTAATCCATTTGACCGACAGTTCAGGGATAATACTGATCCTGTCGTCTTCCCATAAGACTTTGTTAACTGTGTCGAAGAAGGCGCCAACGACGTTGTCGATGTCTGCTCTTCCTTCGCCATACAGCTCCATTTCAACACGAAGGGGCCCCTTTAGAGGAGGCCCATCGTACTGTTCTTTGACCTTGGCTAGTAGTTCGCGTTGATTGTCCTTATAAGCCTTCGGCATGAAGGTTCCCCGTGAGGTGACACGAGGCCTGGCTTTGGAGAATAACGGATGGAAGATTTCAAGCGTGATCATACCTGATCTCCAGCGTAACCATCGACGGCGCATCCAACTGCTGCCAGGATACCAATCACCCCCACTGAGAACCCAAGGAACTTAAGCAGGGGCATAATGGCGGCCAAAGAGAAGCAGATCACGACTCGATCAGCTGATGAGCTGCCTTGATCGGATCTGTGGCGCAGGTCCAGTAGGGACCCTCGTTGCGGCCGACGTAGTTCGACTGTTTGAGAGTGAACTCAGAGCTGCTCATGAGGGTCTGCCACTCGTCCCCGACCAGAATCAGCGGCCGTGGCTGCATGTGGTTGACCTGCAGCAGCTGAACCACCGTCAGGATCTCCAACATGGTGCCGTAGCCGCCAGGCAGGGCAATGAACGCATCACACTGAGAGAACTGCTCCAGGCGGGTGAAGAAGTTTTGGTGGTGGGTGTCATGCTGAACGGCGGGGTTAGTCTCCGCCTCGAAGGGCAGGAAGATGCTGTACCCCAGAGAGCAGAGGCTGCCCTCGTCACAGACCTCCAGTGCGCCCTCGTTGCAGGCTTGCATCAAGCCAGGTCCACCGCCAGTGGCGATAGTCCAACCGACGGCGGAGAGAAGCCTTGCAGCCTGCTTGGACTGCTGGTAGATGGCAGAGTCAGGAGTCGGACGAGCCGACCCGAACATTGCGACTGTCTTGGTCATCACAAGCACCTCCCGTTGCCGCCTAGCTCACAGGTGGAGCCGTCCTTTTTGATGCCCAGGATGAAGCCGCGCTTCTCGACTGTAGCGACGATCTCAGCGTCCTCAAACTGGTCCAAGGCCTTCTTGGCTAGGATGTCTACGATCTCCTTCTCGGACAGCTCTACGGGGCCTACAGAGGGGTCCCAGAGCACGTCTGCCTGATCCTCGGACCAGAAGTCTTCCCAGTCCTCGTCGGTCACCTCGATGTTAATAGTAGACGGTGGCCAGGCTTCCTTTTCGTCAATGCTTTGACCGTAGTAGGTTAGCACGTCGTCGTACTGGACGCCAGGACTGGTCAACAGGGTGCGAAGCCTTTTGATGTCAGGTGCCGAAAGGGAGCTGGTGTGAGACTTTACGTTGATGTCCAGGGCGTCACATGCTTCCAGGACGTCCCGATTATCCAGGCCCAGCTCACGAGCCAACTCGTAGACCCTGAGAACACCAGATGGGCGCAGGGCGTCAAGAGAAGCGATTTCCCTATCCAGGTACCAGCGAGCTTTGCGCAGATCCTCAAGGATGTCCTTCTTGCGACCAGCACGACTGATGTATTTCACCGTGTTGGCCAGACGGAAGTTGAGCTCCCAGTCCTCGATGACGTCGATAGGCTCGAACTGACGGCCTTCGGCGTAGTGGCTGGGGTTGTTGATTGGATCGTGGTTCATGGGGGTCCTCCTAGATTTGTTTGATGTTGCGGGCGTCGAAACAGGTCCTGGACCTGCTAGTGCCTCGATTCAGCCTAACAGAGCAATGGCGCTTTGTCGACTCGGTAACTGTTCCCTTCTCCCAGCCAGCGCCCATATAGATGCTGACGGGAGTGCCTCTACGAAAGACAGGCATAGGGGTGGATGGCCTGGAAAGCCGTTCCTGTTCAGTTTCTTTCATCGGCTCATCCTGTGCTGCTCGTTCAAGATGATTGCCTTGCCGTGTTCGTTCCAGACTGCGACAGCCTGCTCCCAGTTGAGGCCAGATGCGACTGTCTTGCGAGCCTTTTGATCATACACCTTGAAGGTGCCAGGGCGGTGATCGTCAATACCATTGGTGTTGATGTCGTTCTCAAGCTGAACCTGACGGCGCTGTGCGCGTTTCTTTTGTGCTCTACGTGGCATAATCAAACTCCCTCCCTTTCTGCAATGTACGACTGCGGAAGGCTACCATTCGTGCCTGATACGGCGTTGATCACCTGTGGTAGGTGCTTGTCAGAGCTGTTGAGGACCCAGAGATCTGCTTTAGTGCTGTAACGCAGCAGGCCAGAGGCAACCATGTCACCTAGAACCTCCTCCACAAGCCACTCCAGGCGGGTTCTGTTATCCTCCTCGTCCAAATACTCCGACCAGCCACTGTAGAGCTCGCTATGGGCGCACATCGGGGTAATAGCTCCAACCACCTCACTCTTTCTGACTGCTCCACGGAACAACAGGATTGACCAGACAAAAGGGCGGACGTCAGCTGTTGTCAGCTCTGGTGTTGAGTCGTACAGCAGGCCGAGGGTGCCTGGAGCAACTTCCGCTTCCTCGATACGAAAACCAAACTGTGCCATGGATACCTCCTTGGTTAACTGAGTTCAGCATAACACCAAAAAAGCCCAGGCGCAAGGCCCAGGCTTCTAAGGTCGTTCGGTTGGAAGGGGTGAACTATGTTACCGATCAGAAGAGGTCAGTACCGCCTGATGCAGGAGTGTCCTTACGACCTTCCAGGAACGTGACTCTGGCGTTCTTGACGTCCAGATACGTCTTGTCGTTGTAGTCGCGCTGAACCAGTTGACCATGCACTGCGACACGATCACCACGCTCGAGGCGATCTGCCACGATCTCGGCACCCTTGCCAGTCACTTCCACACTGTAGAACTGACCTTTCTTGTCTTCGTCCTTTGAGTAGAAGTACTCGGAGTCGACCATGCTGAACTTGGCGATTTTGCCGCCATTGCCGAATTCGCGAACTGTGACAGCAGGAGTGCCCTGTTTGCCAGTCACTTTTCCGCCGAGAGAGATTGAAGCCATTTTCGTGTCCTCGTTGAGGGTTTACAGTTTTGTGTGGTCCGACCACACTTCATTCTATCAGCCGTGAGCGACCTTATGCCGCATAGTGCGGACAGCCTCCTGGTACAGGTTCTGACAGTGCTTGGGGCTGAGGGACAGCTTGCTGGCGACGATAGACATGCGGCCACGCTTGGTGTAGTTGCGCACAATCTCCTGAGTGCGGGGCTTGATACCGCAATCGTTCATTAGCTGGTCGAGCTCGGCAGATGCTTTGACGCTCTCACCCTGCTTGTTGTGATACAAGCTGTTGTCGTTGCCCATCAGGTCGGCCAGAGTGCTGCCGTCCTCATCATCCAAGCGAACGTCAATAGAGCTGACGGAGCCACAGCGATTGGCGGCATTGATGCATTCCTCGCTGACAGTGCGGCTCTTGGACTTACTGGGCTTGCCGTTGCGCTTACGGTACAGCACCTCGGTCATCGTGCCCTCAGGTACATAGATGGCACGGTCGTGACTGTTGTGCCAGCGGGTGAAGGCCTGGTAGATCCAGGGGTGGGCGTAAGTAGAGAAGGCAAAACCACGGGCACCGTCGTACTTCTCAGCAGCACGTCGCAGGCCGATGTAACCCTGCTGGAGCAGGTCAGAGATAACCTCGCTGCTCATGGTAAAGCCTATGCGCTTGTTAATGTACTTGCGCACCACATTGGGTACGAGGCGCAGGTTGTGCTCACTGATCTTGTTGATCACCTTGATGTAGGCGCGGGAGCCAGGCTCCAGGGTGTCGCGCTTCTTGGCGAGTCGGATCATTTCGGACTTGGGCAGGAGAGGGAAACGTCCTGCTGCGTTGAGCCATGCCTGGATTGGGTCGTTAGTCATTTCGGGTCCTCGTTGAGGTGGATGAATTAAGTATGCCATAAAAAGGGACCCTACGCAATGAGGGTCCCCTTAAAGAAATCTATAAATCCGCTGAGATCACCACTGCTCTGGGCTGGCTTCTTCTTTGGGGCCGTACTTGGCGTTGAGTTCCTCTGCGGTTTTGCCGTTGAGGACGCCGAGGCCTTTCTCGAAGTCGCCGCCGAGCTTGTCACTAACGATGCCGACGAGGGTGTCGATGGCAACGGTGTGGACGCCTTTTTCGAGGGCAGCTTCGCGAAACGTGGCCTCAGATGCCTTGGCAACCTCCGCAGAGGGGGCCTGTGCTGGAGTAGCGGTAGCCGCGGCCTTTGGGGCTGCCTTGGGTGCCTCCTCGCTTGCAGGAGCGTTGTAACCAGATTCCATCGGCATCTTGGCCCACAGCTCGTATGCCAAGCCAAAGGTCATGGCAGCAGCCATGCACATTCCGCGACGCTGGGTGTCAGAGATGTCACGGGCAGTGATCTTCTCCAGGGCGATCGCTTTATTGCGGTTGTCCATTACGGCCTGAGGTAGCGCAGGAGTCACGGTGCCGTCAACGTGCTTAAAGCGAATCATCAGGTAGCCGCCGACAGGAGCCTCGTGCAGCAGCTTGCCGTCTGTAGTTGGCTCGTAGTCCACCATCCAGCCAGGGGCATGGGTGCGGAGCAGGTTCATGGTGCGTGACCAGTTGATGTAGGCAGCCGCAAATGAGCCAGTGCCAATCTTTTCAACCAGGTCCTTTGAGGCTACGCCTGCGAGGTTGGGGAGCGTTGTCATTTCGTGTCCTCAGGGAGGTTTACAGGATTCAGTCTATCAGCTTCCTGCTGGTATGGCAACTCCCTGCCAGTCTTTAGATCCCAGGCTTGACGGACAACAGGCCACAGCCATTCATCGTGGTTAGTTGAGCACGCCTGCCAGTTCGGTGGCTGCAGACACGGAACGATCAGCCCGCTCCACACGGCTTGAAGCTGCAGCAGAAGGACGAGCAAGCTTTGCGGCATGGGGTGCAAGGGCGATGACGTTGACGGTCGAGAAGAACACACTCAGGACGATCATGTCCCAGGCGCGATGCTTCAGGGCAAACGGGATGAGGAGGATTTGTCCGACGAGGTTGAGGCTGGCACCAGTGGCCACCATGCCAGACACCAGGGAGATGTAGCTGATTGGTGCAAGAGCTGACGCAGCCAGGCGACAACGGTTTGGAGACATCGAGGGGGCTCGGGGTTAGTCATGTCTTCAGTCTACGTCTTCCCCTCGGCGCTTTGCCCTGTCCCTGGCGACCTCTCTGGACTTCTTCCACAACTTGTAATCATGCGGGTTGTCCTTGACCCAGTGGTACCGAAAAACCTCAAGGTGCCATCGAGCGCCCAGGACACCGCCAAGCATCTTCCAGGCCTTGATCGCTTTGTCCTCATGCCACAGGTAGAACCTGCCAAGAGCCTTGCCATGCTCCTCGTACTCCTTCCGCAGCTTGGGGCACTGCGTGAAGCCTGGTGGTGGTGTGAATCGTCTTTTCCGTCCAGCCATGTCTTTTCCCTTCTTAAGGAAGTTCTTGAGAAAGTTCTCTATATATAGATGTACCGTAGGCAAACGACGCACGATCCGTAGTTTAATGACGCACGATCCGACGGCAAACTACGCGTACTTTAACGTCGCATGTGCTAGTATGATTCCAACGCCACCCCACGGAGGTTCCATGAGATTCATCCCAACCAGGGCCAACACGGCCTTCACCAAGGTCCCCCATTCAATCACTTTCAGCGACCTGCTCACCCCTCACCAAAAGCTGGTTTGGATCATGCTGGACGCGAACTGCTACAACCAGGAGACGGAAGTAGGTAGCGCGACCCAGTTGGCAGAAAAGCTGGGCCTACCAGCTCGCGGGCTCCAGCGCACGATCAAGGAGCTGATCGAGATGGGCTTCATTACCAAGAAGGGCAGGGTCCACTCCCTGGAGACTGAGCCAAAGGAAGAGGCGGAGTCGACCCTCGAGCGGAAGGAGCGTCGAATGACTGGAGACGAAAAGTTGCGCCTGGAGCTCAGGGACATCTGGAACAAGTACAAGCCCAAGAATGCTCCGTCCATGCGGAACTTTACTCCTGAGCGCTTGAAAACGCTGCGCGTCTACGTTGAGCGGTTCAACGCTGATGAACAGGTCGTACTCCGCAGAGTGTGCGACGGTTCTAACGCCGACGAATTCCGCAAAGACAAGTCCTGGGACTTTGTCAACATCTTCGGCGACGGAGAGCCTACCGAAGAGAAGCAAGGCAAGGTGGAAAAGGTTTACAACCTGGGCTGTTCTGGGAAAGGACGTGCTGCTGTTTTCGACCACAAGGACGACCAGTGCTGGCTCGATTGGTTCCACGCCAAGGGCCACAAGGACAAGGTCGAGGTTGTTCGCCTGGAAATGGATCGCAGCGATGCCTGGAATCACGACATGGACAACGAAGGAGATGGCACTATCTACATTTACACACAGGGTGAACGCCTGGTACACTGGACGGACAAGGAGAGAAGCGTCGGCGTCTCCTACCTCCCCACCGCCAAGTAAGCCATGACATTCCCCAAGCACATCCAAAACGCAGTCGATCTCGGACTGCTCACTGCCGAAGATGGCAAGGTCACAGGAGTAGGCACCGAAGAGGTCAAGTCGGTATTCGGCTTGGCCCGCCTGGTCGAGAAGATCCAGCCCACTACGAAGTTCGAGGGCGACGACACCACCCAGCAGGAAGGCATCGTCCTTTGCCGTGTGCTAACCAGTCCGTCTGGTGTAGCCCGTGAACTGTGGTCAGACCTCCGCATCGCTGTTGGTGTGGGCCACGGCCAGGCTTTGCCTCGTCAGCTGTGGTCTACTGACGTGTTCCGTGCCATCGGTGGCCTGATTGACCGCGTCTTCAATGGCGAAGCCGACGGAACGGAGCTGATCAGCAAGGACTCCTTGATCCGCGCATTCTCCCTCAACAGCGGCCAGTACTGCAGCAAGCTTGAGTTCGAGATGACGGTCAACGACCTGTCTGATCCCGAGATGATGGACAAGTACGGCGATGCCGAGTCCGAGTGGGGTGTCGCGCTTGACCTCCTCCGCCAAGCACGCGCTCGTGCAAACTTCATGGAGGCCCAGCACGCTGCAGGCCAGGCAATCCGCTCTGACTCCAAGCTAGTCAAGGCCATCGAAGCCCAGCAAGAAGAGCTCATGCGCTGTCTCGGTATGCTCCGTGGCTCTGTGGGCAACGAAGGTAATGCCACTGACGCAGTGGAAGACCTGCTGGCACCCAAGAATGGTGGCAAGTCGTTCATCGACTCGATCATGGAAGCCCGTGACCAGGTGCCCCCAGTCAGCACTGGAATGCCAGCCATGGACATCGACATGGAGGGCGGTGTCCGCCCCGTAGGACAAGCCGCTGGTGGCCGACTGTTTACGTTAGCTGCACGTACTGGTGTCGGCAAAACCGTCCTGGGCGTCTATGCTGCGGTCAACCTGGCAGTAGGTGGCCTCAAGGTCGGCTTCATCTCTGCAGAGCTTGACAAGCACGCCATTTACGCACGGATCTGGGCTGCAGCAACCAGAGTCGCAAACCCGAACACTAACTGGGCAGAGGTGGGTGACATCGAATCTCCCAACCATAATCGCGACAAGGTCTCGGCCAACCTGGTAATGGCAGCTGGCAAGATCCAGGAGAATGGCGGCAAGCTGTTGATCGAGGATCCGTGGGGTGCTGACGTCGACTCAGTGATCAACTCACTCCGCTCGATGAAGGCTAAGAACCCTGACCTGCGCTGTGCGGTGGTTGACCACTTCCACGTCCTTGCCCGCCACAAAGGTGCTCCGACCTCTGACGCTGCCATGCTGGAAGATCGTGCTTACAAGCTCATGAACTGTGCCAAGCAGTTGGAGATCGATCTGATCGTACTGGCACAAATGAACCGTGTTGGCATGGACTCCGTCGGAAAGAAAGAAGCTCCGACCCTGGATCAGATCCGAGGTACTGACGCCCTTTCCCACGTCAGTCACGCTGTCTGGATTGTCCGCAAGGAGATCGAGCGAGAGGATGCTGAGGACAAGTGGACTGGTGGCCTGGAATTCTGGCACGCTAAGACCCGCGGCCGCCAAGCACGCTGGACTGGCTCCAAGGTAGAGGGCATCGGCGGCTTCCTTGATAAGTCCATCCTAAAAATGGACTATGCCCACAGCTCAGTCAGGGATGATGAGACAAAGGCGCTCATTGACATGAAATTCAGGAAACGGTAAACTGGAGTATCACGAGGACGTCATGAGAAAGCTGTTGTTCCAAGCCATCAGTGCTAGCTTCGGCACCGCCATTATCGTGGTCCAGTGGTCTTCAACCTTGGTGCTGAAGATTTTGGGCACCACGGGGCATTGGCTGCTAAGGCTCGTGGACTCTAGTCGAGTGGCATTGTACGACTCGATCAACGATCAAGACGACCAGCCGAACGAGCTGGAAGTGCAGAACATGGAACTGCGGCTACTCGCCAGCGCAGTCCAGGTAAGGGACCATGCAAAAGAAACCGATGACTGGACAGACAGGCACACCGAAGCTCTGAACGCCGTAGGCGACGCCCTGATCGTCGAGGCTGGCTGGGAAGAGGACGCTGTTCATCAGTACCTCCGAGGCCTTGTTGAATCCATCGATGGTCTGGAGTACGACACCGAAGACTGATAGAATAACAAAGAGGCCGTGGGGGCTTCGGGGAACAAAGATCAAGGGGGCTTCGGCCCCCTTTTTCAATGCTCAGATTTCGCCACGTTCTACAGCTGCCTTGATCCCAGACATCTTAAGGAACAGGCCAACAGTAGGCCCTTCACGAAAGATTGGGCGACAGTAGATCATGATCTCACCGTCTTCGCGCAGGTGTTGGGTGGGAGGGATTGCGGCCCCAGTAGAGCGGAGGGTTCCGCGATCCCACATATAGCCAGGTAACCAAGAAAGAACGACTTGCACCGTTTTGAGTAATTCTGCGGGTAGGTTACCAGTTATTTCCGCTCTTGACCTTCATCCACCAGCCGTCGGCGCCAGATCCGTCGATCATCCAACGCTTCATCAGGTTTTCACGGGTGTAGCGCTGATCCTTGCCCGCCACAGGACCGTTGTCTATGTTGTATCCGCCGCGAACCAGGTCAAGCTGCCCGAACGGGTCATGTACATGGAAATACTTCTCGTCATAGCCGATCAAGGTGATCCAGTGGCCGCCGCCAGTTGGGTGCCAGACATTGCCTTTATGCAGGATGCCGACGGGGGTGGGAATACCCTTGTCCAGCTGGTCCAGCAAGGCCTGCTCGGTGCCGTTCGTATGGAACTCGACGTCAAAGCCAAGCGATTCGGCCGCGGCAACCTGTGCTGTCGAGGACACGGTATCGCCGTACTTGAAGACATGGCTGATGTACCAGTCGTCATCTCCAGCAATTGCATCGGGATCGATGTAATCCAGCGTCATTGCCATCGCACTGGAGAAACACATCCGCTCTCCGTGGCCTGTCTTGCTGTCTCGCTGGTAGAAGTAGGGCACATCCAGGGGAAATGTTACCAGATCGTCCTCTACGGCCTCTACAAGCACCTCGGAGGGCTCGGAGAGGTATCCAAGACACGCGAGGTCAGCCTCAGCTTGACGACGCTTCACGAGACCCTGAAGCACACCTGAGCCACCCTTGTTCCAGCGAGGCAGCTCCTTCTGGTACACCCAGCAACGGGGTTCATCAGCCAGCAGGCGCCTGCGCAGAGTAGAAGTTTCCAGCGAATGCACTCCAACATTGAAGGCAAAGCTGACGAGGGCATCGAATTCACTCTGGCTGAGCTCGATGGGCAGTAGGGACTCCACGGCACGCTCGAAGCTGTCCAGATCCGACCGCAGGATCATTTCGGCCTGGTCCTCGGTAATGACGTCACCAGGACGTACGCCACCAGTGTGGCCATAGCCAATTGTCCACGGCTCCCCGCCTGTCCCAGGATCGGCGTACGCGTGTAAGCGCAGCCCCTCGTGGGATTTAATCAGCGAGATGCCGTGGTCAGAGGTTCTCATTACCAGTCGTAAGCTGGGCTAGGATGCCTACGCTTGCTCCAGAGCAGAAAGACGAGCTTCTAAGTCACTGTTCTGAGTCTCCAGTGCCTCGATCCGCGCCATTGCCTCTTGAAGTGCTTTGACAGACTTCATGTAGAGGACGGAGTAGTTGACAGACTTCAAGCCGTCCTCATCGGTGTCGACCAGGCCTGGGGAGACCTCTTCAACCTGCTGTGCGATAACACCAAGCTGTTTGTGGGTCTGATGACCAGTCTCTTCCTTAAAGTTATAGTTAACGATTTCGATGTCCTTGATGTTGTCCCACTGTTCAGAGGCAGGAACGATGTTCTCCTTCAGGGTGATGTCGGAGATGGCACCGTAGGAGTTGTTGATATTTTGAACGTCGCCGTTTGAGTAAACCTGCATCGACACTGTGAATTGACCTACTGCTGTGGCCGTGTGGCCGACAATAAATGGCCTAGCAATTGTGCCAGCCGTATCCTCTGTTGTCGCATAAAGCGCATTCTGGGTTCCTTGAATTACAGTTAAGCCATCCCTATCAATCCTCATCCGCTCCGTCGGGCTGCTGCTTCCGTCGGCAGTAACCGAGAACACTAATCTTGTCGGTTTATCACCAGAACCGTGGTCTAAA
>JGI10211J34971_10002602_pt1 | contig 14637 bp, 14 predicted proteins | sample Etolagsediment_FD_34971 | JGI IMG/M metagenome (IMG submission 34971) | reverse complement strand
GTTTCAGGCTCAGTTAATATTATTTTCTTGCCTGTTGCAACAACTATTTCGTTTGAACCCGGTGCATCAACATTCGTGTCTCTCATTTGAGCAAAGTTAGCAAATGAGTTTGCATTGTCATCTACATAGTTTTTGTTTGTAACATCTGTACCTGATACAGGAAGTGCAACGTTTTGAATTGTATTACTACCTAAGTCAAGATTACCTTCCATTGGACTATCACCATTAAGTGGTAAGAATCCTGGACCTATTCTGTTACTTGATCCTGGTATCTGTGAAAGTGTTTTAGAATTATATCCAAGTATTCTGTTTATGTAACTACCTATGGCTTTTTCTGTTGGCACTGCCTGTCCTGATTCGTCAGCAAAACTGTCATCTGCTGAGAATTCATTAATGGTAACACCTTTCTTGAAGCCAAGAGCGTTTGCATTTGATAGACCGATTTCACCAGCAAAAGTAATATCACCTGTTGCTTGATCCACACTAAAGAATTTACCAACTCTAAAGAAACCGTCTTGGTCTGTGCTTACAAAGAACACACGACCTTTTCGACGTTCCCAAACCTGTGCAGAAGTTGCTGTATCTGAATCAGTATAAAAATCTGCAAGTGGATTAACTGGGTCACCTAAGATAACATTTGGATAGTTACTTTCGTTAAATGAACCTGTACCTATCTGTGTAAAGTCATGTCCTGTTGCTCTAAGCAAACTAATTGCTATGGTAATTTCTGCTGTACTTGCGGCATGAGCACCTGCTGTAATAGTTCTTTCCTGGGCAGGTACAGCACTGTTTAATCCTGCACCACCGTAACTTGAATTGATGTTTGTGCCCGCAACATCTGTAAATTCTACAAATGCCCAAGTGTCATTTGATATACTTGTAGGTTGACTGTTAGCACCGAGTGCTCCACTTGTGCTACCTGTTAGTAGATTAGTAGTATCAAAGGTTCCTGTTATGTCATATAGTTCTATCGATGTGCCTGTGGTAGATTTTGCAACTTTGCCTGTTGCACCACTTGTTGCTTGTGTTATTGTTTCATCTTGAACAACAGTGATACTACCAGTGGTGTTAAATTCGCTTACTTTATAGTATGCAGTTGTGGCATGAGTTTTACCATCCCATAGGAATCTCATTCCACTATCGTAGCCGCCATCATCTGGACTCAATCCTGCTTGGGTTCTTGAGTCTCTCGTAATTCTGATTGCATCAGCATACTCAGCTTGTGGTGTTCCTGGAGTCCCTTCTACAAGAGGGCTTATGGCGATTCGTGTGTCACCTTGAGCACTACCATATCCACCTGTGAGTTTGCTTGTTGAAACCTCCATATCAACAAAATCATAACCTGCTTCAAATGTAGTCAATACTTCGTCTGCAGCAAGTGTTTGACTAAATGCATCTGTGTTTTGGAATGCAATACTTCTATAGGTCGTTGTATCACTTTCGTCAAAGTTAACAGCAGTTGAAGGTCTTGTTACAAGATCACCTGGTGAAGCAACATTATCAAAAATATGACTGAAGTTATCTCTGTATTCAATTATAGTATCCAGTGTCACAGTAGCTTGTAATGTACCAAAGAAATCGTCTGCCGCAACATCGTCAGCACGTAGATCTAATTTGTAAACTTTGTTACTTAATGTTCCTGCTGATGTTCCAAAAATAGTAGCAACGTCAATAGTCAAGTCATTAGCAGGACTGGTTCCGCCGATTTCTGTACCAGCTATTTCTATTGTTTCACTTGCTACATATCCGCTTCCTATTTTATTGATTGATACAACTGCTGTGTTTGGGCTTGCGGCATGGTCAATTGTTACATTAACAGTTAATCCACTACCTGCTCCACTTGTAAGATAATGAGGAACATCTGTATAAGATCCTGTCTGTGAACCCGTTGTGGTAATAGATATTGAACCTGCATCTAATGTTGCTGCACCTGTTACTACAACATCTCCACTTTCTCCGATAGTGCCATCACCATCTTGATCACTTAGATCTTGTACAGCTGATATTGCATAATTTAATGTGCCAACAGCACCACCATGATCAATAGTTATAATACTACCAGTTGTAGGTGGTCTTGCTAAATCATAAACTGTTATACTTGGTTCGTCAAATGCATTGGTGTATGTTCCGTCAGTATATGCTTTTGCAGGCTGTACCATATCAGTTTTAATTGTAACTTGATCTGGTATTTCGTTTGGATCAGCACCTTCTGCAATTAAACCAAATCTACCATAACCATTTGAACTGTTTAATGAACGTATTTCAGAGCCATTGTTGGCATACATTGCTGTTTGACAATAGTAGGTAAACGTTGACACTTGTTCTGAGAATGCAGCATTATTTGCAATCAGCCCATAGCCTAAATCATTGACCTGAGTAAAGTCGTTTGCTAACATACTTCTATTACCAGCTGTTTGGAAAAATATGTTTCTTACCACAGTTGGATTTGCAAATTGAGTTTCGTCGTATCCTGTGCCGTCGTTAGAGTTAGCATCAAGATAAATTGTTGCTGTTCCTTGTCCTTGATCATAATCTGATATAGCATTTACTTGGTAACGTCTACCTTCTACATAAAATGGACAAGGTAGTTCTGGTGGACGTAGTCGTAATCCTTCTCCTGGTGTACTTTGTACGTCTAATTGAAATGCATTTGTTTTTGCAATAATTCTTGAAGGTAAGTTTCCTACATAGGCATCTACATACATACCACCAGCAAATGTTTTTTGGTTTATAGATTTTGAAAAACTTGATGCTGTCTGGATATATGGAGATTTTGTTAGTACCTGTCCTTCAGGATCAAGCACACACATAAAGCCGCCATGTCCTTGGCAGGTTACGTTCCTAACAATGGTTGCATCACTCATTAAGAATAAATCCATTTGATCATTACGTTTAGGTGGATTATATTCTACATCAAACACAAAAGTTACAATGTCTATTAGTTCACCAGTAACGGCAACAGTTCCTGACTCGCCTGATCCTAATGTAATATCTGGAGTTTCTACTGCAAGAACACTTGCACTACCTGCTGTATAAGCACCATCTGTGTATGTTGGTGCAACACCAACAAGCAAACTGCCTGTTAAGTTTGAAATATTGTTGATTGCTTGTTCTGTGGCTACTTCTTGTGTACTGTCGCCTAATTGCGTTAGGTAATCACCAGTACCATCTGTTATTAGTGTGTGATAACTACCTTGAACTTCTAATATTTTTTCTTCACCACCGACTTCAAGATCGTGTACAAGTGCGTCTATAATTAGTCCTGTATCTCTTCTACATTTGGATTCGCTGTAAACAAGTGCAGGATATCTTTGAGTAATAAATTCAATTGTTTCTTCAATTATGTAATCTTTGTTTCTTTCAATAATAGACGCGGCAGTATCAAAATCACCATCGTTACCATTATAAAGTGTAGGTAAAACATTAATTGGTCTATCACCTCTATATAGATAATGATAACCAAACTTACCTTGTTCAGTACCTTCCTGATTAAAGAATGCAGTACCTTCTGTGCCAAGGTCTATGCCGTCAAATTCATTATCTCTATAAAAATATTGACTTGCCCAGGGACTTTGTGAAATTCTTGGTATGCGTGATTCAGTTTCGGTTTTTGGTTTGATGATAACACGTCTAAATTCATCGCCTTTTAATGAAACATTATTAGATAGTTTGATAGGAAAGTCTTCCTCGTAAATACCACTTTCTACACGAATCGTAACTTGTTTCTTTTTTACAAAGTTACCAAATTCCAAAGGTTCACCTGGTTCAAAATCTTTGGCACTTAATAAATGCATTTGGAATACAGTTGGGTTTGGTTCAACTAATCCTGTAACAGGATCTGTACCCGCCTCAGCTGTAACATTATTTGTAAAACTTACAATTTGACCAATTGCTTCAGATCTTTTTCCGCGAATTACTTTACCAGGTAACGCATCTGTATTGGTTGGATTAGTTTGGTCAACATATGAAGCCGATCCGTTTGTAACAACAATTTTATATGTGCTACCATAAACAACGGTTGTTCCTGCATCTATACCACCTTGGATAATAGTATTCACAAGGTTAAACTTGTCAACTACTGCACTTATAGCACTTGCATCGGCATCAGCATCACTGGTAATAGTACCACCTGATGTATATGCAGTAAACCCACTGGTACCGTTAACAGTAACAGCTAATCCACTATCTGAATAAAGATCAAAAGTTGTAGCGTCTATTCTTTTTGCATAGTAAGAATTACCATTTAGTTCAACGGTTCCGCCTACACTGTTGAATTGAACCACATCACTGTCTACTAAGTTATGATCAGTTGTTGTAGTAACTCGGATAGGATTGTTTAATGTAATTGTACTGATAGTTTTTTGACCATCATCAAAAAATTGATCTTCATCCGTTTGATAACGCAAACCTATAATACCACCGGAAGTATGAGCACTATATGCTGAAGTGTCATAACCTACTTCAAGAGCAGAATCTGTAAACAATTCAAATGCGGTGTTTGAAGTGACCTTTACATATAATTTTTCGCCTTCGATCTCTGTCATACCACCTATATTTTTTAACAGCACAATATTACCATTTTGTAACCCGTGATCGGTTGTTGTTGTTACAACACCTGGTAGAGCTCTTGTGATACCGTTGTTTTGTATATTCTTTTGATTTAACAAGTCGTTAGTTAATGCAGCTTCGATTATATCTCTTGCTCTTGCTACACCTGCTTTAGTTTCATCTAACTGAGTTGTAACAGCAATTCTACCACTAACACTTGAATAGTATCTTTCTGCAGCCTGTCTTGTTAAATAATTTGCGTTCACTCCTCTGTTTATATCTAAAGCAATGGCGTCAAGTATAAGCCCAGTATCTCTTTCACAAATTTCTTGATTGTATGAAAAATTAGGGAACGCAAAATTTATATAGTTTATTACTTCTTTTTGTACAAAGTTTCTATTTTGTTCTATTAAAAATCTTGCCTGTTCAAATACTGGAGCATCTACATCACCTGTTATAACAACACTGTCATTTTGAAAATCAGAATGAGTTAGAGTCTGCATATAATTGCCAGGCTCGCTCGGCGCACTTCTAATTAGTATGTCTGCTCTTTGCGCCGCTGCATTTATTGTTTTAAAAGCATAAACATTAGAAGTACCTTCACGTCCAGGAGGTACGCCAGCCATACTGTCGTCACCTGCTGTGCTTACAAAAAGAACTTCGGGTGAACTGTATGCAGTATTATCAACGTAAAATTTAGTTGCCGCTTGTAGATCTTCCGGACCATTTGGCGCACCTTGTCCCGTCAATTCGCCGGGATGATCAGATAGATACAACGCTCCTGTCATTGTATCACCTTGTCGTCTTAAAAGGCTTTTACGTGGTACTGCAACTTCATCAAGAAAGTTACCAGATAAATTATTATCTAAGGCGGCGTCTGTTAAGGTATGTGTATCATCAACACCTACAGAACCCGACACTAAAACTTTATTATCATCTGCGTCTGTATCGCTATCACCACTTGCGAACGCTTTGTTTGCTTCAGTAAATAGTGCTAATCTTGTTGGTGTAACTACTCTTATATAATATGTTGTGCCTGATGTTAAATTGGTAGGATCTGTATCTTCTGCATTAAATACAAAAGCAGTACCATTTGAACCACTGTCTAAACCGTGTCCCCCGCTTTGTAAAACCTGATCATAATCATAGTATGATGTAATTTCTACGTAATTGTCTACATAATCATTTATAGTAAAAGTATAGTGTAATTTTCCTGTTGGTTCCTCTGCTACTCTCAAAGGCAGACCAGATGTAATATACCTTTGATCAGCATACCCTTTGGTTATCACTAAGTCGTCAATAGTTACTCCAGACACACCGTCTGCAGCGTGACGAGTATTAACAGTATTTGCAGCATCTACACTTATACCTACACCTGCTATGCCAAATCCAGCAGCCCATATAGGACCATTCAACGTAGGATCTTGGTCATCTGCTACTTTAGTGAAAGCACTTGAAATTATGAGTTTACCTGGTTGGCTATAGCTAAAAGTAATAGTATCACTTGCACCTAATCCTAATGCACTGTTAGATGCAAGTTCTGCAAGTTGTACTTGTGTACCTGCGTCATTAACCAAAGCAATAGTATTAGGTGTTAGTGTATCAGGTGTGTCACTTAATGCAGTGAATGTAATTTGTCCACCGACACCAAATACAGCATATAATTCTGTAAAGTTTTCGTTTACTTTTCTAAACGACTCGCGAATACTATCGCCAGTTCCGTCATTACCCTCAACACCAATATCTACTTCTTGTTTAGCCATGTATCACTCCAATTTACGCAGGCATGCTTAATTTGTCAAAATCAAAATTAACACTTACACCACAACCACATGATGATTTAGCATTTGGATTTACAATATCAAACATAGATCCCATAATATCTTTTTTATAATCGATCTCTGTCCCTACCAAAAACATCACACTTTCTGCACCAACTACAAATGTATTTCCTGTGTCTGTTTTGAATATTTCGTCATCTTGTTTGATTTCGTCTTGAGAATCATAAGTTCCCCATTTATATTCAAAGCCTGCACAACCGCCACCTTTCATATTAAGAGTAACAGCATACACATTATTTTCCTTGCATATAGTATCAATTTGTGTTTTTGCAGCGTCAGTCAACGTAAGAATGCTCATTTTGATCGTCTCCTATAGTTATTTATCGTATGATTTTATAATCTTAATGTAAATATAATTATGTTCATAAGAGAATACGAATTAAAAAAGAGACATGAACGCCTTTCAAAATGCGGTTTACAACATGAATATTGGCGTTCTATGCGTATGGTTGTACTACGTTGCGATAATTGTAACACAGAGTTTGAAAGAGCAAGAGGTAGTATGGACCCTAAAAGGATTAACAATAACTATTTCCATGTATGCAGTAGTTGTGATGCGAAAAAATTTGCACAAAAAACGGGCATAACCCGTAAACAAATTTGGGATATGCCCGCTTCAAGTAATTTAGATGTAAGTAAAATTTAGTCTTCTTTTTTGTATATTGTCCAAGCACCGTACGCAATAGCAATACCTGCAGCAATTTTAGCTAATGGTGCTAAGAACAATACCATTAGTCCAAGAGCAACTAATAGTGCCCCGTCCCAAGATGTTCTTTCTTTGATTCTTGAGTTTATCCATTTTTTAATCATTGTCGTCTCCTCTTAAAACAATTACTCCGCAGGCAAGTCTATCACCTGCGTTTCCTGTTTTTAAACTTTCTGCGTTTCCGCCCTTGCCTAAATCGTCAATATCCTTGTGAATGACAATACTTCTGCCTACTATGCTACGTTCTCCTACGAGATCTACACGTTTAGCAACAATTTTAATATTAGCGGTACCACTATCGTCAGCAGTAACATTGCCAAGATCGCCAACGTGTCCTTGTTCCAAATCTCCATGATCAACTCCATCTGGATTATAGTGAGCTCCGGCACTTTCACAACCTTTGCTTAGATCTCCAAATTCATGTACGTGGAAAGCATGTTCTCCAGGTTCTAATCCTGTTATTGTACCCTTAATAACTGTTGGTCCTCCGGATGACTTTTGCATCATAACAATATTGCCTTTCACGACATTACTGTGTTCTAACACACACTGAGCAATAACATTATCATTATCTGCTTCTGCTATTGTAGATAAACTTTCGCATTGGCATTGTTTAGCTCTTGTGCGTGGGCATCTTTGGAATTCTGTAAATTTCATTAGTACTTCCATTTACCTTGTTTGGTGTTTTCAGAAGTCTTCATAGATTTATTTTGGATTGGAACTTTTTTCTCTTTAATAACCGGTACGTATGTAATTTTTTGTCCTAAATCATGACGAATACCGGTAATTTTATCAAGTTGTAAGTTCTTCTTTGTACCAGTTGTTTTCATTGTATTCTCCTACCCAGTATTTATGCAAATTAATACTTGCTAGGTTCTTGGCTTTTGATTCTACCATAATATCTGCATAGTCTAAAAACTCTAATGCCCAGTCATTTACAGCATTATTCCACATAAAATCACTATGCGCTCTCAGTTTTGCCTTCTTGTACCCGTCTGCTAATAGCATATCCATAGTAGGCTTTTTGTTAGGATCAAAATCTACAAGAATGTCTTCACGTGATACTGAATAATGTATCACAGGACGCACACCACGCCAGCTGTCAATCACGCGAGCAAATCTATCGTCGGTGGGGCGAATGTATTCACCTTCACGGCACCAGTGATGGTGTATGTCAAGAACGAGTGGGCAGTGGTCGGCAAGTTCGAGACTTGCGTCGAGTCCCCATTTGTTTTCGTCGTTCTCGATCGTGATGGTATTTCGTGCTTCGGGTGAGAGTCTCTTGAGAGCGTCTTTGATGCCTTGCGGACCTTTTCTACCCGATATATGGACATTGCATTTAAAGTCTTGATATGTGCGGCCGTATCCCATCCAGCGCAAGACATCGGTGTGATATTCAAATTCTTCTATGCTCCTTTCGACAATATCTGGGTTATCGCTTGCAAGCACAGTAAACTGACCAGGATGCATAGACAAGCGAACATCAAGCGACCGAGCGAGGGCGCCAACCCTTGGGAAATTGCTCTCGCAATACCTTCGAACATCAGGAAGTTGCCAGTAATAGCGCCAAGTAGGCTCAGTGTATACAGGAAGGACATCACTGCCCAATCTAACCATTCGTAATTCATTTGGTAAACTCCCTACATATTCAATAAGATTATAGTACGATTGAATGTTGTGTACCATAATATCCCATAGACGCTGTTCTGCTACTTCACGTGTTTGTCTGTTGAGCCAAGCAACGGTTGTGCTTCGTGTGTTAAATGGTCGTTGAATTTCTTCTAATAACTTTTTCTTTTGTGTTTGATCTGGATGCATATATTTACATGCAAAACCAATACGGTTTTGTGTTTGTTTCATAAAATCTTCACAAGTTGTAAACTTTAAATCCATTATAATGCCTTTATTTCCAATTGTCAACAATGTATGGATCCAAACAATTATGGGGATTAGGATCCCCATGGAATGCTACTATACAACAGTGTTCCGGAGGTTTTACATTTTCAATAGTTTTAAATGTTCTGTTGCCTTTTGTACCGCCTGGCTTCCATGTTTTATCCTTGCGTATTTCCCATTTCCAACTTCGTATCCATTGATCAGGAAAATACTGTGCCATACCGTTGGTCTTTTCCCATAACCAATCTTGATCTCCAAAATGTCTACGCATTACTGCCTTTGGATTTTTCATAAATTCTGTCCAAACAAAATCAAGTTGTCCTCTTTCAAATCTCACAACAGTGCTGTTATATTTTTGCCAGCCAGGACGCATAGATCTTGTAAAATCCCTTAGGGCACAATACTTGCCAGGATAAAAATCAAACAGTTTATCAAGGTTGTCACATATTACAATATCAAGATCCAGATAAAGTATAGTTCCGTCTATAGGTAATTCATTTGAATAGATATAAGGCTTATACCACCAACCGTTAACATTTTGATCTTGTGGTATTTTAGGTAACGAAATAATGTTTATATTAGGATCGATACCGTCTTGGTCTTCTGTAATACAGTGCATGGTAAATGGAACTGTAATATTCCTGCCCACCATGTTATATAATTTGTTTACATAGTCAGCACTGTATTTTTGACCATGCTTTAAGCAAAGGATATTATTAGGAACACCATCAGGATATTTTTTTAAAATTTCTTCACGTGTTTTTTCATGTTCACGTTGCTGTTTGCGTAATCTTTTTTGTTCACGCAACTGTCTGTATTCTTCTTTGGTGTATTTGCTTTTATCGATCTTAGCCATCTACGAACGACATCTTCTGTACTTGAAAGGGTGTGTAAATTGCACTGTTAGCACCATGCTCTGCACATTCAACTGATTCACACCAGCAACGCCCGTCGGTCATTTCCTTAACGAGGTTGTCTGCAAACCGCCATGCATGTTCTGCAAACTTCTCTGCACCTACACCATCAAACTCTCTTACTTCACACAAGTCCTTGTCTTGTAGTTCATAAAAGTCTTGTTTGTGAGGATCGTTTACATCAACACAAGTTTTATGGTCGAAACTATCTTCAAGCCAAGTCTTCAAAGGTTTTAGTCCTCCAAAGTCTACAGCCCAATTTTTGTTGTCAAGATCTGTACATCCAAATGTAAATTTAAACTGCAAACTGTATCCGTGTAATAGATGACAGTGTGAATGATCTGCGTTTGGTTGACGGAAGACCGCAGAAAGTCCTATGTTGTGTCCGTATGTTTTTGTTGAGTAGTATGCCATATTATCTCCTATTATAATAATGGCGGCAGAATTAGAAGGGTTGACGCCAAGTCCTTGTTAATATACTACTTATTATATAATAATTTACTGTAGTTGTCAACTGAAACATTAGGTCTATTCCAAAAATTTGGACATTCCCAATATCCATCTGTGTATATTACAAATTTATGTTTAGGAAAACACTCAAATACTTTACCTATTTGATGGATCCAATATCTTGGATCTATAGCAGTTTTTGTGCTGGGATCATAATTTTCGGTGTCTTTATAAATGTTGTTTACTTTTGTGTTTTTACTGTGCAAATCAAAGCCTATTAATTTAACCCTGGTATCTAATAGTGCGCCGAGTAATACTGCATATGGACCACTCCCCCAATGGAATGGTTCGTCAGGACGTTGATGACCTTTGTAAGGTAATTCAGGAACAGTCAATAAATTTTTGATATGGTCTCTACCACTGAGCCAATCTTCTCTGGTGTAAATAAATTTAAATTTATCTGCGTGTTTTTGTGATGCTTCATCAACCATTCTTCTATCAACGCAGATCAAATGATCTACCCAATAGTCTCTAACTACAGCATTACATCCAATTTTTATTTCATGTAAATTATCTAAGTTGATCGTCTTGCGACTTTCACCATTTCCGATAACAAACATTATTTCGCCTTTTTAATGTCTTTGCGTAATTGCTTGATATCTTTTCTTATATTGTCAAATTGACTTATAGATATGTTGATGTTTTTATGAATATCTTTTATAGCATACATTACCCACCACCACCAAGTAATACTAACTGCAAGAAACATAATTGCAACACCCATAAAAAACATTTGGGTATATGTATAAATGTCTACGAGATATAAAATTGCACCTATTAGAATTGCCAAAACAGGCAAAACTCTTGCGCTCATGCTCCATATGTTGATTTGATTGTCTAATTTTGAATTTGTCCGAAAGGTTTCCATTCGCCAGGATTGCCACTTCTCACGCAAATCCATCCAACGTAACCAGTGGGTATTGGGTTTGTGTTCCATATAATATCACCTTGTATATAACTGCCGCTATCAGGTGGATTTGTACCTGCCTCGAATTTCTTTCCTTGTATCCTAATAGGACCAGAGGTTGTAATATCTACATCATCGCTAAAATTGTTTACGTTGACGCCAAGTTTACCTCGAACAGTAACTTTGTTTTTAAGTTCAATATCCCCGCTGGCATTTATAGTTATTCTATCAGTATCATCTGTTACTATTTTTAAACCAGTAGTTGTATATGTACCAACCTTAAACTGTTTGTTTTCTGTTTCATCAATAGTAAATTCATGATCATAAGATTTAATACTAACCATACCGTTAGGTTCATCAGTGCCTACACCTAATCTTTGTGAATTTGCATCATAATAAACAAAATTGTCTATTGTTACACTGCCATCAACATTCAAACTTTCTAATGTTCCTACTGATTGTAAATTACTTTGTGTAACACTGTCACCTAAACTTGTTAGGTTTAAAACAGGTAAAGCATCAATTCTAAAACATTTTTCTCGGTCAACGTCAATATCTTCACTGCTCCATAATCTATCAGGAGCATGCTTGTAAACAAACTGCTTGGTATAATCAACGCCTGTCCAAATTAGTCCTTTACCACCTAATGAGTTGTTTTCTGCTCTAAATTCTAATGGTGTAGATCTTTCATTACGCACATCTGCACTTATTTCTTCAACGTGTAATCTATTAGCTGTGATTTCACCTTCTACTGTAAGTGCACCTTTGACTGTAACAGGATTATTAATATTTTCTACATTTATGTTTTTGACAGCAATACCTTGTGATGTGACAGTAAGAACAGTTTCTCTTGCTTCATCTAAAATTCCTGCTGATTGGAAATTGGTGATTACACCACCATTGATTTTATTACCACTCAATTCTCTGTCCAGTATTTCAGGTTTTGGTACAGGATTGCTTTGTAGTGCATCTATTGCGTCTGATAAGGCCTTAAGACCATTTCGTATGTCATGGATATTGCTCATACTAATATTTATCAGTTTATGCGAAGAAGTATGGTATCAGGATTAACACGACCATTTAGTTTTGTGTCTGTAGTCTTGATTTCTTCAAGGAACTTACGCAATTTAACTTTGCCTGCACCTTTAAAATCTTTCAGTTGCTCTTCTGGTTTACGTAATGTCTTTTGAATGCTTTCTGCTTCACTATATTGTGTAATTGTAGTTCCTTTTACACTCAACCCTGAGCCTTCTCTGCCAGCACCTAATGGGTCAATGATCTTAGCAACGTATTTGCCAAGTTTGCGTGTTTTACAATTAAACACCCATACTTCATTAGCACCTACAATGTCTGTAGGATTAACACTAACAATGTTATATTTGTCGTCCTGTTTTTTGTATTTTAGTTTTGCGACTAGTTTGTCTGCACTCTTAGGCTTAGGTTTGCGTGTTTTGCGGTTTGCTTTTGATTGTTCAATTACAAAATCACAAGCATCCATGATAGTTTCAAGTGCTGTGACGATCTGTTTTATTTCTGGTTTGGTAATGTTACTGTAACCTTCTTTGAGTTGTTCCCAAAGGTCAGCATCTTTTTCGTCCATCTTCTTCAACTGACCTGCAGTGGGAATATTCAACACATCTCTATACTCTGCAAGTTCTGCTTCGTAAAAGTCTTTGATTTTTCTTGCATGTGCTTGAGTAACTTTATATTCATTGAAATGCTTTTTTACATCAAATCCTTTGGGATCAAATGCTACATCTGGCTTGTAATGATCTTCTAACCATTCATCAATCTTTTCTGCGGCTTTTTTTGCTTGTTCAAATATACGTTCTTGGATAGAAGGTACATATACATTCTTCTTTTCTTTTTCTTCTTCTTTCTTTTCTTCTACTACGCCACTGCCTGCGGCAATAGCAATGTCAATACGCTTTTTAAGAAATTGAGAAGTAGGAGCAAGTTCGCCCATAGTGCCAGGTAGGCTTTCCCAATACTGTGCAGCCTTTTCATTGTAGTCTGGCATACCACGTAATAGTAGTTTTGCTACAATACCTGCTGTTACACTCAGTGCATGTGCAGGAGCAGCTTTGGCATGTTTAATATCTTCTTTGGTATAGTCGTTTTCTTTCATCCAAACAAATACGCTTGGATATAAATCTTGTGGTTTAAAATTTTCGTAGTACCAAGCTCTGGCTGATTCTTTGGCTCTGTGAAATGTTTGACCATCCCAATCTTCCCAACCTTCCCAACTTGGCTCGGTTAATTTTGCTCCTCGCTTGATTCGAGATGCCGCTCTGGGCTGTTTCTTTTTGGTCTTTACACCTTTGAGTGCAGTCAACGCCATTTGATTCTCCTACAAAAATATAAAGTATATATTAGAAATGCAAAAAGTCAACCTTTTTTTGACTCATGCGTGTTCACCGCCAGGATCTTTTGGATCTAATGGAATCTTTTTAGGATTACCTTCTTCATCATGATAGATTACATAACCACGCTGTCTACCATATGTGTGATAGCCTTTCTTAAATTTAAACGCACCAGGATTGCGTTTGGCAGTTTCAAATGCACCAACAGTAACAACGATGGCGGCAATTAATAATACATGTGCTATTGCACTTACGCCAAATGCTGTAATGCTACCTAAGTACATTGAAAATACAATACACCACATCCAAGCAAGAACCTGCATAACAACATGTCTTACTTGTAAATCAGGAATATTACTTAGTGGATTGCGTTTGTCATCCATAACCACAGTCCAACAATTATAAACAAATTCTTTCATTATCCTTCTCTTTCTAAGTCCCAACGCACCTTGTTTGGTGGTGACGGAGGAGTTCTTGATTTCTCTTTTGTGAACACAAAGAATGTAAAAAACACTGAGGCAATCAGTACCGTGTGTCCAATAATGTTGTATCCAATGTACAACAACTCTGCTGTATAGATACCAAATGCCACACACCACATTGCGGCCAGTGTGTTGGTTAACATAAACCTATATTCCATAGTCGAATGTTTTAGTGCATTTTTTGTATTGTCTAATAGTCCATAGGCAAATTTGCCTAACTTCCAATATCCCATCATAGGTCACATACCTCTACTGTACCATTTGTATACGAGCGATATAGTTTACCGCCGCATCGCCAAATACTTACCAATAACTTTCGTTTCATATTTTTTCTCCTGGCTCAAAGCCTCTGAATGTTTTAAATCGCGGAAACCGCAAACTATAAGTACCATCTTGATTTTGTGTAATAGCATCTGCTCTAACCTCTACTATGTTGCCAGGAATCCTGCTACGATCATTCCAAAAACTAT